>Ga0114968_10001336_pt1 | contig 18906 bp, 16 predicted proteins | sample M_130807_EF_Meta_FD_87020 | JGI IMG/M metagenome (GOLD analysis project Ga0114968, IMG submission 87020) | Freshwater microbial communities from Lake Montjoie, Canada to study carbon cycling - M_130807_EF_MetaG | ecosystem: Environmental > Aquatic > Freshwater > Lake | place: Lake Montjoie...
TTAATTTCTCCTGTCTGGGGCCTACCCAGTCAGGGCAGGCTTTAGTGCTTTGAGGTTCTCATTTCGAGGTTCTCATTAGTTTTCTAACATCTATTCGGCCTGTTCTATAAATTTGGCTAGATCTTTTACCTGCTCTGGAATCTGCACTTTTGCCTTCAAAGCCCTGCTGAATGCACTGCGTTCGATAGCAGTTTCTAAACAACTGAGACTTGAATGGAGCCAAACACCGCGACCTGGCAGGTTTTTCGCAAAATCAACACTCAATAAACCATGAATGCTGACTAACCGCACTAAATCTGCTCGATTGCCATGTTGACGACAGCCAACGCAAGTTCTAACTGGATTCATTCTAATGCCTGCACCCTAGAAAGCCCTAGCCTAAAGACAACCGCCCAAAGACTGGATTTATTCTTCATCCCCCATGTCATCAGACATGATGTCAATCTTTGCTCCAGTTAGCTTGCTAGCCAGACGTGAGTTCTGACCCTCTTTACCAATAGCTAGCGACAGCTGATATTCAGGAACCAACACTCGAACCTTAGGTCTTTCATCCTTTGGCGCATCTTTCTCATTGACGATGAACGCTGCTGAAACCTTTGCTGGAGAGAGTGCCTGAGCGACAAACTTTGAAATGTCATCCGAATAATCAACAATGTCGATCTTCTCATCGTTCAATTCAGCAGTTACTGCTCTAACTCTTTGCCCCAACTCGCCAATACATGCACCCTTAGCGTTTAGACCTGGAACTGAGGTCCTAACGGCAATCTTGGTACGCTGGCCTGCTTCTCTAGCAACCTGGACGATTTCTACCTGACCACTAGCTATTTCTGGAACCTCTAAGGCAAATAGCTTTCGAATCAAGCTTGGGTGGGTTCTAGATACATTCATCTGCACCTGACCACGAACATTCTTGTCAACCTTGGTCACATAGAATCGCATTCGCTTACCGTGAGAGTAGTCCTCACCTGGCACCTGCTCTTCTGGCGGCAAGATTGCTTCAACATCACCGATTTTGACGTACACCATGAACGGACGCGGGCCCTGCTGAATTTCACCAGCGACAATGTCCTCGACTTTGGCCTTGAATTCACCGTAAAGACCTTCATCAGTGAGACCACGGATACGTTGCGCGATGACCTGCTTGGCTGCAGCTGCTGCAATACGACCAAAATTGTCTGGAGTCTTGTCGATTTCTGAAATCTTGACACCCTCAGGAGTTTCAGTCAGCAGTTTGCCCTTCTCATCGCGTTCCTCGGTATCAGGAACCATGATCGCGACTTTGCCAGTCTTTTGATCTAGGACTGCGCGAGCTGAGTCATTGTGCCCCACGCTCTTGTTGTATGCAGCGACAATCGCTGCCTCAATGATTTCGACAAGTTCGGCAAAAGGGATTTCTCGGTCACGCTCAACAAGTCGCAGAGCATTCAAATCGATATCCATGAGACGCCTCCTGGCCGCTAGTAAATTATTCGAGCGACTAGGGCTTTTGGCTCTAGAGCGACTCGGTCACCGCTAATTCTACCTTGACGGAGCGTCGCTCGCCAGAGCGTCTATCCCAAAGGTCAACTTCACCCTGTTCTAGCCCTCTACCAACGATGATGATATGCGGAATACCGAGCAATTCAGCATCACTGAACTTGACACCCGGACTTACTTTCAAACGGTCATCGAGAAGCACTGACTTACCAGCTGCCTCTAACTCAGAAGCCAATCTGGCAGCTGTTTCAAAGACAATCTCGTCCTTACCGGCGGCAACCACGTGGATATCTGCCGGAGCAACAGCCTCCGGCCAAATCAATCCCTTTTCATCGTTATTGGCCTCTGCCAGCACAGCAATGATTCTGGTGACACCAATGCCGTAAGAGCCCATAGTAACGGTGACCAACTTGCCATTCTCGTCTAATACTTTTAGATCAAGTGCTTGCGCATATTTGCGTCCAAGTTGGAATACGTGACCGATTTCAATTCCACGAGCTAATTCAAGCGGGCCACTACCGTCAGGAGCAGGATCTCCAGCTCTGATCTCAGCAATGTCAGCAACTCCATCAGCTTGGAAGTCTCTTCCGAGAACTAGGTTGAAAATGTGCTTACCCTCATGGTTCGCTCCGACTACCCAAGAAGTGCCTCGAACAACGCGCGGATCGAGAAGATATCGAATCTTTGATTCTGCTTTTTCTCCCAAGTATTGAATTCCATTTTTGACAGGGCCGATGAAGCCTCGAACCAAACCAGGATTCTTAGCGAAGTCCTCATCATTTGCAGGTTCAACTTCAAAACCTGGGAATGCAACTTCAGCACGCTTTGGTTCCATCTCTCGGTCACCTGGAATACCGACCACAACTAAAGACCTCTTGTGATTGACATCAGTAAGGGCCAACACAATATGCTTCAAAGTTTGTGCGGCACTAACTTCAGTCAAACCGAGTTCTTGGTTTGCAAATGAAACAACGGCGTCAATAGTTTTTGTTCCAGGCGTGTCATGGATAACTGACTCTGGAAGTCCTTCAATCGACAGCTCTGCCGGTGATGATATTGTCACTGCTTCAACGTTGGCAGCGTATCCTCCTGCTGAACGCACAAAGGTATCTTCACCAATTGGAGAAGGAGAAAGGAACTCTTCGCTGGCGGAACCACCCATTGCTCCAGCATCAGCTTTCACAATTACGTATTCGACTCCAAGGCGAGTGAAAATTCTTTCGTAGGCATCGCGCTGCGCTTGGTATGAAGCCACCAAACCTTCATCGTGGACATCAAACGAGTAAGCGTCTTTCATTACAAATTCACGGCCACGTAGTAATCCGGCACGAGGGCGAGCCTCATCGCGGTATTTGTTCTGGATTTGGTAAAGAGTTAGAGGCAGGTCTTTGTAACTTGAATAAAGATCTTTCACAAGAAGCGTGAACATCTCTTCATGAGTAGGAGCTAGAAGATAGTCCGCTTTCTTCCTATCCTGCAAACGGAATAAGTTATCTCCATACTCAGTCCATCGACCAGTGGTTTCAAAAGGTTCCCTAGGTAAAAGTGCTGGAAAGAATACTTCCTGAGCACCCGCACGGTTCATCTCTTCTCGAACAACCTGCTCGACCTTGGCTTTAACAGCAAGACCTAAAGGTAGCCAGGTGTAAATTCCAGGAGCTGCACGTCGAATATATCCCGCACGTACCAGTAACTTGTGGCTATCAACCTCTGCTTCTGCAGGATCTTCACGCAGGGTGCGCAGAAATAACTGTGACATACGAAGCAACATACTTAATCCTTCTTTGCAACAACAACTTGAGGTGAACCAACAAGTGCTGGATCCATCTCAGCTGCCAAACGGTTTGCTTCCTCAATCAAAGTCGCAACAATTTCACTCTCAGGGACAGTCTTGATAACTTCGCCCTTCACAAAAATCTGACCCTTGCCGTTACCAGAGGCAACACCAAGATCCGCTTCTCTAGCTTCACCTGGACCGTTGACAACACATCCCATGACCGCAACACGAAGTGGAACTGTCATGTGCTCAAGTCCAGCCGTTACATCCTCAGCAAGTTTGTAAACATCTACCTGTGCACGCCCACAAGATGGACAAGAAACAATCTCAAACTTTCTAGGGCGAAGGTTTAGAGACTCAAGAATCTTTGAACCAACTTTGATCTCTTCAACCGGAGGAGCAGAAAGAGAAACACGAATTGTGTCACCAATCCCCTTGCTGAGAAGTGCACCAAAAGCAACCGCTGATTTGATGGTTCCCTGGAAAGCAGGGCCAGCTTCGGTAACCCCGAGGTGCAGTGGCCAATCTCCTCTTTCTGAGAGCATTTCATATGCCTTCACCATGACCACTGGGTCATTGTGCTTAACCGAAATCTTGAAATCGTGGAAGTCATGTTCTTCAAACAGCGAGGCTTCCCAAACTGCAGATTCAACTAATGCTTCAGCAGTTGCTTTTCCATATTTCTGAAGCAGACGTGGATCTAGAGAACCAGCGTTCACTCCAATACGAATTGACACACCAGCGTCCTTGGCAGCCTTGGCAATTTCACCAACCTTGTCATCGAACTGACGAATGTTCCCTGGGTTCACTCGAACTGCACCACAGCCAGCTTCAATTGCCTGGAAAACATACTTTGGCTGGAAGTGAATGTCAGCAATAACAGGAATCTGAGACTTTTTAGCAATAATTCTCAAAACATCGGCATCATCCTGAGATGGGCAAGCAACACGAACAATGTCACAGCCGGAAGCAGTTAGCTCAGCAATCTGCTGAAGGGTTGCATTGATGTCGGTAGTGGGAGTTGTTGTCATCGACTGAACAGAGATCGGCGCATCGCCACCAACTGCTACGTTTCCGACCATGATTTGTCGGGTTTTGCGACGAGGAGTCAATACCGGAGGGGTATTTGGAAGCCCAAGATTGATAGCTGGCACTTTAGATAACTACTTTCTGTTCTCTTGCGGTGTCTCAAGTCTAAATGGGTTGGCTCATTTAGAGGCCAACTGCCTAGATGTGAAGCGGATTTACGATGTCCCGAATGATGAGGACCAAACTTAGCACCAATAAAAGACCAGCGACAAAGTATGCAATCGGCATCATCCTGCTGGTGTCAACTGGCTGAACCCAGGCCTTGCCTCTAACCTTCCAGATCCCTCGCTTGACCCACTCGTAAAGACCTGCCGCTATGTGGCCGCCGTCGAGAGGCACCAATGGAACCATGTTGAAAATAAATAGAGCGACATTGAGAGACATTAGCAAACTCAGTTGCGAGGCAATTTTGTCCTGCCAGCCAATTTCAGAATTAGCTGCAATCTGGCCCGAGTATTGCCCAAGTCCAATAATGGAGATTGCACCGTTTTGATCTCTAGGCGCGTTTGGGTTTATCTCGGCAATTGCACTTACAGCCTGCATCGGTAGTTGCAGCATTAGCTGAGCAGTCGATTGCATCATCGAGCCAAGTTGCTCTACTGCAACTAAAGGAGTCTGTTGGATTCGATCCGCTCTTAGAAAAACTCCTAGGAAAGGCTTACTGGTTCCATCCAAAGTTAACAACACTGGCTTTACCTCGAGAGACACTTCAACGCCTGCTCTCAAGACTTTTATTGTGACAACCTTGTCGACAGAACTCTTCAGCAAAGGCTCAACATCCGACCAAAGGGAAACTTTTTTACCGTTTAGTTCCAGGATTTTATCTCCTGCTTTAAGTCCTGCATTAGCTGATGGGGAAGGAATTCCGACCTGATCACAATTCGGATTCGCCTTTGTCGGCACACAAGCGACAATCTGGTTTATTGTCGTGGTTCTTTCGTATGAGCCGAAACCCGAGAAGAGTACAACTGTGAGCACAAGAGAAATCAAGAGGTTAGCAAAGGGACCGCCAAACATGATGATCAGTTTCTTCCATGGCGCTAGACGATAGAAAGTTCTATCTTCATCTTCCGAAGCAATAACTTCCTCTGACGAGCTTCTTCTGAAGCTGGCATTCTTGAATGCGCTGGATGGCGGAAGCATTCCGATCATCTGAATATATCCGCCAAGTGGGATGGCTTTGATTCCGTATTCGGTATCTCCTCTCTTTCGAGAGAACAGCGTTGGCCCAAAGCCGATCATGTATTTAGTGACCTTCACACCGAATTTCTTAGCCGGCCATAGGTGTCCAATTTCATGCAAGCCAATTGAGATCGCTAGCCCTACTAAAAGAATCAACCAGCCGCTAATGGTATTCAGAAAAGACATCATTCACTAAACCTACTTACCTTTACTGACATTCATCTGTCAGTGTTTTGAGTCGATAATTTTGTCAGCAAAGGACCTAGCCCAAAGTTCTGCTTCAAGAACAGATTCGATGGACAATATGGAATCCGCTTTGTGGGCTTGAACTGTCTCCTCGATTACTTCAACAATCTCTAGGAAACCAATTCTGTTTTGGTGAAATGCCTCAACTGCCTGCTCATTGGCTGCGTTGTATACCGCAGGGTAGGTAAGCCCTTTGTGACCTACTTCTCTGGCAAGTCGCACGGCAGCAAATACTTCCTCATCTAGGGGTTCGAAACTCCAGTTGTGCGATTGAGTGAAATCAACGGGTGCAGAGATGTTAGGGAATCGAGCCGGCCAGGTCATTCCTAAAGCAATTGGAAGTTTCATGTCAGGCGGTGAACATTGGGCAATTATTGATCCATCGATGAACTCAACCATGGAATGGACTACTGACTGAGGGTGAACTGTTACCGAAATTCGATCAAATGGAACCTTGAATAAAAGATGAGCCTCGATAATTTCTAAGCCTTTGTTGACCATGGTTGCCGAATTTGTTGTTACAACTTTTCCCATTGTCCAAGTTGGATGTTTCAGAGCTTGAACTGGAGTAACACTCGCTAACTGAGATTTGCTGAATCCTCGAAATGGTCCACCGGATGCGGTGAGAATCAACTTAGCAACTTCATTTGTGGTTCCGGAGAGAAGACACTGAGCCAGAGCTGAGTGCTCTGAATCGACAGGAACTATCTGACCTTCTCTTGCGGCTTCAGTTACTAAGCGTCCGCCAACAATAAGGGATTCCTTATTAGCCAATGCAAGCACCTTACCGGTTCTCAGAGTTGCAAGAGTTGGCATCAACCCAACTGAACCAGTAATCCCGTTAATGACAACATCAGCTTCGGTGTCTTCGATTAGATTAACAGCGGCTTCGGCACCAATGACCGTCTTCCCGGATGAAACTTTGAACTTTTGGGACTGGTTATGAAGAAGTTCTTGATTGGTGTTACCGACCAATCCAACAACTTGGAACTTATCTGGATTGGATTCAATAATCTCCAGTGCTTGGGTTCCAATAGACCCAGTGCTTCCCAAGATGATTATTTTCTTCATGAGTCCATCTTGCCATTGACTTATCTAAGCGGGGCTCTACCTGTCCCAAAAGGGTCAGGCGTAGGATTAGAGGTATGACGATTGAACAAACTCGCAAACTTGTTACTTCGATTCCTGGACCTAAGTCTCAGGCGCTGCACCAGCACAGGTTGCAGCATGTTGGCCACGGCGTTGGTGCAACTCTCCCGGTATACATTGACTCAGCACACGGTGCGATCCTTGTCGATGTTGATGGCAACCAGTTCATTGACATGGGATCAGGTATCGGAGTTACTACCATCGGACACACCAACGAAGGTGTTGTCAAAGCTGTGAGCGAGCAGGTAGCTAAACTCACCCACACCCTTTTCACGGTCACCCCTTACGTTCCCTACGTCGAGGTTTGTGAAATTCTAAACTCGCACATGCCAGGTAACTTTGTGAAGCGCTCTGCACTATTCAATTCAGGTGCTGAGGCGGTCGAGAACGCAATCAAACTTGCCCGTAAGTTCACCAAACGAAATGAAATCGCGGTATTTGATCACGCTTATCACGGTCGCACCAACCTAACCATGGCGATGAACTTCAAGAACATGCCTTATGCCGATGGCTTTGGTCCATTTGCAGGCTCTGTCACTCACGTCCCAATGTCATACCCATTCCATGACCCAGAAGGGATGACTGGCGAGGAAGCAGCCCAGCGTGCCATCAATTACATGGAAAAGCGCATTGGTGGAAATAACCTTGCTGCGGTTGTTATCGAACCAATTCAAGGTGAAGGTGGATTTATTGTTCCAGCTCCGGGCTTCCTAAAGACTTTGAGTGCCTGGACCCATGCAAACGGGATTGTTCTTGTTGCAGATGAAGTTCAGGCTGGTATCGCTAGAACTGGTAAGTTCTTTGCCAGCGAGTACGAAGAAGGCTTCGAACCAGATCTAATGACAATCGCTAAGGGAATTGCCGGTGGTATGCCTATCTCTGCTGTAACAGGTAGAGCTGAGATTATGGACTCCTCTCACGCAGGTGGTATCGGTGGAACCTTCGGTGGAAACCCTGTTGCTGCCGCTGCTGCAGTGGCTGTTCTTAGACAGATTGAAGCTGGTGGAGTGCTTGAGAAGGCCGTTCACATTGAGAACATAATGAAGCCCAGACTTCTAGATCTAAAGGCAAAGTACCCAGTTATCGGTGAAATCCGTGGCCGCGGAGCAATGCTAGCAATCGAGTTTGTATTGCCAGGAACCAGAACCCCTAACTCAGCTGCTGTCGATGCAATCGTCAAATACGCTCACAGTAACGGAGTTCTTGTTCTAAACGCTGGAACTTACGGAAACGTAATCAGATTCCTACCGTCACTCGCAATCAGTGATGAACTGCTGATTGAAGCGCTCGGTGTAATCGAACAAGGTATCGCTTCGCTATAAACCCAAAAACGAATCAAAGAGGATTCCGATGCACTCCTATGCAGACAGAGAAAAACTAGCTCAACTATTTGCCAAGGAGGTAGCGCTCTTTGAATCGAAACACCCTAACTCAGCAGCATTGCACGCTAAGGCAATGGGACCACTTATGGGTGGAGTCCCGATGTCTTGGATGGCAAAGTGGCCAGGTCCTCACCCGGTTTATGTTGAATCTGCTAAAGGTTCTAGATTCACGGATGTTGATGGCATTGAATACGTGGACTTCTGCCTAGGTGATACCGGGGCGATGGTTGGCCACTCCCCCGAAGCGGCTATCAATGCGATTGCTAAACAGCTATCTAAAGGCATAACCTTCATGCTTCCAACTGAAGATGCCGCTGTTGTTGGACAAACACTCTCTGATCGTTTTGGTTTACCTAAATGGCAATTCACTTTGACTGCAACTGATGCCAACCGTCACATCTTGAGATATGCAAGACACGTCACCGGTAGATCAAAAGTAGTAGTTCATGACTATTGCTACCACGGCACAGTGGATGAGACCTTTGCAGTCCTTGATGACCTTGGCAACACAGTAAGCAGAGAGAACAACATTGGCCCTCAGGTTGACCCAGCCCAGACCACTATTGTTGTTCCTTTCAATGACTTAGACGCTGCAGAAAAGGCTTTTGAAACTGGTGAAGTAGCTGCAATGCTTATTGAACCTGCGATGACCAACATCGGTATCGTCTTACCGGTCGAGGGTTATCTAGAAGGCCTAAGAGCGCTGTGCTCTAAATACGACGTCATTCTGATCATCGATGAGACTCATACTCTAAGTGAAGGCCCAGGAGGTATGACCGCAAGACGTTACCTTGAACCAGATGCAGTGGTGATGGGTAAGACAATTGGAGCAGGTATTCCTGCTGGTGCATTCGGGATGACAGCAGAACTGACCAAGCGGGTTCAGGACAGCTTGCACCTAGAGCACATCGATGTTGGTGGGGTTGGTGGAACTCTTGCCGGTAACGCTCTATCCATGGCGGCAATTAGAGCAACTCTTACAGAAGTGCTAACTCCCGAGGCGTTTATTGGGATGGAAGCACTATGTGACACTTGGACGGCTGACGTCCAGAGGCTTATAGATCAATACTCAGCGCCATGGCAAGTAAGCCAACTAGGTTGCCGCGCCGAATACTCATTTAGACAGACTGCACCAACGAATGGTCGTGAAGCAGCTGATGCGGATGACTTTGAATTGCAGCAGTATCTTCACCTTCATGCTCTCAACCGTGGCATCTTGATGACGCCTTTCCACAACATGGCACTGATGTCTCCAGCACACACTCAGGAAAATGTGGCAAGACACACTGCACACTTCGAAGAAGCACTACAGAGTTTGTTTGGCTGAACAGGTTTATTTGAACTTTGCGAACTTCGCACGCTTTAGAGCACCACGAATTTGAGTTGCTAACACAATCACAATCGCCAAGATGAATACCGCTGAAGCAATTACGTTTGCCTCAGCAGGAACACCACGAGATGCTGCAACATAGATGTATTTAGGGAATGTTGTTACTGCGCCAGAGTTGAAGTAAGTGATGATGAAATCATCAAAGCTTAGAGCAAATGACAGCAGTGCAGCAGAGACGATTCCTGGCATTAACAGTGGAAGAGTGATCTTTCTAAATACCTGACGAGGATTAGCGTAAAGATCCGCTCCAGCTTCTTCCAAGGTTGGGTCTAGTGTCTGCACACGCGCCTTTACTGTTACCACCACAAAGCTCAAACAGAACATTACGTGAGCAATGATTGTGGTAGCCATACCTGGTGCAAAACCGATGTTGAAGAAAAGCCCTGCAAGACCTGCACCCATTACAACCTCGGGGGTTGCCATCGGCAAGAACAGCGACAGGCTGACAACAGAGCGGGCTTTGAAACTGTATCTAACAAGAGCAATGGCTAAAGCAGTACCAAGGATGGTCGCAAATAAAGTTGACACTAAACCGATGATGATTGAGTTATTCAACGCTTCACAGACATCTTGTCTGGAACAGACATTCACCCAGTGGTTGAGTGTGAAACCCTCCCAAACAGTATTGGAACGAGTTGAAGCATTGAATGAGAACACTATTGTGTAGACAATCGGAATTAGAAGGAATACCAAGGCAAGTATTGAGTAAACCGGCAGCACGTATCTGCCAATTGAGAAACGTCTCACAGCAAATCCTCCGTACCGGATCTACGAACATAAAGAGTCACTAGAGCAAGAATTACGCCCATTAGTAAAACTGACATTGCTGATGCTGATGGGTAGTTGAGGTTCTGTAAATAGTCCGCCTCAACCATGGTTCCAATCATTGATGTCTTCGAAGATCCGAGGAAGTCACGGCTGGCATTCACATAGTCACCGGCGATTGGAATAAAGGTTAGGAGCGTTCCGGAGATGATTCCCGGCATCGAAAGTGGCAACGTGATTTTGGTGAAAATATGTCTTGGGTTCGCATATAGGTCAGAACCTGCTTCGATGAGACGAACATCCAGGCGCTCAAGGTTTGCGAAAAGCGGTAGCGTCATAAATGGAATGAAGTTATAGGTCAGACCAAAGATAACTGCGGCATCAGTTCCTAGAAAGAACTGATCAGGAGCTAGAACTCCAATGGTATGTAATAAGTTAACGAACCCAGAATCATCACTCAGCAACTGCTTCCAAGCAATTGTTCTGAGTAGGAATGAGATAAAGAATGGTGCGATGACTAAGGTCAGCATCAGTCTTTGCAAAAGCGGTCGTGAACGAAGTTTCACCCCGATTAGATATGCAACCGGGTAGCTAATTAGTAATGCAAAGACAGTTGCTGAAAAAGCGTATCCAAATGAACGCATAATCTGCGGCAGATAATCAATCGCAACAGTTGCATAGTTAGCGAAATTCACATCGTTGATGTAGATGCCGATAGCACCGCTTGGGTCTGGACTCTGTAAAGGAGTGATCACCAATGAAATCAGAGGTGTAATAAAGAACAGAGCTAGATAAATAAGACCAGGTAGCAGAAGTGCTAAAACAATAGGTCCAGTCTTACGCTGAGCGGAGCTATCTTTAGCTGGCTTATCGTTACTAAATGCAGCAAATGCCACGATTAGACCTCTTCAGTGCCGTCTGGCAAATCTGCCAAACCGTAAGAGTGTTCAATCTTCCATGAAACCCAAACTTTTGCTCCGAGCTGAGTCTCCGGCGACTTCCCGATGTTCTGAGCAAAGACAGTGACTTCACCGACATTAGGAATGTCGATTAGATACTGGTTACTAACACCAGTAAAGCGAATGTCAATGATCTCGCCAGGACCAATCACAATGTGGTCAGCTGAAAGTTTTGGCTTGCTCTCATGGAAGTCAGCCTTCTCTGGGCGAACACCGATTGCGATTTTGCCAGTGTGCTTCTCTGCACGCTTCTTATCGACGGTTATCTTGTTGCCACCGACCTCGATAGAGATAGCCGAAGCGTTCTTATCGATCACATCACCAATGAATAGGTTTGATTGGCCGAGGAACTTGGATACGAATGCAGTCTTAGGTCGGTCGTAGAGAACTTCAGGAGCACCCATCTGTTCGATTCGACCCTTGTTCATGACAGCAACGATGTCAGCCATGTCCATGGCTTCTTCTTGGTCATGTGTTACGTGCAGGAATGTCAGACCAACTTCTAGCTGGATAGCTTTCAATTCAATCTGCATTTGTCTGCGAAGTTTTAGATCTAGTGCACCTAGTGGCTCATCTAGAAGTAGCAGGCTAGGTCTGTTTACCAGTGCTCTCGCTAGAGCAACACGCTGCTGCTGACCTCCGGATAATTGCTGAGGTCTTCTCTGTCCTAGGTGGGATAGTTCAACCAGGCTCAACGCGTCTTTGGCTAGCTTCTCGTAATCAGAAATCTTTCTTTGACGCAAGCCAAATTCGATGTTCTCAAGAACAGTCATGTGTGGGAAAAGTGCGTATGACTGGAACACAGTGTTCACTGGACGCTCGTGAGGCTTTGAACTTGTAACGTCATTGCCTCCGATAAGCACTTGCCCCTGGGTTGGGGTTTCAAGACCAGCAACGATTCGAAGAGTCGTCGTCTTTCCACATCCCGATGGGCCAAGCAAAGCGAAGAACTGACCTGCAGGAATATGCAGATCCATATCATCTAGAGCTGTAAAGCCTGGGAAATCTTTTCTGACATCAATTAGTTCGAGGTCGGCACCGGCAACCCTAGTGTTCTCGGCCAACTACACAACTCCGTTTGCGGCATCAGACCATGCCTTGGAGAATTCGTTGTCTTCCTTCGGAGTCAATGCACGGAACTGCTTAAGCTTGGTGGCGAAGATTTCATCACTAGGGAACATCAGAGGGTTGTTACCAAGTTCAGGGTTCTCAGCAATCACAAGTTCCTTAGCCCCTGCAACTGGAGTTACGTAGTTCACACCAGCCAACGCTAACTTGGCTGCAATTTCTGGCTGGAAGTAGTAATCAATAATTGCTTCAGCGTTTGCTTTGTGAGGAGCACCCATCGGGATAACAAAGTTGTCACAGGCAAAAGTAGAACCTGAATCAAGAAGAACAACACCTAGGACATCGCTACCTAGTTCGATGTTTGCTCCAATAAGGTCACCTGCCCAGACGATACCTGCAACAGCGTCACCGTTCTTGTAATCCTCGATGTAGCTGTTTCCCTTGATTCCACGAATCTGACCGCTTGAAACCAGGCTGGTGAATTTATCAAGAGTGTTGTGGAAATCATCGGCTGTAAAGCTCTCGATGTCAATTCCTTCACCCATCATCATCACACCGAGGGTGTCGCGCATCTCACTTAGAACCTCGACCTTACCCTTCAGAGCTGGATTCCAGAGGTCCTCGAGAGTAGCAGGTGCATCCTTGCCAGTTAGCTTCTTGTAATTGGCCTTGTGGTAACCAATCGCGGCAACGATTCCCTTCCAAGGAAGAGAGTATTTGCGTCCAGGGTCGAAGGATCCACCAAATGTGGTCTTGAAGGATGGCAAAAGATTCGCTGAAACATTAGGCATCGCCGCATAGTCAAGTTCCTGAACGTATCCGCTGTTGATAAGGCGAGCAATCATCCAGTCTGTTAGACACATAGTGTCGGCACCAGTATCTGTTCCAGCTGCTAGCTGGTTCTTCACACGCGCGAAGTATGTGTTGTTGTCATCTACGTTGATGTTGTAGTGAACAGTTATTCCACTTTGCTGCTCAAAAGCCTTCAGAGTTGGGAAAGAACCATCTTCACCATCCATGTAGTATGGCCAGTTATCCCAGATGACTTGCTTATCAGAAGCCGAGATGTCTTTTGCTGGGCTCAAAGTCTTCTTACCCGGTGCACAAGCGGCAAGGAAAGCGGCGATGCTTATAGCTCCACCACCGGCAAGTAATCCCCTGCGGGTTACCTGCGAGTTCTTCGCGCTTGCGATCAAGTCCTTCAAGATCGGGTCTTGCTGAGGTTGCTGGTTCATGGCCATAGCTCCTTTTTTTCGGAGAAACCGCTGGGCGGTCCAATTAACAAATGGCTGCGCGAATTTAACGCATCGAGAAAATACTGCCACAAGTTAAGCCAATGAATAGGCAAAAACGGTAAATCCTCAGTAAATGTCTCAATCAACTTATGGCTCTCAGGTGAGGTATTCTCATAGGTGGTTGGGCAAAGATGCCCCACCCAGAGGAGAATCATGAAGATCGCTGCCCCAACAGAGATCAAGAACAACGAATTCCGAGTGGCGATTACGCCAGCGGGAGTGCATGAACTTGTAGTTTCAGGGCACGAGGTATTTATCCAGCAAGGTGCCGGCAAAGGCTCTAGCATCTCGGATGAGGACTATAAGCAAGCTGGAGCAACCATCCTTCCAGATGCCCAAAGTACCTGGTCGATTGCCGATATGGTTCTCAAGGTCAAAGAACCCATTGCTTCTGAATATCAGTTTCTTCGCCCAGGGCTTGTTCTCTTCACCTTCCTTCACCTAGCAGCTGACCTAGAACTCACCAAAGAACTAATTTCAAAACAGGTGACATCAATTGCCTACGAGACAGTACAGCTTCCGAATCGACAACTACCACTACTTGCCCCAATGAGTGAAGTTGCCGGACGACTTTCTGCTCTAGTTGGAGCTCAAACACTTTTTGCCCAAAACGGAGGACATGGAATCCTGCTTGGCGGAGTTCCAGGTACCAGAGCAGCCAAAGTAGTAATCCTTGGTGGTGGCGTTGCTGGAACTAATGCGATAGCGATGTCGGTGGGTCTTGGAGCTGAAGTAACTGTTCTTGACACAAACATCAACAGACTGCGCGAACTAGATGCTCTATATCACGGCAGACTAAGAACTCTTGCCAGTAACAGTTTTGAAATCAATCGTGCTGTTATCGAAGCAGATCTTGTAATTGGTTCAGTGCTTATTCCAGGTGCTAAAGCACCTAAGCTCGTCACAAATGAACTGGTCAAGAAGATGAAGCCTGGTTCAGTGCTGGTTGATATTGCTATTGACCAAGGTGGTTGTTTCGAAGACTCTAGACCAACAACACATGCCGAGCCTACTTTCAAAGTCCACAACTCAGTCTTTTACTGTGTCGCAAACATGCCAGGTGCAGTTGCTCACACCTCAACCTACGCGCTTACAAATGCAACATTGCACTATGCAAAAGCTTTAGCAAACAAGGGCTGGTTAGCTGCTTGTCAGGATGATGCAGCTCTCGCACTTGGACTTAGCACCCACAACGGGAAACTTGTTAGCGAACCGGTAGCTCAAGCCCATTCGCTTGACTACTCTGATCTTGAAACTGTCTTGGCATAGCCAGCTGAATTGCTTGAGATCTAAACCATCCCCGACCTGGTGGAAGTTTTTCGTCCCACGCTCCTTTTGGTAATCCGGCAGCTAAATGTTGTTCAAAATTTGATTGCCGAAGGTAGATGACATTTTCAAACTTTCTTTGCAGAGCAAGAGGCAACAACATATTGCTCGGCATAACACACCAAACTATGGAACTGCTTTGAAATGCTTCCTCCAACTGAGAAACATTGGGGCAATCTGTTACATAAGACTCAGAGTTCAACTGACTTAGTAATTGAGCAAAGTTAGTTTTACCCGAGCGTTGAGCCCCAACTACTAAAAGCGAAGTTCCAAGGAACAAAGCCATGTTCAACTTTTCTATTTTGTGATCCAATGGCCGGTCAGCTAATGCAAATGTTTCACCATCAGTTTCAAACTGTGTTGGCAATCCATGAGTCCATGCAGATATTTTCTCGTCGTTAGCTTTCCTTTCATCCAGATTCGGCAACTGCTTTGCCATTGGGAAATCAAACCACGCGGTATTGCTCCCCCAGATTGCTAACGCTCTGGAATTTGTGACTGTTGTTGCTCGCATAGTTGGAACCAACGAGATGAGGTCGCCAGGATCGGTGACTCCAATTGCAAAACGCATAGTGAGATTGGTAATCAGCGCTCGAGGAATACCTGATAGAGACTGACTAGTAGCAATCAGGTGCACCCCCAGTGACCTACCTCGCGCAGCAATAGCTTCGAGTGTGGGCAGTGCGAGTGAGTGGGAAGTTATTATCGCCGGTAATTCATCAGCTAAAACAAGCATTCTCTTCAACGATTTTGAATCAGCGATGGATGAAACACCTTCATTTACCAACTGAAGCTCTCGCACCTTCAACTCCCCAGCTAGGTAATGCCAAAAGCGCTCGTGGCGCTCCTTTTCTAGATCGGTTAGCAAAGTCAGTGCCCAAGGATGCCGATTCAAATGTCTAAGTCCCGCCCCGCCTTTGAAATCAATCAGCACCATCTCAAATTCGTCTTCGGAACTTACCAGCATTGACCCAGTGATCAACTTCAGCAGTTCACTTTTCCCTGAACCCGTTGAGCCAACTATTAGCGCGTGTGGCCCATCTCTGACTAAATCAAAGTGCAAATCAATAGAGTCAGAGATCCCCGCCCAGAAAGCCAGTCCTCCTGTGCCAGGCGATTTGTAATAGCTCTCTTCTAATTCTCGAGAGCGCTTTAGCACATCTCGCTCTGCAGCAATCTTGGTTGCGTAGTCAAAGAAAATGTCGCTGTAGTGTTCCTTGAAAAACCATCCAGTTCGAGGCAAGACTCTATCTCCAATTGCAACCGCCCAACTACTCAGCCAAATGGGTTGATCGCTGAAATCCTGATCTGGTTCCCGCTTGTTTCTCTTAACCAAGAATGTGGTTAGCGCAACTGAGAGCACGCTCACAAAGGTGAATAATGCGAACTGCCACATACCTGTCACCAGAGCCATAACAACTCCTAGCAACAAACCAGGCAGCAAAGTTACAAATCTCACCTCTCGATACTTCAACAATTGCTAAAAAATAAAAACTGCCCGCAACCTTTTGTGGATAACGGGCAGTTTCGAAGCTGTTGATTAGTCGCCGATGTAGCTCATGACGTGTTTGATTCGGGTGTAATCCTCAAAGCCATACATCGACAAATCTTTTCCGTAACCTGAGTGACGGAAACCTCCGTGAGGCATCTCTGCAGTTAGTGGAATGTGAGTGTTGATCCAAACACAACCGAAGTTCAATCCTTTAGCAAAGCGAAGAGCTCTGGTGTGGTTGGTAGTCCAGACAGATGAAGCCAACCCATACTTCACATCGTTTGCCCACTTCATTGCTTCGGCGTCATCCTTGAACTTCTGAACAGTAATCACTGGCCCAAAGATTTCTCTCTGAATGTGCTCGTCGTTTTGCTGTAATCCAGTCAAGACCGTTGCTTCGTGGAAGTAACCTGCACCAGGAATAGCTTTTCCACCGATAGCAATCTCAGCGTGATCAGGTAGTCGATCAATAAAGCCAGTCACCTGTGCGAGTTGGTTCACATTGTTTACTGGGCCAAACAAGATGTCATCTCTACTTGGATCCCCAGTTAGGGCATTAGCCGCAACTTCAGCCTTGAGTAATTCAACAAACTCATCGTGAACACTTTCGTGAACTAGCAACCTTGTCGCTGCAGTGCAGTCTTGACCGGCATTGAAGAAACCAGCAACAACAATCTGTGCTGCTGCTTTTTGTAAATCTGCATCTGCAAAAACGATTACGGGTGCTTTACCACCAAGTTCTAGATGCACTCGCTTTAGATCAACTGCAGCGCTCTTAGCAACTTCCATACCGGCACGAACTGAACCGGTAATCGATACCATCTGCGGAATCTCATGCTCAATCATGGCTCTTCCAGTATCGCGATTACCAGTAACAACGTTGAATACACCTGCTGGCAAAAACTCTGCTGCAATCTTCGCTAAGAACAGAGTTGAAGCTGGAGTCGTATCTGATGGCTTTAGGACAACAGTGTTACCCGCTGCGATTGCTGGAGCAAACTTCCAGGTAGCCATGTTCAGTGGGTAGTTCCAAGGTGTCACCTGCCCGATAACACCAATTGGTTCGCGACGAATAGATGAAGTGTGGTCTTTTGCATATTCTGCGGTAGCTCTGCCTTCAAGATTTCTGGCAGCTCCTGCAAAGAATCTGATTTGGTCGATCGAAGGCATGATTTCATACTCAACCAGTGTGCTTCTAGGCTTACCGGTGTTCTCTGATTCGATGTCTGCCGCCTCTTCAGCATGAGCTTCAAGTGCATCAGCAATCCTAAATAGAGCTAGCTGTCTCTCGCTCGGAGTGGTTTGTGACCACTCCTCAAATGCCTTCTGAGCTGCTTTGTATGCACTGTCAACATCATTGCCATTAGAGATAGGCGCTTTGGCATAAACTTCAGCGTTGGCTGGATTGATGACATCTGAGCTCTCACCAGAGCTAGCTGGAACCTCTTGACCGTTGACAAAGTTCTTGAGTTCGCGAATTGCCATTAGTAACTCCTCTTCGAGTGTTTTAGGGAAAAACCCTGCCATAAGACTAGTACATGACCATTATTGTCCAAATCCGAAGTCAAAAGGGCTTCGAAGGTGTGGAATCGGTATCAATTTGGCAAAATCACTACGATTTCGGCATCAAAATCCCGATATGTGTGCCAAAATCGCAGTATGTCCCGCACGGATAGAACAAAAGCATCGACGCTTGATGACATCTCAAAAGAGATCATTGAGCAGCTTCAGCACGACGGCAGAAAGCCATACAGCGAGATTGCCAAGGCAGTGGGACTAAGCGAAGCGGCCGTTAGACAGCGCATGCAGAAGCTCACCGAATCTGGCGTGATGCAAGTTGTTGCAGTTACCGACCCAATGCAGATGGGCTTCTCAAGACAAGCCATGATTGGCATTCGCTGCTCTGGAGACATGTCTGACCTAGCCACCAAACTCGCAGCGATGCCCGAGGCAGATTACGTGGTTATGACAGCCGGCTCCTTCGATATCTTGGTTGAAATCGTTGTCGAGAATGACCAAGACCTTATCGAAGTGCTAAACACCAAGATCCGCTCACTTCCCGGAGTGGTTTCCACTGAGACTTTCGTTTATCTAAAACTTCAGAAGCAGTTCTATAACTGGGGTGTTATCTAACGATCAAAGGTTTGGGTATCTCTTGATACTCGAAGTGGTTAATCAAACGATTATCCAAAAGCGCAACACAAATAAAAATGTAAAGAGTGATATCAAATGGCAACCAAGGAGAGCAAAGCAAGCAAGCTTATCAAGGCCCTAAAGCCTGGTAAGGCTCCGGCTAAAAAGCCGGCCAAA
>Ga0114968_10001337_pt1 | contig 18903 bp, 29 predicted proteins | sample M_130807_EF_Meta_FD_87020 | JGI IMG/M metagenome (GOLD analysis project Ga0114968, IMG submission 87020) | Freshwater microbial communities from Lake Montjoie, Canada to study carbon cycling - M_130807_EF_MetaG | ecosystem: Environmental > Aquatic > Freshwater > Lake | place: Lake Montjoie...
CAGTCTATTGCGAGCACCACCACGAAAAAAGCGCCGAGTCAGACCACATCGCTTACGAGCTTTACAAGGCGTGGAAAATGGTCGAGGCCGCCGCGGTACTGGAGGCAGGAGGCGACCTCACAGGGCACCACACGGCGCTCCACGAAAGAGCCCTCGCCAATCGGTTGCCGTGTGTCTCGTTTCATGGGTCTTCTCCCACGGTGGTGGAGGAGGTACTGAGAAGCCTGCTGTCCGGTGGTCTATCGGACGATGTGTTTACGGTATGGATGGAGCACGTTCCACGGCGCGTCCTCCCCTCTCCGGCTACCGAAGCGGGCATCGCCTCGGTCATCGAGGCCCTCGGACCAGTCGCGTGTGAAATGAACCGGCGTATCGACTCGGTCGACGTGAATAACCCGGTCGAGTATCAACATTTCGTACGCCGTTATTTTGGGGCGTGGACACCACGCCGACGCACGCGCCTGCCCCGGGTCTGCCTCGAAACCCTTTTTCAGAGACGCCGTGTGTTGTGCAAAGGGGAACCCATGTACCAGGTCTCGTCGGTCATCCGGGTGCAAGACCGTGACGGCGACCACTTTTACGGCATCCCTGAACGGAATTACGCGTGGACTATCCCGGTCATCGTCGTGGATACGTTTGCGACGGAGGGAGGGGGACGTGCACGGCTAGAGGGTATGGTCCAATTGGACCTAGTGTATGAATCGTGCTAGAGTAATTGTTATTTTTTTTTACAAAATAAGAATTTATAAAATATTTATTTCTTGTCGGCGGGGAGCTCTCCGTCACAGGGGCGCTTGTAGAATTTGTACCCGCACACCTCGATGGACTCGGTGTTGTAGGCGTCTGTCGCAGAGAAATAACCCGAGCTGGGGGAGGGGACATCGTGGGTGAGGGCGGCGTACCCGAGGTCGGGTGTGACGGGGACTATCTGGGTACACATAGAGGGAACGCCCTGGGGCTGCCAATCCGGCCCGAGTTGGTTGACGGTCTTGTAGGTGAGACGAGAAAATTTTTCAGACATTTTTTTATTATGAAAATGAAAAAATAAATTTTTACTTTGAAATGTAAATAAACATTCATGGAATTTACCAAATTTTGTCGAGCAGGGATGGATATCATACGGAGGGAGGATGTGAAAAAGTCCAAGGTCATCGCCGAGGTGGTCAAAAAGCAAGGAAAAAACACCTCATGGAATACCATCCGTGTGATGGTCCTCAAGTACTGTTTCCGTCGTCTCTTTGTCCAGCAGCAAAAGATTTCGTCATGCATCAACGACCTCCTCTTGGATTTTGATACTGTGGTGAAGGAATGCAACCCCCGCGACGTGGTTCTCGTGCAGAGCCCTCAGGGTGATTTCTGTTTCACGACCGAGGAGCTATTGTCCGTCTTCCACAGCGACCTCTCGAGGTCGACGCTGGATATTGACCCCCAGTACGGCATCGCGTCCATCACCAAAAATTTTCGTCTCCCCACCAACCCCTACACGCAGCGGGTCTTTACTGAAGACGAGATTGCTCAGGTCGTTGACCAGATAGCCTTCAAGGCGGAACGGCTGCCCCGTGAGCATTTCGAGGCGTACCTGTTTTTCCAGGACTACAGGGGCCTCCTCCGCGAGTGCAACGGCAAGACCAATTACGAGGTGGTGGGCATCCTGGAAGCCTATTTCGAGTCGAGGGGCATTCGGTATATACAGCAACACAAGAAGAAGGAAAACACGTCCCGTTGGAGCGCGGTGGTTCCCAAGGACATTCGGACCGACGCCGCGATGTACGCGTGGTTCATCGACCATGTCTTCTGGAGAACCCTATAGGACCGCGGGGTAGAAATACGAGACGCTAAAGACGACACCGTCCACAAACACAGAGTGGAGCATCAGGTAGGCAGCGGCGGTGCTTTCCCACCACCGGGGCTGGTCGCTTTGGACGACTGCGAGTATCCAGCAGGAAAAGGCGGCGACGAGGGCGAGCGTCACGACCATGGCGGCCTTGGACCCTGGGCTCGGATTCTCGAGGGAAAGGTACATGAGGGGCATCCACAGCATGGAGAAGAAGAGGAACCCGAGAAAGGCGTAGAACAGGGCGTCCGAGTCTGACCGGCGGTAATAAAAACTCAGGAGGATGAGGTAGGACACGGCGGCGAGGCCTATCGATATCAGATAGAGGATGCGGGTGGGGAGTTTATGGACGCCACCCCACAGCTCTTCGGTGGAGGTTCCAGGGAAGAAGCGGGGAACGACCGCGTACGACACGGGGACAAGCAGCGATAAGAAGAGAATCAGGAAAAACCGGATCATATTTTATTTTTACCCGGCACAAAAATAAAAATAATGTGGATGCGAATGCTTGCTCGGTACGAGGCGCTTGTCGTCGAGAGAGCCGAACGATGCCCCCTGACCCTCATCACCAAGGACGTGCTGGGATGGCTTGGAGGAGCGGTGGGTGGTGCATACGGAATATCAGATTCGATGCACCACAACAACGGCGTGCTGTGGCGCCCAACGGTGTACGGCGTGCTGGGACTGACCATGGGGAGGGCGTGCGGACTGTTTCCGTACCACACCTTGGGCGTCTGTCTTCTCGCGGATGCGGCGCACACCGTATCCCAGAAACCCTAGAACGCTGATGGTGGATTCACCTGAATAAAACAATCTTTGACTTTTGTCATTTAATTTTAATGACAAAATTATTTTGAAATATAAGGACAATCATAAAAAGTGAAGCGTCGCCACCTTTTTTTTTCAACACTTGTTATAGCATGTACATTTGAAATGATATTGACAACGTCTATTTTTTTGATTTCAAATCACAGGAACAAAACAAATGGAAATTGAAACCCTTGTGGACGTCGTTACGGACTTCATCCGACCGCGAGTCAGGACTCTTGATATCGATCACCGTGCGGACGGGTCGTATTGGCTGGAACTTTTTCATTACGACGGGCGCCATGAATTTCTTCGTATGGAGATGGGCCTCCTCGACCTCTGGGTCGCCACTCAACCCCCTGTGCCTTCCGTTCGTACCTCTCGTACCGGGCGCAAGAGCACGACGGTCCCCAAGAAAACCGTGGCCGAGATCCGTCAAATGCTGCTCGAGGAGTACCCGGTCCTGGAAGAAGCATGCCTTCGAGCGAACATCGTGGGTGACGTGCAATCCGGCAAGAGTCGTTTCATGATGGCGACGCTGTGGATGCTGACGTACCACTTTGGGTTGAGGTGTATCCTGGTGCTGATGGACCAGACCAACAGCTACAAGACGATACTCCTTCGCGACATGCCGCTTTTCAACCGGTGGCTCCGAGAACATGGTGGGCAAGAATATCTACTCGAGATGAATGGCCTCCAAGGCCGTGGGTCCGCTGAGGGCGACGGTCGAGGCGTCATCGACCTGTGCATGGGCAACCACACCCAGCTGGCCAAGCTCACCCAGAGGGAGAACACCGCTGTGGTGTGCGACGAGGCGGATACGCTCATCAAGCATTGGAACCCCTCACGCGACGCTACGAAAAGCGGGGTGTTGTTCCAGTCCTGTGTGGCGAATGCCCTGAGCGTGTGGCTCGTTACCGGCACACCGTTTGCGCTGCTCAACCAGCTGGGGGTGTCTAGCAAGTCATGGAGGCTGCCCAAGTCTCCGATCTACCGTGGCATCCATGAATTCAATATTCATTTGCTCGACAAGGAGACGACTGACAAGCTGCGCAACGACGACGATGCGATGGTGTCCTATGTGGGCCAGATTTTTGCGGAGAGGAGCGTGGAGGGCCGGTTGCCATATAAAGCGGTCCTCGTGAAAGTCAGATGGACCATCGCCGCGCAAACGAAACTCGCACAGAGGTTTAGGGGTCGCGTCTCGTACATCGCCAACTCGAAGGGTCCCTGTTTCATCAAGAGATGCGACGAAGAAGGAAACATTACCCCCACGCCTTTCAAGACAGTGTCGGCCCTGTTTGACTCGTTCGAGGAGATGTCAGAGTACCGTGAACACATCATCATTGCGGACCGGGTGGCGAGTCGTGCGGCGAGTTTTCGACCCTCTCCTCTTGTCGGCGACGGAGGACTTTGTGAGCAGGTTTACATCCCCTCTGCGTCCGCCCATGGCGCGGCGCTAGAGCAGGGGCTCCGGTTGTCTGGGAATTATTCTCTCGATTACCCTGAGCTCCATCTTCACATCCCCGAGACCGCCTACAATCGAATCATCGGAGATAAACAAAACATGACGCGGTGGGTGGACAAGAACGAGGAATGGGGTGTGGCGAGGGAGCAGGTCAAGGGAACGGTGTTTTTGTCGGTGGGTCTCCACGACCGGAAAACTGTGGACGACACGACGCTAGAGAACCGCTCCAAACTGACCAACCGCGATTTCGAGACGCTGGCAGACCTGGAGTTGTACATTCCCCATAAACTTCAAGCGTTGCCCAGGGTGTGGATGACTCATGAGGAGCCATTGCTGGTGTCAGACTGCCCCGACTTTGCCTATACAACTGACCGTGAAGAACAGAGGCGGTTGAATCGACAACTTAAACGGGGTGTGGAGGAGGATACGGACAATAGTCTTCAGATATGCTGGAACGAGCCCCGGTACCATCAACTGCACGACATGAGGCAGCGTTTTGGGAACCAGCGTCGCCAATACCTCTGCCGCTACATCGTGGGTGATGGGGTCTGTACAGAGCCCTTGTACCGTGTCTCATGGAAAGCCGAATTTACCTCGGACGAACTGACCCTGGACGACGAGAGGTGGGAAATGTCTGTTTTTCTGTACCGCACCAGTCGCGGGGCGTTTCGTTTCTATCACCCGTCCTGTGCGTCCACTGACGTGGGAGAGCTAACACATATTTAGATTTTTTTTTTGTTCGTAGGAAAAAAGAAAAAATAATGAAGACGATTTATTTGGATAAGGAATATGAAGTTGAGATGGGGGCGTTGTACAAGGAAAGCTTTTTTCTAATTCAAGTAAAGGAAGACACCGAGGCGTACGTGGGGGATAAACTTCTTTTTCGATTTTACAAAAACGTGTTTGACAATAAGACATGGTTTCCCATACTCGAGGAATGTTTTGATACGCCTCTGCTAATCAGCGACCAACGAAAGACCGCAAACGGTGTTGAAAAAAAAAGAATCCCGATTCGAACTGGTATTATTGGTTTTTATGACCGCCTGACGCCTCAGCAAAAAACGCTGGTGGGTGCCCACACGGCGGGTCGTGCGACTGCGTTTACTCGACATCGTCCTCTAGAATGGAAACGATGCCTTCCTTTTTTGCGCCTTGTTTCTAAGCATTATCGCAAGGCGTGTCCTGAACATTTTAGACGACAGCAATCCGTGGCACGGTGCGTCGAGGCGGGTCTGCGCATCCCCGGGACCGTATTTACGACGGCCACCGTGAACCAGAATTGGAGTACTCGCACTCATACCGATCGTGGGGATTATACTGAGGGTATGTCCTGCATCGCGGTGCTTGGTAATGATGGCTACAAGGGGTGTGCGTTAGGCTTCCCGAGACGCCGAGTACTCGTGTGTGCCGAACCTGGAGACGTGCTGTTGATGGACTCCCATGAACCCCACTGCAATACCCCTCTACAATTTTTATCGCCAGAGGGTAAGCGTCTCTCGCTCGTTTGCTACCTTCGAGAAGACCTACCCCTGTTTCATACGAAAAAAGTTTGCGACCAGCAATTGTTTTTTGTAAAATAAACCATAATAATGTTGCAACTGCGCCACGTGAAAATGAAGAATGCCAATCCTCTGAAACTATGGGTCCGTCCCGGGACCACAGACGAAAAGGTGGTCCCCGAGGTGTTGACGCGTCGTGTGTATGAGAAGCCGCGCCTCGAGTTTTTCATCGAGCCTCGGGACCGATGGCTGGATCTCGGGGGCAACATCGGGACGTTTGTCCTGCTGTGCCTCGTCCGGGGCGTCGCGTCCGTCTCATCGTACGAACCAGAACCCGAGAATTTTGCAATCATGAGACGAAACGTGGAGGAGAATTTTCCAAACGCCAAGAACGTCCGGTTGGTACCTCGCGCCGTCAGCGTTCGCAAGGGGACCATGCCCCTTTATCTTTGTAGAGGGGACTATAACAAGTACCGTCACACGCTGTGCCCAAAGCGTGGAAGACCGGTGCTACCAGTCGGCGTCGAGGCGATTCTCAGCGTGTTGAAAAAGAGCCGGGCCGATTGCCTCAAGATGGATATTGAAGGCGCCGAAATCGGCATCCTCGAGTTTCTTTCAGCGTCGCAGTACCGGGCACTCGGTATTCGAAAACTGGTGTTTGAATACAGCTTTGACGTGGATAAATCCATCCCGCGTTTCATGGCGATTATACGACGGTTGCGAGAATATTTCCCGAGGGTCCATTACGACAAGGTCAAGGAACACGAACTCGTCTATGACTATTTTCCGGCATGCACCCTCGTCTATTGCTTCTTTCCTTGAAATTTATTTTTTTTTTATCCTAGATAAAAAATGCAGCAAAACACCATCGCTGGAATCGTATTATCCGCAATCTTTGTCGTGATTCTGGCGCTCTACCTGTCGTCGTTCCGAAACATCCCCAAGGACACCCTCATCTTTTTGTTGTCCATCCTGCAGGTCATCTCCATCTTTTTTGTCTTTTTTGCTCCCCGCAACAGCGAGGGCTTTTACTTTGAGGTTTCCCCACAGAGGCAAAAGTGCCTCCGCGAGCAGGTCTCGACCACTGACAAGAACCGGAGCTGTGGGTGCTGTCAAAAGGGCACCGTGGGAGGGTACCCACCCCATTACGCCCAGTGGCTTCAACCCGAGGGTAAGAACGAGCTGTGGAAACGGACGGACAACTGGACGACGAACCCTGAGAACGTGGCGTACAACTCGCAGCTACCGGCCACAGAACTCGTCAAACAGATGAAAAAAAATTAAAATATTGTACATAGATAGTAGTAGCATGTCCAAACGGTTGTACCCCAAGTGTTTTAAATCCAATCTCCACGCCGTTTCATTCTATGACCTCATCAGCGAAAAGCATCCCGACCGCAAGAATGAGAAGCAGTTTGTTCTTCTCTGCAAACACTACACGTCGTTGCTCTGTGGTATGCATTTTCTAAACAACGGAGGAGCTTTAGAAAAACTCCGACAGCGGTTCCAGCGGTTCCTGCTACTGCATTACTACCCGAACTGCAGCTGGGAGCTCATCCTCCGCACCTACGAGCACAGGGTCCAGCAGCTCTCGGGAGAGTTCCAGGAAATCATCGGCGGTGAGGAGGCCGTCGCCACGCACCAGAACGAATTGCTGTCAGACATTTTACAATTTTTTGAACCTCTTTTAAGGACAGAAAACTAAAAAAATGAATTGGTTTAAAGACTATCATATACTATAACAAAAAGAATAATGGCTCCCAAGCGTATCACATCGAATGTTCCCCTGCAGACCGCCGTCCCCGTCCAGATTGTCAAGTCCGAGGTCCCTACCCCGGTGGCGGCCGCCGCCCCTGTCGAGACTCCCGTGGCTCCCGCTCCCAAGAAGAAGACCATCAAGAAGAAGGAGGTTGCTCCTGTTGCGCCTATCCCCGCTCCCGTGGAGGCCGTCGTGGAGGCCGTCGAGGACGTGGTGGATGAGAATGTAGAGGTGGTGGCTGATGACGTGGTGGTCGAGGAGACAGAGGCCACCGGTGAGGAGAAGAAGCGCACCCGTCGCATCGTCAACAAGGACTCGGTCCGCGCTGATTTCAATCTCTTGTGGACGGAGTACGCCGAGGAGCTCTCGGCCAAGAAGAAGTCAAAGAAGCTCAGCCTCCTCAAGTACCTGCTCCGCCTCCAGACTGATGTCTTCAAGCTGCTCAAGGTGCGCCCCGTGGGTGACGACAAGAAGGCCCGTGTGGAGAACAACTCGGGGTTCATGAAGCCCGTGAATATCACCCCCGAGCTCGCAGACTTTATCAACGTGAATACGAGCGTTCCCATTACCAGGGTGCTCATCACCAAGAAGATTTGCGAGTACATCAAGGAGAAGGACCTCCAGAACCCCAAGGACCGTCGCGAGATTATCCCTGACCCCGCCCTCAAGCGCATCTTCAAGCTGACGGACGGGGAGAAGGAGCCCCTGACCTACTACAGCATGCAAAAGAAGATTCAGTCGCACATCTTCAAGATCTAGAGGGGTAGGAGGCTTAATTCTTTATTTTCATTTCATTCTTCCTGAATAGAATATTCATCACCATGAATAGAATAGGTTTCTGCTCCGTGGCGCAGAGGAAGTCGCGCCGGGCCCATAACCCGGAGGTCGTAGGATCGAAACCTACCGGTGCAAGCATTTTATGATTCTCGAGAATCATGAAAACTTTTTTTCTCACCATCAGGTAGTGGCGGTGGTGAAAGCTTTGATTTGGATGCTTCGGATGAATTATGATTTTATTCCCACAACGAGAATAAAATATACAGAGCCTACTAGAGGTTTCGAACCTCTGACCTTTTGCTTACGAAGCAAACGCTCTACCGCTGAGCTAAGCAGGCCTCTTTTTAATACTATTCTTGTGTCCTTAAATAAGTTTTTTTTAAAAAAAATGTTTACTATGGGTAGAGAACGATGACCGCATCCATTTGTTGTCCTAGTACTACAACATGTTGTGGTGGTTGCAACCGCTGCGACCCCATCAACCCTTTCCCGAGTGGGAGCGCTCCTTCGACCGTCTTGTGTGTGACGATCCAGAACAATTCCTCGTGCCCTGTGATGGCGTACGTACAGACCAGCAATTGCTGTCCGAAAAAGACGACGGTGTGCGCCGGCGCAAGCGGTGTGTTGGGGCCTTTTTCGTGCACCACCCTCCTCCAGCTGGTCCTTTATTCGGGTGGTAACCTCTTGTACGCCGTGCAGTTCACCAACGCGGGGGTGTCCGCGACGGTGACCGTCCCCGCGTCTGGTCCCGTCACGATAGCCTATTCCTCTACCCCGTGTATGTAAAAAAAAATATATGTACCATTAGTATAGCACAACGCATGGAACGCTGTTTTCGCATCACGGTGGTGAATCTTCGTTCAGACTGCGTCGGGGTCGAGGTGGTTGCCATACGGAGCGATTCTCAGCAGGACAGGGTTATGGTCTGGAAAGAAATGTGCCGAACCACGGAACCCCTCCCCCCCGGCGTTGCCTATATCAATATCCTTCTCGGGGACGATACGCTTCTTCTTGACAGCCACAGCGTCCTCATGGTTCTCTGGGATAAACGCACCGAGGTCCTGCGCCATCCCCTTATAATGGTGGACGGTCCAAAGGTGGTTTCCACAGAATGAAATCAGGGTCACCGATTGATGCGGACGGCGATACCCACATGGTGCTCTGGACAGCCCCAGTATTCCCGTAGCTCTTGACTGAATCACTATAAAGAAAGGTGGGGTCCAACAGCACGATCCAGCGGTGCCTTGAATCGTTCAGGTACAAGAACACGATGTCGGCGACGCGTTCTTCGAGGACACAGAACTGGTTGTACGAAAAATACTCGCGGTAGGCACTCTCCTGGTACCTCTTGTAGTGGTGCGCAGAGAGCTGGTGGAAGCGAGGGATGGGCTCGATTGTGTCCTCGACCAAATCCTGCAACAGGATGCGGTTGTAATTTTCTTCTGGTTCGAAAGGCAAGACGCGTCGCTGCGTCGCAAACTCGATGGTCTGGAGCGGCCTGTCATGGTTGCGGAACGTTTCAGAAAGCAGGGTTCCACACCCCCGGGTGTTGGGTGCCACGATGCTTCTTATGTCAGACACAGAGGAGAAATGAACATGATGAGGAACGAGGCACCACAGGGGTAGGAGAAAGGCCTGTTGGAGGCGCATTACTTTTTCTATTTTTATTACCAATAGAAAAAAATGACTGCGTTGTTTTTAGTGTTCAAGCAATATCAATCATATAATATGAAAAAAACTCTTGCGATGCTGGCGTTTTCTTCGACCGTTCCTATACAGAGCATTTTATACCAGCTCTATGGGGAATGGAGCGTGTGGCACTCCAACCTTCCCCATTTCCTGGGACCCAACCGTGTCAAGGTGAATCTATATCCTCAGCAGCAGCTTGAAATCTCGGTGAAGCGGTACATCGGACCCTTTCTTTACGAACGGAAATGGGCGGGGCGCTACGGCCTGGGTGACGCCTCGTGCGCTAGTGGGGATGGGTGTGATTTCCCCCAGGATTTCAAGCCCTTGTGCGACGCCAAGGTCGGCATCGAGTTTTCCGAGATGATTGTGCAGATGATTTCCGTGTTTGGGATTGGGGTCGACGAGCTTCCTTTGCCCCTCAAGAGGGTCAAAAATACAAACCTCGTCATGGACCTGAGCATCGTGGGTCGCGACGACATGTACCTGACAGTCCCCAACGACCAGCTGAGCCTTCTGTTGAATCGGAGGCGCGTGCTGCCGCCCGACAAGAGGACCTCGTACCATCTGGTCCGCTGCGTCCAGGACGACCAGCCCCGGGTCAGCGTCCCGTTCTCGACGTTTGTCGCGACACAGCTCCTCGGAACGTTTATGGGGTACTGGATGCATGACGCCATGTGCCGTCAGGGCTAGGCTTTCTTGCAGTTCTTTTGGTACACATTTGCAAGGTGCTGTTTCAGGTAGGCGTACATGGCCTGGTCCGGATTCTTGCTCCGCTTGTGGGCCAGGTTGTTTTTGAGCTTGGCGGACCGGACCCTGTCGCAGTCGACCGTGCAGGAACCGGGTTTGCACACCGCGTACTTGCAGTCTTTTTGTCGGGCGCCCAGCGGGCAGCACTTCTTGCCGCATTCCTGGAGCATTTGGCGCCGGTCCTGCGTGCTCACGACGCCCTTTTTGAGGGTCTGCTGGAGGTAGGCCTTTTTTTTCTGGATTCCCTCTTGGATGGCGGCCTTGGCGGCCCCCTTCTCCCCGACACGATGCGCACATCGCCGATGGATACCACAAAACATTCCGTACTTGGCCCGGTGGGTGCAAGGTTTCCCCTGCAGGGTATAGCACCGGCACGTTTCCATTTTTTTATTTCTCGATATAAAAAAAAATTTAAAGTTTTTGTCCCTGCAACAAAAAGAAATAAAAATGAATAGGGTCCGACAAGTTTTTGATACGGTATATACATTTTTGTTTCCTCCTCGGTTGGAATTAGAACCGTGCCGGGTCAAAGGGTACCGCCTCTATACCGGGGCCAACCAGCATTCGTACGTCGAAACCGTCGATGTGCCGTACCTCCAGCGATTCCCGGTCGCAGAAATCTATTTTCGTCAAACCCCACCGGGGTGCGTGTACAACAGACACACCGCCCCCCAAAAAAACTATGTCCTCACGCTTTGTGGGACGCTCGAATTTACCACGTCATTAGGTGAGACTTTTGTGGTCAAGCCCGGTGACGTGTTGTTGGCCGAGGACGTGACGGGGTACGGGCACTCCTGGAAAATGCTCGGCGACAAGCCGTGGGTCCGCGCCTACGTGACTCTTGCGTAGGACCCAAGGGTCCTACATTCCAAAAAAAAGTCGTATTTGCAATAGTTGTACTTGGCCCGGTGGGTATAACACCCATCCCTTTTTTATTTCTTGATATAAAAAAAAACTATCTTGAATAAAAAAAGGAAGAATGCAGGTATTCGTAAAGACGCTCACCGGCAAGACCATCACTCTCGAGGTGGATCCCACCGACACCATCGAAAACGTCAAGCAAAAGATCCAGGATAAAGAAGGGATTCCTCCTGACCAACAACGACTCATTTTTGCCGGGAAACAGCTCGAGGACGGGCGGACTCTCTCGGATTACAACATCCAGAAGGAGTCCACTCTCCACCTCGTTCTTCGTCTCCGCGGCGGCTAATTATTATAAAATTTGACAATTGTTTAGGCTGGTCCATGACTTGATCGATGTTGAGATGGTTGCATTAAAATTACAACCACTGTTCGTATTTCCAATAGTGGTACTAGAGCCATAATTAACTTGGATCTGGTTTGCATTAAATCCAGAACCTGTATTATTTTTCACATAAATTGTTTTGTTGTCGAGGTAATTTGTGAATTGGAAAATAAACGTTTGATTGCCTGTATTTTGGGTGCCACAAAATGAATCCTCACAACCACCACCATACCAAGTGCTTGCGTAGCACACAAGACTCGTCAACGTAATAGTGTATGTAGTAGAATCATAACTATAACCGAGAACAGTGCATCCAGCATTTGATGTATTGGCATAGGATTGGTTTATATCTAAAGGAATACCATCACCAACACCATCCGCCACATAGGAATCAATATTGAAATAAAAATTTTTAGACGGACAAGGGACCGTAACGATAAGCTCGGGTGAGGTGAGAGCACCCGAAATCACAAAATTCCAATTTCTTACAAAACCACCCTCTGTTTCTGGTTGCGTACCAGGGAACACCGTGATGGTGGATAAAATGAGGTCAGAGGAACCAGAGAATCCTTCAAAGGTGGTGATGACGTTTTTAAGCGCGATAGGAATATTTTGTACAGGCACACTCATATTCTGTCTATCTAAAGGAAACAAAATAAAAAATGACTATTTTTTATTCGGTGCTAGTGACCAATAAAACACACACACATACAAATGGACGAGGAAACGGTACGATTATGGTGCGGGGACTGTCTCGTGCATATGAAGGAAATCCCGGACCAGAGCGTCCATCTGGTCGTGTGCGACCTCCCGTACGGCGTCACCAAGTGCAAATGGGACACCGTGGTGGACCTCGAGGCCCTGTGGAAAGAATACAAGAGAGTGCTCGTCCGGCCGTCTGGCGTCGTGGTCCTCTTTGGGCAGCAGCCCTTTACGAGCCGGCTCATCTCATCCAACTATGAATGGTACAAGTACAATTTTATATGGAAAAAGAACAAGACCACGCAGTACCTCCTGGCCAACTACCGCCCGATGAAATGCACCGAGGACATTTGCGTGTTTTCTCCTGGTGGGGCCGCGGCCGCCTCGAGAAAGACCGGGAACATGACCTATCACCCACAGGGCCTTGTCCCGCTCGAGAAGAAGAAGAAGAATTCGCAGAAACGGATAGGAAAAATGTTGAACCAGGAGCACCACCTCGGCCCGAACAACAAGCTCATCGGGGACTCGGAATACACGCAGAAATTTACCAACTACCCCACTGAGCTCCTCGAGTTTGCCATCGAGAATGACACGGACCACGAGACACAGAAACCGGTCCCCTTGGTGGAATACCTCGTCCAGACGTTTTCCAACGAGGGCGACGTCGTCCTGGACAACACCATGGGGTCAGGGACGACTGGCGTCGCGTGCATCCGCACCGGGCGAAGGTTCCTCGGGATGGAAATCCGGGAGGACTACTTCGGTATGGCCCGGGACCGTATTCATCGCGCACAAGAGGACCTGGAAAAAAATGAAAATCAGGAACAATCCATCTCGACTTGATAAACATGGAGAGCAAGAAATGTACCAAATGCGGTATAACCAAGCCGTTGGACCACTTTGGAAACAATAAATCATCCACCGCCACACACAATTCGTTGGGACAGCGTCTCCGCCGTCCCGAGTGCAAGGCGTGTACGACCCGGTGTGCAAAAGAGCGCAACGAGGCCAAGCGCCGTATAGGGAACCCCGAACCACCACCCATGGGGACCCCCTGCGAGATTTGCAACCGGGCGGGGACCAAGCGCTTCCCCGTCCTTCGATTCGACCACTGTCCGACGTCCCTAAAATTCCGTGGGTGGATATGTGATTCGTGCAACATTTCTATCGGGCGCCTGGGGGATGACACCAGCAGCCTGTTGAAGGTCTTGAACTATCTGAATCGCACCGAAAAGAGGACCATCGTCCAGGACCCTACGACCCTCGAGGTCCGATTCCAAGCATGATTTAAAATATATTTTTTTGATCAAGAAACATGAATATTTTGAAACAATTTTATACCCGAGAACTCTCCAATCCTCCTCTTACGTTTGACACGGCGCAGAAAAATGCGATGTCGTTCCGGAAAGAAAATACCGGGGTGGTGTTTGAGGGTCTCACGCTCCCACAAACCCGGACGCTGTTCCTCGCACCGATGCTGTATCGTTTTGGTGGTGAGATGGGGGTGCCCCCCGTCGTGTATGCCAGGGCTCGGGAATGGTTAATGGCGGTGCTCACCACCACGTTTCCAGAAGAGGGTGAGATTCCTTTTCCTCTTGCCACGGCCAGGGGGTTCCTGGACGCGTACGCCGCGTTTCAAGTCGAGGACCGAAAACGATTCCGTGACTCGTTGTTCCTCAACCTCTATCAGATGAACCAGCTCGACAAGGACGCGCTCGAGGGCGCCGCAGCGGGGATGACAGACAAGCTGTACCGGTACGTGCGCCTTTTCCGTTGGGAAACCGAGTACAGCGCCTTTTGCCAGCAAAAGCAACAAGAATCAGTTGAAAGGTTGTGGGAAACGATGGACCGGGCATTTTGGGACCATTTCAAGGATTCCCTCGTCCGGGGCGACCACGCCCTGTTGAAAGAGACCATCACCGAGGTCCGCGGGCTGCTCCTCGACATTCCTCACCCCACGATGCGCGACCCCGAGACCTTTCTCACCGACATTCTCGACCCAGAGCACCTCCTCACGAGCACCGAGTTTAGCGTCTGTGGTGTCGAAAATGTACTGGACCACGTCTTTCGGTACCTGCGCGAATGCGACTCGGAAGCGATGGAAACAACGTATGATGCGGCATGGACGACTCTACAGTCTCACAAGACGGACGCACCATCCTTTCTCACAGAAGGCCTCAAGACGGCGTACGCCCTTCTCATCCAGCTAAAGGCCAAACTGTGGGTCCTCCAACAACGTTAAGGCATTATTTTTAATTTATCATTAAAAATAATGATTACAAAAAGGGCCGGAGGTTATCCCAGCCACCGAGACGGAACTCCTCGTCCTTGGTACAGAGGACTGCGATGGGGTACGTCGGCCAGTCGTATTTCTGCTTTAGGTCGTGGTAGGCCACAGACCCACGCGACACCCACTTTTTTTCCACACGGGGCATCCCACGAAGTGCGTCCGCCAGCTTCTTGCTGTAGGGACACGTCCGGAGGAGAAAGACCCGGAGCACGGTGCCCTCACGACTCTTGAATTCATTCCATTTTGTTTGGATACGCATTTTCTTTGTACAACAAGATTTTTAATTCTCCCATCCAGGGACGCTCCCAAATGACTTTTGGTACTTGTACGCGATGTTGATAAACAGGTCCATCCATCGCCAAATGATTTCACGGTCCTTCTCGTCCAGCTGCTTGGAGAGCCACAGGTCCTTGAAATGATTAATCTTGTCGTTGGCGAGGCTGGCCCCTGTGTACAAGATGGTGTTTTGAAGAAAAAAATCCTGGTTCCTCGATTTGACCTGGTCCTTGAGGGGCAGGAGGTCACGGATGAACCGCCCGATGACGTCGGCCACCGGAACCTGGTCCTTGATGAAAATCCGGATAATCACAAAATCACCCTCTTGTGGAAACTGCTCAATAAGCTCGTCCAGAAAGGTCACGAGCTGAGTCCTGAAATCAGCCATGAGCTGAAGCTTCTTTTCTTCCATGATTTGCTTTTATTATAAAAGAACAAGTGTTTAAACTAAAAATATGGGTAGCATGATGTCCGTACCACCACCACCCAAGGAGGAGGAGGAACCTATTACAAAAAAGAAGAAAATACAACCCTTGCAAGAGAAAGAAGAAAAAGAACCCGATGCCACCAAACTGGCATGGCTCGAGGATTATTGGAAATTTGTATAAATTTATTTTTTTTTTTCTGAAAATAAAAATGACACTCATCAAGGATTCCGCAACGCTTACCATTACGCTGGGCTGGGTCGCCTATGCCTTTGTTCTCCTCATCACCATGTACAAGAGCTACGAGTTCTTCAAGCAGATTGAAGACAAGGTCGAGTTCCACGACGTGCATTCGGTGCCCCAGCTCAAGAACCTGTACCTCGCCTCGTTTATCATCCAGGTCGCCGCCCTCTCGTTGACCTTCCTCGTCCTCCTCTTTGCGTCTGCCAAGGGCAAAAAGTAGAGTTTGTAGGATTCCCTTTATAAATTTTTTGTCATTATTGAATAATGACAAAAACGACATATATACGCGACTTATTACGGCATCAGCATGACCACTTTGTCCGTCGACACCCGGTACAGCACATGAAAAACAAGAACAGGTTCGTTAAACGATAATTTTTTCCAAAAATTGTTTAAATCTTGGAGGTTTCTAAACAAATCTTAAATGTCTGAACTTTTATTGCACGACGACCTGAATCGTTTTTGTTTATTTCCAATCAGACACCAGGACATTTGGGAGGCGTACAAGAAGCACAAGAATGCGTTCTGGACCGCCGAGGAGATTGATTTCTCGGCAGACAAGAATGACTGGGAGAAACTAACGGCGGATGAAAAGTACTTTATCGAGCACATCCTCGCCTTTTTTGCGGGGAGCGACGGCATCGTCCTCGAGAACCTTGTCAAGAATTTTTGTCAGGAAATTACGATTCCCGAAGCGAGGTGTTTCTATGCCTTTCAGGCCATGATGGAAAACATTCACTGCTGTAGCGCAGACACAGAGACCCTCACCGAGAGCGGGTGGGAGAGGCTGGACGTGCTCTCTGGACAGGGCATGGTTCGTGTCTGGAACGGTCAAGAGTTTACACCGGTCCAGGTGCAGCCGACCGGGCAGCAAAAGCTTATCCGGGTGTCTCTGAATATCAAGGGCATGCACCTGGACGCGACCCCGGACCACACATGGTACGTTGTGGTGGAAGGCCGTGAGGTCCAGGTCAAGACGACACAGCTCATGAAGGGCGACCACATCTTTCCGTATGTTCTCCCTCCCGTGTCAGGAAAGCCCTTCCCGAGGACATTTGACGGCATCGATACGTCCGAGGTCTATGTGACCAATCTCACACCCCTGGAAGGCGAGCACGCAACGTATTGCTACAACGAACCGAAGCGGCACCGCGGGGTCTTTAACGGTGTCCTCACTGGGCAGAGCGAGGTGTATTCCCTAATGATTGACACGTACGTCAAGGACCCCGAGCGCAAGTCCTACCTCTTTGAGGCCATCACCGAGGTTCCCTGTGTCAAGAGAAAGGCAGAATGGGCGCTGAAATGGGTCCACAACCATTCAGAGACTGGGTTTGGGAAGCGGCTGTTTGCGTTTGGCATCGTTGAAGGCTTGTTTTTCAGCGGCAGTTTCTGCGCCATCTTTTGGCTCAAGGAACGCGGGCTCATGACTCAGGCGTTGGGTAAGAGTAACGAATGGATTGCCCGTGACGAGAGCCTCCACACCGAATTCGCCATCCTCCTGTTCAAGTACGTCCGCCATAAACCGACACAGGAAGAGGCGCACGACATGATGCGCGACGCCGTGGCCATCGAAGAAGAGTTTATCTGTGTGAGCCTCCCTGTGAGCCTCATCGGGATGAACTCGGACCTGATGCGCCGGTACATCCGCTTTGTCGGCGACCGTCTCCTCACACAGTTTGGCTATGAAAAGATTTTCAACGAAACCAACCCGTTTGCGTTTATGGAAAAGATTTCCCTCGACGGGAAGACCAATTTCTTTGAGCAGCGGGTCAGCGAGTACTCCATGCCCAAAAACACGTCCAACGACGAAGACCTCTTTCGCCTGGGGAACCTGGATACTGATGATTTCTAGACCGTTTTTTATTTCACCAAAATAAAAACACCTTGTCAGGTTCGTCTCGACACGCTGTGGGCGACATCCCCCACAAGAACAAGAACCAACGCGTGGAAAGGGAACAATCCCACCGTGAATCCTGCGGCACCACCACCCATGATTCCAAGAGTGGGTTTCCACACCAGCCCGTGGCGAGAATGCAACGCGTTGGCAAACCCGTACGCGCCCCCAAACACAGCACCCACGGCCATGAACGAGTCTTTCAGTATATCCGTCATGGGTACTTTTTTCACCCGGTGCTCCACGATGCGTTGCAAGAATTTCATCTTTATTCTTGTTTGCATTCCATTTAAACCGCGATTCTTGTTTGTGCCCGATGAACAATCGCTTGGAGCGCCTCTAACGATTGCTGTTTTTGTTTCATCTGGACCTCCATGACGAGTTGGAGCGCGGTGGTCGGGTCGCACAGCATGATTTCTTCATGAAATAACGCAGGAAAAGATTCCGTAGAGACTGTCATCCGCCCCGCGCTGTACCCCTGGAACCCATTCGCACATAGCCAACTCGAGAAACGAAAATCGCTTTGGATATAGCTCGACCTCAATAATTTCTTGAATTGAAGCGGGGTCTCGCTCTGGATATAGGTTTTTAATTTTTGAGATTTCGTGCTCACACCCCCCACAAACATGTCCGCGATGGTTTTGTATAATTCTCTATCCGAGGCGTAGGATTCACGGAGAAGGCGATTCACGTTGTCGAGGTGGTCCAGACGGAACAATCTCAATTCCTTGGTGGTTTGATAGACATTCAGAAACCCATTCTTGTGGTTGCGCATGTACAGGTTGGCGATGTGTATCGTGGGACCAAAATAGGTTGCCCTGTCTTTCTCTAGCACAACCCTGTCCTTGGAACCCCTGAAAAGCAGTTTTCCTTTTGGTATGATATCATAGGTACGCCCTGATTGGGTATCAACTATCGGTAATGAACGCCTCCAATCACTATTGTGAAAAAGAATATTATATTTTATAATCATGGAAGCCATCAGGTTGGTCTTTTTTTTTTGCAAGGCCTCCCTCGACATGGAAACCGTCAGCTCCCTGACATCCAGAGGCAGGAGCTTGAAATTGGTAAAGGATGGTTCTGCACAAAACTTTTTGATAATTGCATCGGGTTGTTTTTTTTTCCCTCTCATCCGATTGACTAGAAAATTAATCTTTTTAATAAAAAAAAAAAAAAAAAAAAAACAAGATGGAAAGATTAAAAGATGCCGTGACCGAGGGGTCTCAGCTCCTCGGGCAACAGCATGG
>Ga0114968_10001339_pt1 | contig 18896 bp, 25 predicted proteins | sample M_130807_EF_Meta_FD_87020 | JGI IMG/M metagenome (GOLD analysis project Ga0114968, IMG submission 87020) | Freshwater microbial communities from Lake Montjoie, Canada to study carbon cycling - M_130807_EF_MetaG | ecosystem: Environmental > Aquatic > Freshwater > Lake | place: Lake Montjoie...
AAGAGATCTTTCACCAACTGATAATGAAGAAATTAGTGAAAAAAGCATAAGTTCAATGGCATATAAGAGTAGTGATAGTGTATTTAATGATAACGATTATTATATTATATCAAATGGTAACTCTGATGTAGATATAAATAATAGATCTCCAACATTTAATTTGAAAAACCATATTGCAATACTTCAAGTAACTAGTAGTGATATACCTATTGTTGCTGTTGATGTAGAAGGAGAATCTTATAGAATACGTGTGCCTGAACTACCAGAATCTAAAGATGTTACTTATAATGCATGGTTATTAAAACAGTTTACAAAACATGAACAAAAACTATTAGATGATTTAAATTTTATACAGATGGCAAATGATAATAATAAGTCAGAAGACTATATAGCAAATTTTTTATACTACTTAGTTCACTATAAGTGTTTTAATGATACATCATTGTTAACAAATAATGAGTGTAATTTTGTTCGTGACGCGTTAAAAGATTTATATAAGTATAAGTTATATAAGAAAGAGAAAAGATTTGGCGCGGATGAGTATGAAAATATAAAGATTAGATGTTCAGCTGCGGGTGTTGGTAAACAAGGAAAGATTATTTGTAAAATCAAAAAAGTTTCAATTGAGATAGATAAACCTGAAGGATGGGATGGAACTATTACGGATCAGATGAAACGAGAGGTTTTTGATAAATGGTCAAAACAAAAAAAGTAGTACATGATAGGAATGAGAAAAACTCAAAAAAATAAAAAAAAAATAAGAAAAACTAGAAAAATTTATAAAGGGGGTGCAGCGCCAAGAAGACCAAGAACACCACCAAGAACACCACCAAGAACACCACCAAGAACACCACCAAGAACACCACCAAGAACTCCACCAAGAACACCACCAAGAACACCTCCTCCTCCTCCACCAAGAATCAGAAATAGAAATGGACCAGATAGACCAAATAGAGATAGACCTGATCAAGGACCACCAAATAGAGATAGATCAGATCGAAATGGACCACAAAAAACACCAGAACAACGAAAAAGAGAACAACAAGAAAGAGATCAACGAGAAAGAGAAAGAAAAAAAAGAGAGCAACAAGAAAGAGATCGCCCTGATATAGATGATCCTGCTAAAAGAAGTCTTTTACAAAGAACAACTGATAGATTTAGAAAAAAAGATGATACTGGCAAACCAAATCCACACAAAGAAGGGACTCGTGAACATTTTAATAAGAAACAAGATAATGAAAAAGTAAAACAACAAGAAACACATAAAAAAGATAGAGATGATATGAATGCAAGACATAAAAAAGAGATGGATAATGAACCAGATCCAGTAAAAAGAGAAGCATTAAAGAAAAAGCATGATCAAGAAAGAGATAATTTAAGAAAAAAACATGATGATGAAAAACAACGATTAAGAAAAAAACACAATGATGAAGAAGAAGATTTTAGAAAAAGACAACAAGGTAATCCTGCGAATCCTTCTACTCCTCAAGTTCCTCCTATAATGCCTGGTGCTGTAGGCACCGCAACTACTCTAGGCAGTGCTGCTGCTGCTTTTGCTAATGGTTTAGGTAATGGTAATGGTAATGGTAATGGTAATGGTAATGGTAATGGTAATGGCGATGGTGATGGTAATGATAATGATAATGATAATGATAATGATAATGATAGAAGGAGAATTGAAGAGGAAGAATGTATTGAAATATCTGAAGATGGTGTATGCACACTAGCAGATGGGACACTTCGTATGCCAGATGGATCAATAGTTCTACCTGATGGGACGGTTATTCCTCCTGGAGAAAATGGTTATGGTTCAAATGTAGGATTTTTATCTCAAAGTGAGTTTTCTAAAATAAATATCCAGAATGCCGCAAACATATGCCGATCAGTTGGTATAGATAGTAAAATATTAGGTAACGGAGAATTTGTAATGAACTGCCCGATTGAAATTGATAATAACGAGTATTCTGGACCTAAAACTCCTTACCAGTATAAGATTCCGTTTGAAGTTGATGCTAGATCAAGATTCTTAATTACACAGTTTATGACACACTCACCATCTTCCGGATTTAGATACTATAAAGTATACGGTAAAAATCCCCAAGAGATAGAAAAATCGATACAAATATTCTCTAAGTTTCAAGAAACAATTAATTCACCAAGAGGAAAGTTTATAGGTTCTTTGAAAGAAGAGATAAGTGTATTGAAATCTAGTTTAGAAAAGACACAAGGAGAACTTGAAGATTTAGAAAATGATTTTGAGCAGTTAGAACCTACATATAAAGAAAATGCTGCTGATTATATACAACTACTACAAGCTAAAGTTGCTTCACTATCAGAACAGTTAGCAGCTGCTCTAAGAATAAGATCAAAAGGTATGAAATAAAATATAAGTATTTATTAAATAATGTCATTGGAATCAACAAAAACATTGTTTAATATGTTTAATATAAAAGGTAAGTTGCAGAGTGATACACAAACAGTTAATTTAACAAGTAAAACTAAACGGCTAAGAAAAGAACTTGCTGCTCGTGATCTACTTATTTTACAAAAGTATAAAAAGAAGAAATCATCTACGTAATAAGTGTAAACTTATTAAAAACATAAATCCAGTGCCTACAAACATTAAAATCTCTTTTTGATTATTATTATTAATATCGCCTTTACACTCTTTTTCTAAAGCATCTAATCGTTTAAATAGTGTATCAATCTTTTTTACTAAATCATTAGAAGTATCCGTCGTATTTATTGGAGGAATTTCTTTCTTTCTCTCATTTTTTATTTGAGCCAATGATGGTGTAGTAGTATCATAAAAAGCAGTATAAGTATTAGATTTTGTTACTGGCTTCCACTCATCATTAATATTAACACTACTATTCTTAGTATCAGTCTCTTTAGAACCAATTACATCAGTAAACCCTTCAATAGCATCATCATCTTCTTCACCGATAAAGTATTTTGGTAATGGTTGAAACTTATTTACAGGTGGGATAGTTATATTAGAGCTTATATCAACAAATGCTTCAGAGAAGTTTTGAAGACTTAAAACATCTGATTTAATTCCTAGTGCCGGACGATAAACAGAATCATCTTCCATAGGTGTGTCTAAAAAACTAGTATCAACTTTTGTTCGTTTCTTTTTTTTTGGAACCATATCAAAAGCAGTTTCATAAGGACAATACTCCATTGTCTTCTCCTGAGAAAAACTTAGAAATCTTTTATAGTATTAGATGGCTCCGAAAGCATATAATCACTTTTTAGAATTCTATAAAAAAGTAGAGTATCCAATTCAAGGTTTATTATATATTATTTTAATGATAGGAATTATTTATGGTCAACAAATACCTGATAGTATTAAAGGATATGGTCCAAATCCATTATATAGAATCTTTTCTTTTATCTTAGTATTAGCGATATCAAAGTATGTTTCAGTGTTTCATGCTATACTGCTTGCTCTAGTTATTTTACTACACATATCTTTTACTCCCGGATTAGAAGGGTATGAGAATTTACTTATGACCGCACGCAAAGAGAAACGTTGGTTTGACGAACAAGTTCTGGGAGAAAAGCCTATGGCATATGAGAATGATAAAGTTGTTACACAAGCACCGAATAGTTAGAGATTTCTTATTTTATTATAGGAACAATGAATATTGATGTAATATCAAAATTTGTATTTACATCATTTTTCTTTTTATGGAATATCATTGAAGGATCTAAAATAGATACACAGTATCCTCATAAACTAGTTGTTCTCTACTTTTATCCTTTATGGAGAGTTCTTTTAATTGCAACACTAATTGCTGCAACATACTGGTGCCATAGACTCGGTATGATGATGGCTTTTTCTATATTCTTCTACTTTATGGATATGCAACTTTTACTTTATAAAGAAGTATAAAATAGATGAGTTTTCCCCCTCCTACAAATTCAACAGTATCATTAAATCCTATTGAGAATATGGTTAATTCACTAAATAGTAATCCATATTTTATTGGTTCAATGATGATGTTACTAAATTTAGGAGGTCGTCACTTAGCCATAGGTTTAACCCCCGATCAAGATAAGTTTTTTCAACATCCTTGGTTTCGTCGTGTCTTAATATTTGTAATCTTTTTTGTAGGCACAAGAAATATATTGACATCATTTTTTATGTCAATTCTTATCAATATTATCTTATCATACATATTAAATGATCAGAGTGATATGTATTTATTCAAACCAAATGTTAAAAGTAGTAAACCTGAAGTAAAAGATATTTCTGGCGCACCTATATATACTGGATTAACACCAGAAGAAACAGAAATTCATAAACGTTTAACAGAAAAGATAAACAAACTTTCAAAGCCAAGTGAAAAAGTAAAAGAAACTGAAAAACAAGATATTTCATCACAAATTATACAGACATATTCGGGTATTATGAATAAGTTTTAAATCGAAATAGTATACAAATGTCACTACTAATAAATACGTGTAGTTTAACATTAGGTTTTTTTTCAGGTATAACTGCTTATAAACAACAACAAGTTGATTATAAACTGTTAGGGATCTTCTATTTATGTGTTTCACCCTATCAATTTGTTAAAGCATACACTAATATGGATGTAGTTAATAAAATTCAATTTAAATACATAAAACCTTCTATTATAATTTTTTCAGGTTTAACAGTTGTAAGCGTTTTTAATGCTTCTATATTTGGCACAGGATACGTATTAGGAAGCTCATATGCTAGAATGAGTGATAGTTCTAAACTGGAATAGAAATTGAATTGCCTACGGGAGCACGTCTACGACGACCACCTCCTCTCCCTGTGCGCGTAGATTCTGCCTGTGACATTAGTTCTTCAGAGTGAAGACTCTGTAACTCTACCGCTGCAGCTGAAGCAGGTTGATTAACTGAAGAGATTGTTTCTGGCACAATAAATGAATCATTACGACGAGCCTCTTCAAACGTCTTTAAAATATCATCAACACCGGTTGGCCCCTTCATTTCACGTCTTACTTGTTCCGAAGGAGGTTCAACAGAAGCAACTGTCGCAGGTGTATTACGCATCGCAGATGATGCTACATTAAATGCTTGATTCTGTGTGGGCGAAGGAGATGTTTGTTGTGGCTGTGCGCCACCCCCTCCACTTCCTCCCATCGCCATGTTCATAAAGTTTCCAAAACCTGGACCAGCCTGTGCTGCGGCCGCACCCGCGACTTGACGCGCTAAGTCAGGATTATTACGCAACACATCATCAACATTTGGCATACGTGAGCGCATAAATGTGTTACTCACGTGGCACATAAATCCAGAACCTGCTAAAGCAAATATTAGTCTCCCCTCTGGGGGTAACTTCCCCTTATCCTTATACTTATCATAAAGTTCCTCAAAGATTTCATCAAAATCTTCGACGTTCTCATGAACTGATTCTGACCATCCATCTAATTTTAGATCAAACGGATCAAACTTACCGTTCGCCCACTCTAAACCAGTGACAATACCCATCAGTGCTTGACGCTGAAAACGTAAACTCGCTTCTAAATTACGCGCATCCAATAATCTATCAAACTCATCTTTCATCTCTTCCAAAGAATTATCCATAGTATAACGACGACTTACAGGAAATCCTTTCGCTTCAAGACGTTGTAACTTATTTAAAATCTCAATCTTTTCTTTCTTCTCGTTCTCATTTGATTGTCTTGGAGCTGGAGGTGATGAATCAAATGATAGACTTGGTGCAGAAGAAGTTTGGTTATTAGAAAAGATGTTTGATGATTCTTTATTAATCTCAATATTTAACGGCTTTACATCGGGGCCATCGTTAAAATTTAGTGATACAGGTTGCATAGGTTCAAAAGAGTTTACTTCAATCTCCGCTAAACGTGATGAACTATTATTAGATGATGATGATCCAATATTGGTATTTGCTAACATATTTAGACCAAGAGAATCATTAATATCATTCAATTCAATGACATTTCCTAAATCGTTTGAAAGAGAGATATCAACTCCATTCATTGTCCTAACCTCATTTTCCATATCTCGCAAACTTATACTCATCTTCTTAAAAAGGTTTGTTTTCTTTTATGTGGTTCTTTTACGCAATTTTATTTTAACCGGAATTAAGTAGATGATTCGTGAAAAGATTCCAAGATACTTATATCCAGTAGAAGATGAACTTTTACCTATCCCTTACTATTTTAAGATAAATGAACCAAAAATAAAAAGTGGTGGTAAAATAAGAAGAAGAACAAAACATAAACGGAAGAATAAGAAATTAAAGTCTCACAGAAAGATCTAAACACATCGCAAGTGCATCTGCTAAATCATTCTGCTTCTTTGACTCATCAAAAAACTTATTATAATCTCCTTGATTTTGCTCTTTCAAAAACTTTTCAACTCGTTCTACTCCCGCTTTCTTTCTCTTTGCATACCCTGCGTCACCAGATTCAATCTCATCCTTTACTTCTGTTTCTTCTGTCTTCTTTGATGCGTGAATTAATCGTAACTGAGGAGGATTAGGCTGAAGAATATCTCTTAATGTAGCAAAAAGAAGCACTTGAACTGTTTTCATTACTGGATTTTTCAAAACAGGTTGATTCTCTAAACCAATTACTTGTGCTTTAGCAAAAATATCTTTCGAATCAATTACAAACTTTCTAATTGAATCATGAAGACTTGTCATATCAAATGCTTTTTTAACGGTCTTCTTCTTTTCAATTGGTAGAGCATACTTCTTTTCAAATGCTTCCAATAGATCTTTTTTAGATTTAGTTGATTTAAATAGTTCTTTTAACTCTTTATGACTTAACTTATTTTTTATTACGTTTCCAGATAGATCTTTATAGATTGGTTTAGGAGAGTGTTTCATACAATAAATCTTATTATCAGTAGTAAATGATGCTTTTATTTTTAAACATATAGAACATTTAGAATCTTCAATAACAGTATTTACATCACTATCCGCTACTAAATCGTAATTCTGCCAACCGTTTATCTTTTTTGTAACGGTTTCATAAGAACACCAGGCCAAATTTCGTATCCCTATATCAAAGGCTATGACTATTGGCATCTTCTACTATATACTATAATACTACTCATTTAAATCTCTTATCATTATCATGTATTCTCTGTTCTGTAGGAGTATTACGTCCTCCTTCAAAGTAGTGTGTTAGCATTGGATTGTATGGTTTATCTTCAAATGTTTGTTCCATAAATGTTCCAAAAAGAAAAGGTGTCTTATTATTTGCTCTTTCTAAACCAATACCTAGTTCCATACTCGTATTTATTCTTTTACAACTTGATTTAGAACAATCTACAATTTGAGCAGGTGGGGGTAGAACACTCTTATCTAATGCTCTTGTAAAAGGCATCTGTTTATCTCTTGAATATTGAATAATATTAACAGCATTATGTTGCATAAACTGTTTTGTAGGAAACTGTTCACCTGCTGGGATATTTCTTTCGCACTGTGAAGTATAACTTGTTGTTAATCTACCATCTGTCATAATTGCTGGCCATTTAGCATAACGATTATCAGGTGCGTTATCATTTGGTAAAGCAAACTCTTGTATATCTGGATTTACATTTTTATAGGATGAATATCTATTAGGATTTGACGCCTTACGAAAATTCTTTGAATCCATTTACCTATAGATAATATATACTTTATTCTGTAACCGCTTCCTGTAAATCACCAAATGAACCACCATCTAGAACAACGGTAGACTCATCAGCCTTTTCTAGCAAGGAAATTAACTTTTCGCGACCGGGTCTATTCCCAGCACGTAAGCCACGTTTCTTAGCAAGTTCAACTAGTTCTTCTTTTGTCATAGAATCATACTTGTTAGTAACTTCTTCCACCTTAACTTCTTCTTTCTTAACTTCCTCTACTTTAACTTCTTCATGAACTTGATTTAAGAGTTCAGTATACTCTTCTTCTTCTTCATTTTCAATAATTTCAAAAGTTGTAGGTGTTTCTTCTTCATGAGTTACTGTCTCATGAAAACTTATATTCTGAGGAATCGGAGGTAGAACATGTAAAGGTTGTTGTTCTTGATTCATTTTAATATCAAGTAAAATATTTTCCATTAAACTAACTCTCTTCTCATTATATGTAACACGTGTATACATATAAAAAAACAGAGCGCCAAACACAATAGCAAGAAGTAAGCCGATTGTTAGCGATTCACTTATAAAACTCATTAACTATTAGTTACAATTATATAATAATCTTTTCACGCATCCCAAACTTTTTTCCATATTTCATCAACACTACTTAATCGTGATATACCATCACGAATAGAATACTTATATTTAAGTGTATCACCTATTTTTTCTGCATCAACACATATTTTTTTAACTGAATCGGGTGATGCTTCGATAATTTCAAAAACATGAGTGCTAACAATACTTGCTACGTGCTTATAATTCCATAAAGTATTTAAGAATAGTTTAGAAGTTCTTATCCCATCGGGAGGATTAGTAGAGTGAAAAATTTCGTCAAATAGAACAAACCCTTTGAATTTAGGATTATTGTAGTAGAGAACATCACGAGCAAAACAAACTTCTTTTTCAAATAGTGATTTCTTTCCTGGTGAATCGTGGATTGAGAGTCCAGATAGTATATAATCAAAAGGTGATAAACTTATATTTGATCCAATTGAGTAACCAAATGTGTGAGAAAATAGTAGAGTTTGTAAAATTGCTCGTAAGAATGATGATTTACCTCCGCCATTTGGCCCACTTAGAAGAAAATGCTGAGCATCATTTTCAATAATAATAGATGAAGGAACTCTATTCTCTTTTGATAAGTGTATATCATATAATTCTTCTGCTTTAAAATATGGTGTGTTAGATGAAACTAGAAGAACTTTTGTAAAATCTCTCTCTTGAGAAATCTTCCATAACACTTCTAAGTAAGCCATATCTTTTGCTAAAAACTTTAATCTATATGGTTCTTCTGATACTTCTACAAATATTCTTCTACTATCATCTGGTAAATCATTACATACATTCGTAAAAGAAAAGTCTATACTATTCTCTTTTAAAATCTCTTTTATACTTCTAATAGTAGTTCTATACTCTTGAACAGCTCTTCCTAAATTAAGAATATTCGTATCAATTGTATGTAAGTGAAACGCGTTCTGAAAAATTTGATAAATAGTTTGACCTATAGAAAAGATTGTTACGCAGTTTTGTAAAATTTTTTTTGGTTCAAAAGATATAAAAGTTTTCATAATTTTATTATACATCTCTAAACCAATTGGTAAACGCCAAACATACTTTATTAGTAACATTGGTAAAAAATATGCTACTATAGGAAATGAGAGTGAAATAGCAGGGATAACTAATTTTTTAAAGTATGCCATAAAAAATAAAACATATGGTATATGATTTAATGATTTAAAATACTCATTAGTAAAAATTAGTTGACCAAAACTATCTTTTTCTACATCAGTTTTACTGCTTTCAAAATAGTCTTTATACTCTTCTTCTATTTTTACTAATGTATCAAAATAAGGTTGTAAATCTCTATTTGATGATCTTAATTTCGTAACTATTTCTTGTCTTTTCTGTAAATCATTAATGCTAGGAAAGTTGCATGATTTTAAAAGAACTGATTTTAACACATCTTTACTATAGTATAATTTTGTATTCATTATACTTGAAATATTTTCTAAACCAGAATCTTGTAAAATTGATTCCATATAATAATTATCATTAAATATATTAAGTATTTAAACCGCAAAATAGATATACATAGAGAGAAATGAATCAAGATTTATTTCAACTTTTACAAAAAGAATCTACGGTTTCTAAACCATCAGAAGATATATGTAAAAAGATTCATAATTTAACAAACTTATTAGAAGTTCAAGGAGTAACTAATTGGCGAAATTTAGATAGTAAACCAGAAATTAATATATATAATAAGCTACATAAATCAAACTCTTATGATTCATCACCATCATTTCGTAACTTAAATCATGTAAATTCACAAAGGATCTTAATTCTAGCCGAACACCTATAAAATCAGCCATATCATCTCCCCGATATACAAGTAAGTTTCGTAATTCTGATATTCAAGTTAATGATAAGATATTAAATACTATTATCTTATCAAAATTAAATAAGTTTAGTGAATCAACATATAATGAAATACGAGATTTTCTCTATCAAATTCTTGGTTCAAGTGATCACGGCGAATTTTCCAATGAAGAATTTATTAAAGAGTTTATGAACTTAGTATTTGAAAAAGCAGCACGTGAAGAGATATTCTGTCCTCTATACGCTAAACTTCTAAGTGAGATTTCTGAGAAACATCCTGTTATTTTAGATGAAATGAATAAGTTACATGAAAACTACTTAGAAATCTTTAAAGAGTGTGATGAAGATACCGGTAAAGATTATAACGGTTTTGTAAAAAAGAATAGTGAAAAGAAGTATCGTCTTGGTTATAGTCAGTTCTTAGCAGAATTAATTATGATACGAATTCTATCATTAGATAAGATCTTACAAATTTTCACTATTATTATCGAACAAATTCATACTAAAGGAAAAGAAAAGGATCAGATATCACTAATTGAAGAGTATATAAACTGCTTACTACGGATAACTAAAGTATTAAGGAAGAGAACTGAAGAATTCTTTATTAAATTAAGAGTTACATTGCTACCAATTGTTGCAGATGCAAAAACACTAATTGATAGAAATAAGATAGATTATATAAGCGTTTCATCAAAATCAAAGTTTCTCTTAATGGATATTGAAGATTTTATTAAAGGTTTATAATTATAAAAAAAAATTACTTAATATAAGTAGTATGATGAGGAATAAAAGAAGAAGCACAACAAGAAGACGTGTTATGTATGGTGGTCAAGCCCCAGCCCCAGCAACTAGATTTCCCGGACAAAATTTTGACCCGGCAGATATACATAGAGCTTTAAATAACTATTTATTAGCAGCTCATTCTATTAATGAAGCTGCTAAAGCGATACATGATACATCTTTGTTTCAAAATAATCCAAGCACTGGAACACGTGTTTTACAAAAAACCTCCGCTTTATCCTTTTCTACGGCAGCATCATCATTCTTAAACTCTCTAAGAGGCGTATATGGTTCATTAAGCAGTGGTGAACAGATAGTGATTCCTAATGCACCTCCTTTATAAACAGTATAAAAATAATTTATTATTTTTTAATAATCAATACTAGTAGATGAAAAGAGGAAAAACGAGAAAGAATGTTAATAGATATAATATGTCTGGCGGTCAAAGTTTTGTTCCTTATCCTATACGTCCTTTTGAACCAACTGATACGAGTATGTCTGGTGGTCAAAGTTTTACTCCTTATTCTGCTGTTGCTTATCAACCAGATATCTTACAAAAGTTAACTCAGTTTGCTGCAGAGATAAATGATCTTTCAACTTTAGCGAGCACTTATAAAAGTAAAACAGATGAACTAAATGATCCTAGCAGAATGGGTCAACATCTAACAAGTGCTGAATCATTGAAAAAAAGAGCTGCAGCTGCTTATCTAAAAGCAAAAGATTTTTGGCAGTCAGTTTATGGCACAACATGGAGTCCACCACCATCACCATCACCAGGACCACCAGTGGGACCTTAATCTAAATATATAGTATAGTATGGCGCGTAAGTATAATAGATCTACGAAAAGAAAAGGTTTCTTAACAAGTGTTTATAATCACACATTGGGTCGTGTATTGAATATAACTGGTAAAACAGTTGGGACTGTAACTTCCGGTGTGGGAAGAGTTGGTAAGAATATTACAACCAGTGTAGGTAAAGTTACTGGTAATACGTTACGCACCGTCAAAAATGTTGGTAGAAATGTTACACGTGGTGTAAATAAATCTATTAAAGGATTGACACGTAAACGTAAGAATCGTCGTTAAATCATTTAAAAAAGTATTAAGTATTATTATTATAATAGTAGTTTTTGATCTTATTTTTAGCGAAAAGAATAGAATCAAAAAACAGAATTTACCATAGGATGGCAAAACAACCCCGAAAGAATAGTTCTCAAAAAAAACGAAATTTACCTCCTAAAAATGATGATGATAATGATGATGAGAGTGTTTATTCTACAGAAAGTGAACTTTCATCGCCTAGACCAATGAAACGTAAACCTCGTAAAACACTACTAAGAGCTTTAAAACTATTCAAAAAAGTTAAATCAAATAATAATTCTATATTTCAAAATGATGAAGATGAGGAAGAGGAAGAGGAAGAGGAGGAGGAGGAAGAAGAGGAGGAAGAAGGAGAGGAAGAGGAAGAGGAAGAAGAGGAGGTAGATGAGGAAGAGGAAGAGGAGGAAGAGGAAGAAGATAAGAGTAAACCTATGAATACAATTACAAGAATTATAATCCCTTTTGGTAATAAATCTTCAAATACTTTTGTTCCAAAACGGTTTAACTTAAATAAAGAATCATTTGAAGTAAAAAAGTTTGTAGAACTACTATCTAAATCAAATGAACCATCAACGATTGATAATCAGATAGAGCAATTTAAAGAATTAAATAAAGAAACACAAATCAAAATGTTAAGTGCGTTAGAACATAAATCAAATAATTTTGAAGAATCAATAATGTTTAAGATTCTTAAAATGAACATATCTCCACAAGTCCAAACACTACTACTATCTAAATATAATACTCTTCAAATGATGGATCCATCAACAGGAGAATATTTTAAGAATCGTGCTTGGTTAGAAAAAGCAATTAGTCTTCCTTTAGGAGTATACAAAGAGTTACCTGCAACGGTTGAAAATGGACCAGAAGAGTGTAAATCTTTTATGATAAAAGCCCAGAAGTGTTTATCTGATGCAATCTATGGTCAAGAAGAAGCTAAGTTACAGATTCTACAGTTCATCGCAACAAAGCTAGCAAATCCAAATGGGAAAGGTTTATCACTAATGTTATCTGGTGCCCCAGGTATTGGCAAAACTAGTCTTATTAAGAATGGTATAGCAAAAGCACTAGATTGGCCTTTTGAATTTATCAGTTTAGGAGGAGATTCTGATGCTACAACTTATACTGGTCATCAGATGGTTTATGAAGGGAGCCACTGTGGTAAAATAGCAAATTCACTTGTAACTGCTAAATCAATGTCAATGGTTCTTATGTTTGATGAGTTAGATAAGATTTCCACAACATCAAAAGGAGAAGAAGTTCAGAACTTACTTGTTCACTTGACAGATTCTGTTCAAAACTGTGTATTTGAAGATAAGTACTTATCTGGTATCCCTATTGATCTATCTAAGATTATGTTTGTTTTTTCAGGAAATAACTTAGAAAAGATTGATAAAATTCTCTTAGATCGAATGATTGTAATTGAGTTAAAAGGATATAATCTAAAAGATAAGTTAGAGATCGGTCAAAACTTTTTGTTACCAAACGCTCTAAAAGAAGTTAATCTCTATGAAAAGATAAACTTCTCTAAAGAGATCATTGAGTATATCTTAGTAAACTACTGTAAAGAAGAACCTGGTGTGAGAGAATTTAAGAGAACAATTGAACAAGTAGTTCAGAAGATTAACATGTTACGTATCTTTAATTCGAAGGATATGCCATTTTATATTGAAAACTTTTCACTCCCTTTTACTGTGTTAAAGAAGCATATTGATCTCTTTTTAAAGAAGAAGTCAACAGATGATACTTCTTATCAAAGAATGTATACATAACTACCATCTTCTTCCACAGTGAGGATTATGACCACCACCACAGTAGTTTTTCTCATCGAAACCGCCCTCTTCTTTACAACAAAAAGGAGTATGGTTATCTTTAGCATTAGATAACTTTTTTCCTGTAACTATATCAATATACTGTGAACAATACTTCTTTCCACATACCCAACACCAAGATCTACCACATCCAGAACCCATTACAAACCCATCACGTGTATCTAAACCACATGCAAAAATATAATCACATGCCGCATCTTTTAAACACCATCTTTGACAGTGAGGACACTGTTTTGCATCTGTTGATCCATCTTCTTTTGTCATAATTTAAATAACTATTCTATTATTTAAATATTATGAAAGTTGTTTTAGGAGGAATCGTAAAAAACATTGAATCATGTATACCAGTTTTAATGAAATTTTTAACTGATTTGAAAGAAGTAATCCCTATTTTAGAAGTTTGTTTGTATGAAAATAATTCAACTGATTCAACCAAAGGATTTCTTGAAATTATTAAAAAAAAGTTTGATTGGATTGAAATAGTTTCAGAAGATTTTGAAAACGCGTTTTTCTTAAATGAAGGTTTTGCGAGAACGTGGGATAATAAACCTTGTAGAATCGAAATGATCGCTTATGCAAGAAATCAGCTACTTAAAATGATTGAATCAAAGAATCTTGTAAGAGAAGATTTTTTTATTCTGATGGATTTGGATATGAAGATTAGTCCTGATGTTAATGCGTTAAAACATATTCTCAAACAGATGCCTGAAAAAGTCGATGTTCTTTTTGCAAATGGTATAAGAGGTGATGGGAGATACTATGATGGATATGAACTGAGAACAGAAGAGTATCCGTTTGGACCAGAAATATTAGGAGAAGAGTTCTGGTCAGAAGAACATATGGATAAAATCTTAAAAGAATATGATTCTGAAGGTTCTTTTACTCCTGTAATAAGTGCTTTTGGTGGAATAGCAATATATAAAGGAGATACTTTTAAAGGATGTAACTATTCTGCCAACGTAACAGATGAACTTCACGAGTTCTATTCTAAACAGATTTTACCAGAATCAAATAAAAAACCAGTTACACATCATGAAGGTGTTCTTTTAGGATGTTATCTAAAAGATGATAAGATATTTTATAGAAATAATTCTGGTTATAACTACCCTATTTGTGCTGAACACGTTAATTTTCATCTACAAATAAGAAAAAAAGGATTTACAAATATGTTTATTTGCCCATTTCTTTACTACTACTGGTTGTAGTCCACATAGTGTCTTGTTTTTTTCGTTCTTCTCTCATCTTCTTTAACTTCTCTTCAATTTCTTTATTAGGAATATTAGTAGTATTGGATTTTGTTCCGGGACCCCATCTATTTCGTGTGCATAAACTCATATCTACTATAGTTATACCTTTTCTAGAAATAGTATATACGTGCTGGGACCAATATCTACTTTATCAACAGATGTTACTGTTTGATCATCATAGTTATACCACTTATCGTCTAACCTATTTTTTGCTTGACACGTATAGTGACCACCAGTTGGTCCTCCATGGTGATCAACAATTGAACGAAGAGAATATTTCTGATCTTTTAACTTATCAGGTGATAAAGATGAGTAGAGATCAGAAAGATTTAACGGTGATTCAAAAGATGGTAGCGGTGTATAAATCTTATTACCGTCTGATTTAAAACGTTTAAGAACAACAATAAGTGTAGGAGGTAATTTCCACAGTTTAGTTCTTCTTGTTGCTCTATAACGTTTTGGAGAACACTTATCACACGCATACTCATCAATAATTTCATCATTCAAATCTTTTAGTATAGATTCAATAAGTGTTAACCTAGATTCAGATGACATCGCACCTTTAAGAGTATTAAATGATTCAAACTTATTTGTAACTGTTTGACAGTTTGAACAGATAATTTGAACGTGGAATAGACCAAAGAAGAGATTAACAAAAGGAGAGTAACTCTTTTCAAAACTATTCTTCCATGCTTCTAAAGAAATATTATGAAGCATCTGTCTTTCAGACTTCAACTCCATTTTGGTAATGTTCATACTGATTTTTTTAGCAAATGATTCATGAATAGAATCTAAAAGAAACATTAGTATCTCGTGCGCATCATGCGGTCTTCGTTCGTTTAAGTGTTCAAATCCTGAACCTTCTGTTACTTTTTGAAACGCATACCAGAATCCCATAGGTTTAATAGATGATGTTGAACTCATTTTTAAAAGATTTTGTAAGATATTAGCAAACTGTTTTGTTAAAATAACATATTTCGATGATTCATTTAGTTTAGTTATATAGTTATCTTCTTGAAATAGTGTATCAAATGTATCACAGTGACGAAAGGCTTGAATTACAGCATTTGCGTAACACGTAAATCCGATATTTAGTATTCCACCTACTCCTGCCATTGTTTAATAAAATTGATAGCAGTTTAAACTGTTATCAATTTTATCAAAAATAAGTATAAAGATCTAATCTTATAGATATATAAGATGAATAGTTCTACTAATAGTAACTACTATGGTAATATACAGTTATTAAATGATTTACATAACTACTTTCCAGAGATACTCTATGGAACACGTTTTCAGAATGATGGATTAGTTAGATATATACGTGAAGTAGTAAGTCAGCGTTTTAACTTATTTTCCAGTGCTCAGAACACTTATAACCAGAATAATCAACAAGTTTATCGTATTGCTACCACTTCATCACCTATTAATACTATGTATATGGATGAACAACATGTATCTCCAACAAATATAATATCTGGAGTGATAAGAGAAGGAATTAATATTCCTATTAATGTTAATGGCTTTGTAAATTTATTACAATCGATGTTAGATTCTTCTAATGTATCTCCTATCTCAGAAGATGAAAATCATAATCTAACTAATCTACAACCAGTAAATGTTAGGCCTACACTGAATCAAATACAAAACTCTTCATCTATTGTTGAACTAACGAATAGTCAGAGTATATGCGCTATATGCCAAGAACATATGCTTCCAAATCAAACAATTCGTCGTTTGAATCAGTGCCGTCACTTATTTCATAATAGTTGTATTATGACTGCTTTTGAAACAAGTGTTCGTTGTCCTAACTGTAGACATGATATTCGAAATTAATTTAAAATAAGATTACTGAGTTCATCTGGTAAGTCTACCATTTTAGTAGAATAGTGTGTTTCAATCTCTGTCTTAATTTTTCCTTCATTTGGTGCGATTAAATTAATAGCAACACCTTTGCGTCCATAACGACCACTTCTACCAATACGATGAATATAATTTTCACGATTCATAGGGAGTTCAAAATTAATAACTAAACTTACTTGTTGAACGTCAATTCCACGAGCAAGCAAATCTGTTGAAATAAGAACACGAATCTTTCCAGAACGAAACTCTTCCATACGACGACGGCGTTCATCATTCTCCATTTCACCGTGAATACACGATAGAGGATAACCATCTACACTTAATTTTTCTGCTAGCCATTCTGCTCGCTGTCTCTTATTACAGTAAATAATCGCTTGATTAATATTTAACTGTTTATAAATATCACAGAGCACATCATACTTCCACTCTTCCTTTTCAAGCATTACACAATACTGTTTGATCCCTTCTAATGTGACATCCTCAGGAGGAATTAGTATGCGAACTGGATTATGTAAGAGTTTATTTGCTACTTCAATCACTTCTTTAGGCATTGTTGCAGAAAATAGTGCGACTTTTGTTGTTTTAGGGAATCCCATATCAAGAATACACATAACTTGTTTATAAAAGCGATCTTCTAACATCTGATCTGCTTCATCCATAATTAAACAGCGAATATTTTCAGTTCTCAAAACTTTACGATTAATTAAATCAAAGATACGACCTGGTGTGCCAACAATAAATTGAATACCATTGTCAATTGCTTTCATATCATCACGAATAGGCGTGCCACCTGTAGCACAGTAACATGAGACTGGTAAGTATGTGCCTAATGCTTGAGCTACTCCATGAATCTGCTTTGCTAACTCTTGAGTGGGAACAAGAACCATTACTTGAAGTTTCTGAATATTTACATCAATCAAACTCATTGAACCAACAATAAATGAGCAAGATTTACCCGTTCCGGATTGAGCCTGAGCAAGAATATCATTATGTTCTTTAATTGGAACAATTGCTAGTTGCTGAATCTTTGATGGGCGTTCATAACCATACGAGTAGATACCACGTAACAAACTATCACTTAAACCCATTTCATCAAAAGTTTCATACACTTTCAAAGTGTTTGATTCACATATGGACCCCATTTCTTATTAAATAATTTAACAATACTTTATACCAATTTTTTATAATTTTTACAAAAAAAGAATAAAATTAAAAATAATCTTTTTAGTATGTTTAGTAGAAGAATGGAATCTGATTATGTGCCTAATGATACTGATGATATTGATAATATTGATGATATTAATGAACTTGATATTGATGATGTTGATGTAAATGTAGATGAAGAAAAGAATACAATATTTTCAAACCCGATTGAAACTTTACTAAAGTTTCATCCAGAATGTATTTTAGAGTATGAGGAGGTAGAACACGCTGATATTCCTCTTACATCAGTTCCTCCAGAAGATGATATTAAACATCGTTCACTCCCATTTCTTTCTATCTATGAGAAGACTAAAATTTTAGGAATGAGAACAAATCAGTTAGCACAAGGAGCAAGACCATTTATTACGGTGCCTGAATATATTACTGATGTAAAAGAGATTGCTAGGCTAGAATTAGAACAACGTCGTTTACCTATTATTATTAAACGTCATATGCCAGATGGATCATATGAGAAGTTCCGTTTAATTGATATGATGATTATTTAACTACGCTTGTCAAAAAATCCTGATGCTTTCAGAAGCTCGTTTACTAAAGGATTCTTTACAGTAGTGCTCTCATATGATGCAATTTCATAAATATTATCATTATTAAAAACGTATAAGAACTTATTTTCTTCTTTTGTAAGTAAGTTATAACCAATATTATGTAAATGAGCCGCAACTTGAGTAGTAGATAAGTCAGAATCAGGTTTCAAGTTATACGTAACTAGTATCAAGCCAGGGCGGTATCCAGCATCAATCATCGCATATAAGAAGTAGCGTTCATAGACAGAATTTATTTGAAGATTTACAAGATCAATACGTCCCTGTTCTTCTGA
>Ga0114968_10001355_pt1 | contig 18795 bp, 23 predicted proteins | sample M_130807_EF_Meta_FD_87020 | JGI IMG/M metagenome (GOLD analysis project Ga0114968, IMG submission 87020) | Freshwater microbial communities from Lake Montjoie, Canada to study carbon cycling - M_130807_EF_MetaG | ecosystem: Environmental > Aquatic > Freshwater > Lake | place: Lake Montjoie...
GCGGTTCTGAGGTCAGTTGAGCCGCAGATTGAGGAGTCGATATCTGAGCCGGTTGCAGAGGTATATGTGGTCCAAGAAGAGGAGGAAGAAGAGGAAGAGGAGGAGGTGGCCGAGTCTGCGGACGAAGAGACTCCGCCGCCCTCGACGGTGCAGACAACCTTGGACGATGCTTTTGGAGATTTCGTACAGGCGGCCCCTTCTGGAAAGGCGTTGAAAAGGCAACTCGCATTACTCATGGCGACCCTCCATGATACGACAATATACGATTCAGCGGAGCATATCGGGTTGAGCAAGACTCTTGCGGCCATGTTGGTTTAAACGGCTGCGGTAGATTCCTACATAATGCGCTCGGGCGAGACGGGTATTCGTGGAAAAAAGTTCCGGGATATTTTTTTGGTTTTATACCAGACGATGGAAGACGATGCTATTTATGAGGGGCCTGTATTCCGAGTCCTTTATCTCGTATTGTCAATGTTCAATATAAATGTTGAGGAATAGTAAGATGGTCGCTAGGACATATAGACGACGTGCGCAGTCTGGGGGATTTTACCCATCTGTTATGGGGAATCTGTTGAAGTCCGGGTATTTGTTTGTTACACCATGTATTATAAATGCTGTGAAGTTATTTAAGAATTATAAGACTAGGCGTAGTCGTAGGAAGGGGCGGTAGCCCAGGGGCGCTTTACGCCTGACCAAAGGCGGCACAAAGCGCTACCCCGAGCCAAACTCGGGGTAGCGCTTTACGCCTAAAGATTTTATCAAAATACGCACATAGAAGAATGTCCCTCGCCCTTCAAACGAACGCAAACGGAAATCTGTTTGAGGTGAGAACTGTGCAGTCCGGAGCATTCCGGACACTGATTGAGGCCCTAAAGGAGATTCTCACGGAGGCGAACCTGGAGTTTGACTCTACGGGCATTAAGATTATGGCCGTAGACGAGACACACACTGTACTAGTGTATCTCCGCCTACACTCCGACCGCTTCGAGAACTATTTCTGCCCTGCAAAGCACGTCCTCGGAGTGAACATGATATACTTCTTCAAGCTCATTAAGACCATGGGGAATAACGATTCCCTCACAATGTACCTACCCGCAAACAATCCGAATAAGCTGGGGATCCGTATGGAGAATTCCGAGAAGTCCACGATGACGAATTACTTCCTGAAGTTGTTCGACACGGATGTAGAGGACATTCAGATTCCCAGCCTGAATTTCACCAGCATTATTCACATGCCGAGCACGGACCTCCAGAAGATTTGCCGGGACATGAATGCGCTCGGAGATAAGCTGGATGTGGAGATTACATCGAGTTCCTCTGACCTCATTTTCAAGTGCTTCGGGGATTTTGCGGAGCAGGAGACGATTATTTCGGAGAACAATACGTCCAATATGAAGGTGCATAAGTCGGCTGGGTCGGCTGCGGAAATTGTCCAGGGAATTTTCCAGCTGAAGCATCTTGTGTTGTTCACAAAGTGCACGAGTCTATGCCCGTCTATTGAACTATATTTGAAGAATGACTACCCGCTGATTCTGCGCTATACGGTTGCGAATCTGGGTGAGGTGAAACTGGTGCTTGCGCCTATGAAGAACAAGCAGCAGGGGGTAATGTGAACTTTGGACTTTTATAAAAGCCCTTTTTGGGGACTTTTTTTTAAAAAGTCCTTTTTGGGATCTTTTTTTCTAAAAAAGATCATCACATCTTCTTATCCGTATGCGGCGTGTACATAATATCCGAAGGAACCAGCTTCGGATGCACTAGATTCAGACTCGCCGGCCGATTGAATTTGGACGAATCCTTGTTCCAAATCTTGATTACATAGAACCCAATCTTGGACGTATTATTAGGACCATTCATGATTTTTGGACTCACGCTGATTCCAGCAATCATGTCATCCGCACTCTCTACAGACATGTTCAGCATAGAACTTATAACATAATGCTTATAAATCTCTATACCTGTATCGGCGCCTCCCCGCACACTATAACTCCCCCCACGGATATTTTGGTAGTTCTCCCACAGTGGAGGAGAAGGGTCGCGCATAAAAAAGTACATGCCTCGTTTCAATTTATCACCCATTTCACGGAAGATAGACAGCGTCTCTCCCAGCGTGGAGACTTTCATAATAGGCTTAAATGTGTCAATGGACCATCTCTTCTCTTTCGGTGCGTGGTAATACAATGTCCACGTACCGGTTGGCAAAGCTGCTGTAAGATTAGCCATAGACCTCTATACGTATAGAGAGACAATGGTTTAGACCCATTGCCGCTTAATCACTGCTCGGCGACGGGGGGGCCTGATTCACGGGATCTACCGGCTCCTCCGCTATAGGAGTTGTATCAATCAGAGAAACTGTTACTTCATCCCCATTGATTGTAATATAGCGTACAGACAGTTTTTCCCGATTTAGGGGAATCGAATGGACAATGCACCACGCCGAAATGATGTTGGAAACAGTAGGCGTTTCCATATCAGGAATGTAGACGTAGCGGAGACCCTCTACAAAATCCGTCAAATCTCTTACGCATCTCTCGTCGCCATCAATCACTTCCATAGAAAGAATCGGAAACTTATTTTTCCGATTATAAATGCATATTTCCGCAAAGGACTTCCATGGAACATAGGGTAAAAATACAGATTCATCTGCATTGAAAACAACTGTAGGTTTTGCTGCGATGCTCGTGTCGAGAATCGTTGAAAATAAAGGGAAGGGCATTGAGTATTCTTCGAAGAAAATGTACATTCTCGGGCTGATGCAATATAGAAATGACTCATATAGGCGCTTTAGAGCGGACTGTAGTCTATGATTTGCTGTATTACAACAAAGCATCGTGGACAACATACATCTTAGACTGGCGGCACGCATTCTACGTGAAATTTTACGAAAAGGTTTAGGCCTTTAGCTTCAGGCATTACACAATTTCGCATCCGCTACTATTTTTCGTGCAGTTACAACTGCTTCGGGATTAGAAATGGTCGGCGCTGCTTCGCAATTTGAGGCGGGTGATGGGGTTGTTGCTAGGCTGGACATGACAGTTGCCGTTGCAGGTTGAACGTAGCCTAAGAAATAGGAGGTAACCAAGACGACTATAGGAATGAGAAGAAGGCCCCAGGAAACGGTCTCCATGTCTTTAAAGGATAAGTACAACATTAAGAACGTTGTTATGAGACCTAAAAAAATGTGTGAGTTGACTCTTTCAGGAGCCCTATCCATCACATCAAAGATTAAGAGTGCAACGAAGAATGCGATTGTTACGCATACCGGATAGAATGTTGTCATACCCCTCTATTGAGTGGAAATATTATAGGGGGCGCTTGAAGAGTACTCGTTGCCGTGAAACGTCCCACACACCAATCAGATCCTCCCCCGCCGCATCGTAAATATTGTTGTTGGCGTCTTTGCAGTATGTCTTGCCTTTGAAGGTAATCTCTTCCAACTCAAGCACGTCCTCTTCCTCCTCGACTTCCTCCTCGACTTCCTCCTCGACTTCCTCCTCGACCTCCTCCTCGACCTCCTCCTCGACCTCCTCCTCGACCTCCTCCTCGACTTCCTCCTCTACGAGCTCCACCTCCTCCTTTACCGTATTTATAATAACCTTTGCAACCGGGACAGGCGCAACAGGAACAACAGGCGCAACAGGAGCAAGAGGCGCAACAGGAACAACAGGCGCAACAGGAATCACAGGAACAACAGGAGCCGCAACAGGAACAACAGGAACAGCCACAGCCTTCGGAAGAACGATTTCCAAATCCTTTAGTGCATCAATCCAAACGCCAGAGTTTGCGGCAGCCGGACTTGCGCTCGGTTTCTCTAGCAGGCGTATACGCTCCTCCAACTCCGCAATCTTCTTCGTCAGCTCCGCAGTCTTCTCATCACTCGCCCTCGCCTCCTTTTCCGCACCAAAGCCGGAAATTACATCCTCAATCATCGCCAGACGCTCGTGGATGGACTGCTCCAATGAGCGGAACAAAGTACGAACCAGTGTATTCATCCTCTCTTATATATTTCCAGGGACCCCAACGCTCCTCAATTTTTAGCCCCTCCGAATATTTATACTCATGACAGAATCAAGCGTACTTTCCTTATTCTTCAAAGGCTTCGAGCGTTTTAGACGAAGTCCCTCCTGCGCTCGAACCGTATTCTCCTTTTGTAGACTGCCCCCGACAATGGTATTTCGAATACTCGAATCGAAGAAATCAATCGGCTTCGTATCAATACTCCCCAAAATACTCACCATAGGCGGCATATGTATATCGACCCGAACATAATGCCTGTCAATCGTTGCACGGTACGAGTCTATCGTCAGAGGCCCACCAAACAATTTCAACGATTCACGGCACGGAGCAGGAAACATGCGCCCCTTCCCCTCTTTATCATAAATACGATGCAACAGTGCGATTCTCTCCCAGCGCACATGGGGGTCCAGGGTCTCCTGAAGCAAATAGGCAAATGCGCACTGCGGACAACAGAAATTCCCATAAATCATATACACCCCATGCACCTCCCTCTCAGGAATAATACAGGGTTGGCCGTCGAATGTATGCGCACACCAGAAACAGGCAATATCAACCGATTTGGGTATCTCCTTTTGTCCAGGGTTATTCTTGTATTGCACCATCAAATCAAGTTTCGTGAAGCATTGCAGGGGCCGTGACTCTGTGGTCGCCGTTTCATAAATCTCCTTCTTCTCCTTTTCGACCGGTTCCGTCACACGCGCCTCTGTGGAAGTAACCTCCTCTTGGCCTACCATAAACATACTCTGGTCGTTCGGGTCGTACGGCATCGGCTCCGTGCCCTCGTTCTCCTTTTCGTGGAACACGACCTCATTCGACTTTACGAGCAAATGTGCAATAAGTGGGCGCCTATGCTCCGTTTGAAAACTGCCCTGTATGCCATTCGGTGTGACCACCGCAACCACGTTCACCGGCTTTTTCTGCTTTTTCACTTTTGCAGTTGGTACAGTATCCTCTTCTACGACAGTTTTCTTTGTGCGACGTTGTCCTGATGGCATTTCCTGAGTAATGAACGACTTACGAGGTTTAAGCCGAATTTCGTACCGCTCCCCCACTCGTTTCAGGTCTAAACAAACATTCTATTATAAAAGAAATGGAGAACCTTGGTCTTCCTATAAGAATACAGACTCTTTTAACAACTATGTTAGAAAATCCTGGCGCACGCTCACATATGATTATGATAGGTCCTCCTGGCTCTGGAAAGACGACATCTGTCCGATATTTCGTAGACGCCATGCACGGTAAGAAAAACACGGTGTTTGGACGAGTACTGTTTTTGAATTCCAGCGACGAGCGTGGTCTAGATGCTGTAAGAAGTCGGGTCTACCCTTTCGTCCGTTCGTCATTCAGCGCATTCTTTCCAACAAATACGGCGCCGAAAATAATCGTATTCGACGAAGCCGAGACATTGACTGACCAGGCGCAAATTGCTTTGCGCCCCCTTTTGGACGAATCACCCGAAAAAATAATTCTGATATTCTTGTGCAACTCGATTTCCCGCATTCACAGTTCCATTCTCCACAAATTCCTTATTATACCTTTCGAAGCACCCAAAATGGTCGACTTCAATAGCCGTATGAAGCTGATTTTAAACAACGATTCCTACGAAATTTCCGGAATTGATATTCTGTTCCATCGTGGGGACATACGCTTTTTTATGTTGAACCCCAAAAAAATAAACGACTGTGCGAAATTATGGAATGACATTTTTACGACACATCCATCACAAATGAGCAATCTGTTTATCGAATTACTCCATAAATGGACATTCCCCGACGTTGCGATGTTTTGTATCTTCTGTGCACATTACACGAAATCCATGGACCATGCCGCAATGACACACATTCTGGAAATAAGTGAGACGGATTTCGTTAAGAATATCCCGAATAGTCAGCGGGCCAAATTACTTTCGAACTGGATAAACCGATTCGTCAAACAAAAATTGGAGGGTTCTGTTCGTGCCACTTAAACCAAAATGGCGGAACTCGTATTCACACCTTTAAGAATCTCCACACTCGTTACAACAGGGCATTTGGGTAGTCAAATCCAGCTCCCCAAGTTGTTCTCACAAATCGACCGGCATGTCATTCCGATTGGATATCCCGCAGAGGGCATATTAAAAATGGAGTATGAAAACAAGGTCGTCGGATTCTCGGCGAGAGACCTCCTGACAAAGCGCCGAGTAAGCGACAAGACCTTCTTCAACCAAAGCACCATCGTCGTTCGAAAAATCAGGAACGACAATGGGGATTTTAAGGAAGTGAACATGAAACTCTTTGCGAACGGGGGGTTTCAGATGACCGGTGTTACGGACGAGGAGTTTTCACGGGAGGTTGCGCAACAGGTTATCGACATATTCAACCGCCTCGAGACGCCTATTAGCACGGAGCCGCTTACTATAAAAGTGTTCAATGTCCAGCTCTTAAACAGCGACTATAAGATGAATGCACTTGCGAAACGCACGGAACTACATAAAATTCTCTGCGGGACCTACAATCTGTCTAGCACATTGGAGACGACAATATATCAGGGAGTAAACACGAAATATTACTACAACGACTCTTATCCGATTGGTGAAGGTATTTGCCGTTGTCCCCGGTTCTGTACGGGGCAGGGAGACGGAACCAAGACAGGGGCCTGTAAGAGGATTACGATTGCAGTGTTTCAGACTGGTTCCATTATTATTACGGGCGCACGCACTCGTAAGCAACTCGACGAAGCCTACGGATTCATAAACAATATAATTCGAACGCACTCGACCGAAGTTACTCGTCCGGCTTCTTAGACCTAAACACTTCCTGCGTATTTTTATTAAACACCCTTTCCTTCTTTATTCCAGATTTCAATATGGCTTCACCCCCCTCGACTAGTGTTAACCCGTCCGTCCAACTGCTGGTACAAGCTGCGAAACTTGCAATGGAGCATGACATGCCTATTCAACTTGATTACTATCTAGACACGCACTCCGGCAAGGCGTTCATGGGAGAGGACCAGGAGACGAAGGAGAAAATGCTGGTCAAGTCGAGCGACGAGTTTACGAGTCTCATTAAGAAGGTGTACAAGGTGGGAGAGGAGTATATCATTTTGACGGAGAATAGTATTTACTTGGTCTCTGGGAAGATCCAGAAGCGGAGAATACAGGCACCGGCTCTGCGGGATTCTTAGATGGCATTAGACCAGGATTTACAAAATACCGCCAAGTACTTAATCTAAGTAATTGGTGATACTTGACGCTAAAATATCTGCGTATTATAGAAATGCCAAGGCGGTCTTCGAAAAATATGCGCAGACTTTCGAAACGGAGGGGGCGGCGTGTCTCTAGACGCAGAATGCAGGGCGGATGGAGAAATCTATCGCCGGCAGACGTGAATGATGCGAGCATGAATGGCCCGATGAACATGTCTTTAAAGCAGGGTGAGGAATACGGTGTGTTACACGAAGGCCAGCATGGCGGCGGCTCTCCCCTTATGGGCGCCCCCGCTTTCCAGAGCGAGGTGCTCCCCGAGTCTATGGTAACGGCTGCGCGCACCGGTGGCACATTGGAGGCTTTGCGTGAAATCCAGGGTATGTCGGACCAGGCGGGCGGGGCTCGTCGCCGTGGCCGTCGCCGTCATGGTGGCGGGAATATGAATAACAACAATAGTAACTCGAATTCGAATTCGAATATGAACGGCGGGCGCCGTCGCAGTCGCCGTGGGCGTAAGAGCCGTGGGCGTAAGAGCCGTGGACGCCGTCGCGGACAGTGTGGTGGGGCCCTAGAAGGCGCCGACGTTTCTTCTCCCAGTATGCTCCTTTCCGGTAACTCGGCGAGACATGCGGAGGGTGCAATGAACCCCGAATGGAATCTTGCGAAAAATCCTAGCGCATTTGCGCCTATGTAAATATCGCAGAAAGACCACTAGACGCCGTGCGAAGAAGCTCCTTTTCGCCCGCAGTTACATCCATCGAAATTATCAACTGCAGATTGCCTCGCCGTGTAGTACCACGACAAGGCATTCCCTCTCCTATAATGGTGACCGTATCACCCCGTATTGTGCCCGGCGGGATATTCACAATGACTCCCTTCGGATGTGCGGGGTGGCCCTCCAGCGTCTTTTGACAGCCAAGGAGACAATCCTTCAGTGTTATTCCCGCCGTGATGGTGAGGTCGTCCCCTATCCGGCTGAAGGCAGACGGTTCGTCAGCCTCTCGTAAAACAATGTGCACGTCCCCAGCCTCCTCGTAATCCGGATGGTCAGAGCATTCCCCCTGGAATACCATCGTCTCACCCGGTTTCATTCCGGGCTCGATGTCGATTTTCAGTATTTTCTCCTGATTGCTGAACTTCGCCCCACGGCATTTCGAGCAAGTCCCCGAAGCACGTTTTCCTGCCCCTCCACAAGGAGCACACGGACCCCTGGAAACTGCATGCATACCTGGGCCAATGATCATATGATGCTCGACGCTGCCGCTCCCATTACACTCTTTGCAGGTCTGCTGAGAATCGGAGCCATCCCCCTTACACTTCTCACAGAACCGCTGCTTCGCAAACTTAAGCTGTATCGTCTTTCCATAGAAGAAATCATTTAGAGTGAGATTAATCTCGTGGATTTTCGGAGGCGCCTTCTTTCCTTTTTGCTTTTTCTGCATCGGTCCACCGGGTCCACCAAACGGAAATCCGCCCATTCCTCCACCCATTCCTCCGAACATTGCGCCCAAGTCAAATGGGAAACCGAACGGCATTCCACCAGGCTGTCCTTGCATCTCGTCGCCCTGTATCTGTCCCGTCTGGTCGTATATGGCACGTTTCTGTTCATCAGACAGGACCTCGTACGCATTCTGAATCACTTTGAACCGCTCCGCATCTCCGCCCTTATCGGGATGCTGCGTCTTTGACAATTTCAAATAGGCCTTGCGAATTTCCTGGGGATCTGCCGTTCGCTCTACACCTAACTCCTCGTACAAAGATGGCATTCTATCAACTGTAGATTGGCCTAGCCTTAGACCACTGTTGCTGCCAACGATAGGAGTACTGTCTAGTACTTGGCGGTATAAAGGTGAGCATGTATTAGAAAAACAGGGGATGCAAACCGTTTTAATAGGTCAAGAAAAGCCATTGGAACTATTGAACAAAGTTTTAGATGACCCGCCGCATTTATTCCTATCAGGCGGCTACGGCTCCGGAAAAACGACTCTTCTGCGCGAATTCATCTCTGCGTATTTCCAAAACAGGGGAGTAAAACCGACGAGCGACTCTATACTCTGGCTTTCATCGGAGCAAGATAGGGGTATTCACTGTATCCGCCAATCTGTTACGGAGTTCGTGAAGCACACATCCAACACTCCTGGAATATATCGCTGGATTGTCATTGACGACTCGGATTCGTTGCCGATTATATCACAACAGGCACTCAGGCGCCCGATGGAAACACACGCACACTCCACGAGGTTCATCTTTTGCAGCCGCTACAAGAATGATTTGATACAGCCGATTTGTTCACGCTGTATGCACGTGGAACTAAACACGGTGCCCCCACTGGATTTAGTACGGCATTTTATAGGGAAATATGGCACAAAACACATCGACTTTTCGAACCGATTCATTGAAATCTTGATATCGATTGTATCGACTCCTACGGAAATTCGGAATTGTATGCGTATTTTAGTGAATTACTACAAGGATAGGGAAGTAGAGGAGCTGACAAAGGAGGATATGTTGAGCCTTTTTTCCGCCCCATCATTCTCTCTGTGTTATAATCTCTTACTTGCATTTATAAATCGGAAACCGGATGAGATGTTTCATATTTTTATAGAGTTGTGGAAGACGGGGCTAAGTTACGAGGATTTCCTGCACGAACTCGATTCGTCGTTTCAGATGTTTACCTTTGTTCCCTCCGAAATTTCACAGGAAATTCACGAAATTCTCATTCGTGGTTGGATGAATTTCGCACAGGGAAAAACACATACGCTGGATATGATGCGGCTATTTCTTGGGTGACAGCTAGTACTAAAGTTAAGTACTCCCCATACATAAGGCCACAGAGTGGCCTTATGATATTGGAGTGAGTTAATCTTTTTGTTCTAGCCATCAGAGCCGAGTACTCGGCGGGCTAATGATAAATCTCCTAAATAATTAGGGGATGTCAACGAAGCCAATAAAACTATTTCGGAAAGAGCCTTCACGAGAGTTCATAGAGTCGGTCTTGCGTGAGATGGGCTTTCTAGGATTTCACGACCTTCGGTGGTTTTCCAAGGATGAAATTCAACTCGGCTCTATGGAGGAATGGCTGCCCCTTTTAGAATCATACTATATACCATGTAAGGCGAAACGGTTTATTCATCGGTGGACCGATGTAACACCCATCACACTTCTTCGCCACATTTTGCATCTGTATAATCACCGTCTGGAAAAAGAGGAGCGCCTTTATAAGGGAGAAAAGACAATGTTGTATCAAATACAACCCTGTCGGTCCGTACACGATTTGAGTGGTGCAATTTTGCAGGTGGATTTTGACTAGTATCAGGCTATCAGGCTATCAGGCTAATGCCTTTCTAAATAAATGACTAATGACCATGTCGCTTTCTAGGATCTGGTCCTCACTCATTCGAAGAAACCACCCGAATTTCTCCCGCTGCAACAATTCCTCCAACGGAATCGGCAAATACATTGCATCTTCGGGAATATTAAACGACGCATGTGTACTTCCCGAAGTTGTAATCAGGTCCTCCAACTCAATCCGCCGACGATTCGCCCCCTTTCTGGAAATTTCCGGAAGGCGTATGACCTGTATTTCCTCGGGGAATTGTTTGGCCGTCCTCTCGAAATCTGCCTGCGCATCCTGCCGGAATTCAGACCCCCCTACACGGAAATTCAGCCGCTCTCGCACAACCTTCTCCCATTCAACCCAAACAGGATGCTCAGGTTTGGGAGACCATATTACATCAAGGGCGGGCGGCGACGTCTTTGTTGCGTATGTTTCGTCCACATTCATTCCAAAAAAGACGACCTTATCTTTCGGCAGCGGTTTCAATTCACGAATCCATACGGTCGACGGAGAGACCCAGAGTCCCCCGAATTTCGCTAAGACCGCCGCCCGAATCCAACTCAACTCGGCCCCGTTTATGAATGCATCGGGGTTCCGCAGAGGTTCAGGAAGAGCCTCCCATCCACCGAGACGCCCAGCCAAATCAGGAAGACCGCTAATCACCTCCACTCTATAATGGGCCTTTGTGTATTTCACAATTGTCTCGTAACACAAATTCAGGAAGGGGAGATTCATGACTCGGGAACTTCTGTCCATAAAATCATACCACGAACGGCTGTTGACATCACTACTATTCAAGTAAATCCAGGCAACGGGCAATTTCGAACCCCGCTTCAGATTGTCTTTGTCCTGAAACACGTCGTAATCACGTTCCCCTGCCACGGAAGCCCAGCCAACAAGAACTGCCGTTAAAACAACTACACCTATTGTAAGAGGACCTATGGATTTCATATTACACTACTAAGAGGCGGGGAATTTACATTGGGTAATTCGCAGCGTGGCGTTCGGATTTCTTCATGGAGGCCGTACCGTCCATTAATACAACCTGTTTCATTCGTTGAAAGTACTGGTCGGCGTGGACCATTTCCTGGGCCGCACGGAGCGACCGCTGTTGTTCTTGGCGCTGCTGGTGTTTTTCTGCAGCCTGAATCGCCTCCATCTCGGCGTCATTCAGTGCCGTCGGCGCCTTTTTACGACTTTCGGCGTATTTGTCATATGTGCGAGACTCTACTTGGACGTTTGCGACCTGGCTACTAAATGTACTATCGGTGGTATAGGCACGCTTGAGGTCGGTGTAGCGCATTTGCCCACCGGCAGGAGCCGTATAATCTTCCGCAGCGCCTCGGCCGCTTTCTACACCGTGCCCAGGAGCGAGTGTGAGCGCCTGTGGGACAACGGCGGAAAGGGCGGAGCCGCCGGCCATTGACCTTTTCTTGGACTCCTCCTCGAATGTGCGATTGAACACGTCCCGATTGAATTTGCCCCCGAAATTTGGACCACCTGTAGGATTATCGCCCCCCTTGAGCCAATCACCGTAACCCTCTTCATCCGGGTCGGGAATACGTGTTTTCTCAAACATTGTATTGAACGCATTCATGTCCAACTTTTTTGGATTGAGTCGGACAGGTTGCACCATTTCCCAATCCTTGGATTCCGCCTTGCGAGAATCGTTCAACTTCGACGGCTCCTGCACAACACCCTCTTTTGAGCGCCCGCCGTGAATGCGCTTGAGAATATCTGTCAAATACGCATAGGCGCGCGTGACGGCCTCGAACTCCTGTTCGGTGCCTCCCTTGTCTGGATGGACTTTTACGGCAGCCCTTTTATAGGCTTTCCGAAGATCCTCCTCAGTTAGTGCGACCTCCTCTTCTAGTCCAAGAACAAGCAGGCAATTCTGGAAATAATTCATTGCTTTTTCGTTTCCACGATGCTTTGTCACATAGGCTGCGGGACTCGTGGTCTGTTGCTTATACGTTTGTATTTGCTGTTGCTGTTGCTGTTGCTGTTGCGGCTGCTGTGGCTGTTGCGGCTGCTGTTGCTGATACGACGTTTCACCGGGAAGTGGCGCAGGGCGCTCTCGTGCGTTCACTCGTGCCATGTAGGCCAAGAGGTGCGAATAAACACCCGCTCGTCTTGCCGACTGGACATACTCATTCCCAGCTAAGAGAGTCTGTATCATCTGGACACGAACCACAGGGTCGTTTATTTGTAGAAGTTTCTTGTATATGCTCACATGTGACGGATCAAACATTTCCAACGATGAATGTATATTCCCCATTGTTATATGCGCATAAAATATCCCGTATAAATATACGAGAGAGATGGACGCAATAAACACGTTTTTAAATTCTATTCCAGACACTTCCCTCTGTAACTGGTTCTTTTATATGTATATACTGATGGTCACAGCAGCAACCTTTCAAGTTCTCATGATAATTTCCCAGACCATGATGTTTATGCGCCTATCCTCCGTGAAAACTCCCGTGAAAGTCGGATACCTATTTGGAGTACTCATTGCTCTTGCAATCCTCATGGCCGCCGTGTTCAATTCCCTATTCCTCTATTCCCTATGCGACCGCTCCCTGGTTCGTGACAAGGCGTAGGCGCTTCGGCACGAGAATCGGAATTTCGGGAGGACACTCCCAGAGCCACCGTTTCCCTAGCGTACTAAACCCGAATTTCGCCGGCCAAAAATGGGGAATTTTCGTCGGAACGACCTTTAGTCGGTCGTCACGAATGAGCCACCAACTCTCAAGCGGAAGAACCAGTGATAACTGTTCCTGCGGTTGAAGAGGGCGCTCATCTACCATCGCCGCCAAAGTAGGTAATCCCGCATCCATGGACGCCACGGCGCCATACAAGTCCGACCAGAGCGGCGCAAATGTCCAAGGATACATCCATTCATGACTTATCGCCCTCTGGCCCGTATAATAGTCAATGTTCCACTGTAGGCCCCGCAAATACTCCACGCACTTCTCTCGGATCTCCGTGGGCGTTAGACACCGATCCCGCTTTTCCATATAATAGCGGCTCTTCCAATCGGAAGAAAGTTCGCCCGTGCGACGAGACCAGAGACGAGACTCCTCTGCGGCCTCTATGGGCATATTCTCCAAGGGCGCCATGCACTGCTCCGCATGGGACCGAGGAGGCTGGGGGCGCATCTTGTACTTTTTCTGGAATGTGTGCTCAATGTCCTCCTTCTCGGTGGCCGCCCAGTCCCCCAGAATCTTCAAGAGGGCGGTCCGATTCCATTTCCAGACCCCGTCCGCCTGGTCCTCGTATAAAAGTGTCTCGCCGGCCGAATGAACCGCGTCCAGAGCCGCCACAAGACGGTCATGCCCTGCATCCCGAATATGAATGCCGGTATTGTGCGGTATGAAGTCATTTCCAAGAAGGGACATGCCGGCAATATAGTCTCGGATGTGCGCAGGTCTACACGCAACATCAGGAAACATGACCTCTGTCAGACCTCGTACAGAGAGGAGGAGGCAGGGGGGGCGATTGGACGCAATCACCAGCGGGCTTTTGAGAAACTCCTGCTTTTCCCGCAAAATCGACCACGTGGAATCGGGTCCGGCATGCATCACACACAGAAGAATCAGGTCGGCGTCCAGACCATAGACGATAATATGCTTATTCACAAGGTCTCGAGGGTCCTTTGCGCGGATCCACTGCATGAGCTTCTGCTCACCTTCACCCGGCTCATTTGCGGAGCTGACGACCCACCCAGTCCGTGTGGACGCAAGGTCTTTGAGAGTCCATTCTAGGCGGTCCATGAATTCCGTCCCAGGCGTAATACAATTCGTGTCCCAGATTTCATAGCTCGGCAGTCGTGCACCCAACTCCAGTTCCTTTCCGGCAAGCCAGCACCCTTTGAAACGACGCAGACGCTGTTGCCGGATTTTAGCCATCGGTACGACACCGTCGACCGCAAGAACGACCTCCTCCGGCTTACCGGCGATGCCCCACAAATGAATCACATAGGAGCGGATTTCCTTCAGAAGGGCGGCCTCCCACTCTATCCGACTAGCATGGGTATAAATGGGGAGTTTGGACGATTTCGCACAGCCATAAATGAGACAATTGAAATCGACGAGAAGTATATTGCTTTTTGTCTTTTCGTCGGCGTCCTTTAAAAGCTGCGGATAACGCTGAAGCAAGTGTCGAAAATAAGAGGGGATTCCCATACCTGTTTACGGTACGCATAAATCCTTAAGGCTGAACAGGATGGTCTGGATTACAGAAGCGGCAGAAGGATTATTACAAATATTCCCCGACGCCATATTCTGGGGTACGGGGTTCATTGCGTTCATTACACTTTCGTACCCGTTTGGGGTTTTCTTTGTATCCATGATTGAGGGTACGGCAATCTATCACGGTCTGAATATTCTGAACGAAAGTCTTCAAATTGTCAGCAGAAACACGCTCTCATCGAGCAAGTGCCGAACGGGGTTTGCAGATGTGACCCTCCGTTCGATATCCATATTTGACAGGGAGTTCAGGCCGAATTACCTGTCCGCCAGTTTATTCATCACCGCCTATATTGCCGCATACATCGTTGGTATTTTAATATATCTGAAGGATGAACTGGAAATTCTTGGAGAGTCATACGGCGAGCAGTACTCTATAAGAAAAGAGGTGTCTATCATATTTTTCGCAACGGTCATCTTTATTTTGATGTCCTACAGACTTTATAACGGATGCGATAGTGCCGTGAATATTGTTGTGAGTGTTCTTCTAGGATTTTTATTCGGGGCCCTCGTAGTATACCAGAACAGTAAGATATTGGGCAAACAGAGTTTGAATTTACTTGGAATTCCTCTGCTTCGGAAACGTACCGCCGAGGGCGACGATTTATATGTTTGTTCTCCTACCTAAATAGGATGGATGTCTTGTATTCGATACAACGTTCCTTATTTACGGTCTACAACTTACTACCCGTCGTATCGATGATAACCCTATTTACACTGGGCCTCGCACTTGGAAATGTGGGAATGATATCCATATGGGGCATCATGTTTCTAACGACGCTTGGTGTAGGCGGATTGAAATGGGGGCTCTCGAAATTTTCATCCGAAAAACGAAATCTGTTTTCGCTCAATCAACTCTTCACCGGTGGCCCGGGCCCAACAGGCACATCTGATAAAATCTTATCCTATTGGATCATAAACATCACCCTCTTATTTACTGCACTGGTCTTGAATGCCTGGCAAGTGTACAAGATAAATCCAATAAATAATAACGTTGGCGAAATAGACTCAAAAATCAGAAACCGCAAAACACGCTGCATAATGATTATGGTTCTGTGCAGTTTGATTGGACTTGCTTTGGTGGGGTACAGATGGTTCATGATAGAGGGGTTCAGTTTTGTTTCCACATTTGCGGTTGCAATTGGTATATCCATCGGGGCAATTTGGTCTGCGTGGATAGAGACACCTACTCTTGGTCTAAAAGGAAACATGGACATATTCGGAATATCTCAGCAACTCGTGGCTGTAAAAGCCACAGACTTCCAAACCATGTGCGAATTGAAGGCCGCCTAATTCGTGAATTTCCGAAGAAATGAAAGTTGGAATTTGAATTTACGGAAAGATTCGGGGGTAATTTGCTGCTGTTGGACGGCTCTTACAAGATGTCCGAAACATTCCTCGGCGTCTCTTGTAACATCCCGACCTTCATACATGGCCTCCATCTCACTTAGAGCCGGCCCGTCCACCTTCCGCTCGGAATTCACTTCGTCGTGTAGGCCCCAGAGCCACGCACGAGCCGTTGTGCGCACCGTAGCGTCCTCTATACGATTCTTGAGAGTCCAGCTTCTATAGTGCTGTTTGCAGCGTTTACACGGAATTACATTTTCTACGGAGCGCAGAAAATGTAACCACGCACGCCGCTCGTCCTGTATAAGAATCATTGTGGTCTGTTTCCCCAGTTTCTCGGCGAGTCCATGTAAAAGTCTCCACATAGACGGCCCCCATACGGCCGGCTCGGACATTCTATCTCGTCCTATAAAAATTGGAGGAAAAATCGGACGCAGCCAATTTCCCACCCAATGAATAAAATCGGCGTGCCCAAATTGTTCTGGGACGCATTCGAACTTGCGCTGACAACGAAGACGAAGCAACTCGCAAGAGACATTGCGGATGCTCTTGGAGAGGACGCCGCACCTCTCCTAAAATCACTTGCGTCCGAGACGGTGGGTGTCTATCTCTTTGACGAGGCGGACCAGGACGGCGAGTTTCTCGACATGCGCTGCAGCCATTATACGGCTCTACCAGGAAAATCGAACTATGTGGCCGCATGTATGGAGCCCGTCGTATACTCTGCGACCACCAAGCATACAACATGCCTGCATCATTCGTTGGAGCCGAATCCGAGAGACCCTGCGTGGACGATTCTTACACCGCTCGTGCACGACCAGGCGACCTATTATATTAATAGGGCCACTGGGGAGGCCTACGACGAAAAGGGGGTCCTATGTGGTCGGTATTCGTCCGAACGAGGTTTGCTCATCTTTGAAGAATCGGCGACTCCCTGACGAAAAATTGATATTTTTTAGGCGCCTCCGTATATACAAGAAGGATGTCAGAGACGGCTGCGTTCCATTTAGGGAAAATCGTGAACAAGAAGAAGCTGCGGAGACATCATGATATCCCTGCGCATATTAGGAAATCAGGAAAGAAGCCAGAGGGGACCAGAGTTGCTCCGACGATTAAGAGCCGGTTTCTAATACCTACAAAATATTCGGAGAAATTCATGAAGCCCTTTCTCCAGGCTGTGCGCAACTCCTATGAGGACGACAGTTATAAGAACTGCGTCGCATATATCGAGAAAATCAAATCGAATGTGACATATCCGATGACACTGGTCGTGCCCTATAGTGGCGCATATAGCACATTCACGAGAGACCGTCTGTCCCTACAGATAATCCAGCGATGCCTGGCTCAAAATGAGCGGTTTCGCTGGCAAATGAAAAAGCTCGTCTATCGCTGGAGAATTCACAAGTGTCGCGCAATGAACGAGGAGGATATCTTCACGGGCGAGACTCCTCAGAAACTCATTCAGATTTACGATTGGCAGCAACGATGCAAGTATGCGTTTGAGGCGTCCACCGTGTTCCGTGACTACCTCACGAAAATCCAGAATGCGATTGGCCTCTTTGTTGTTCCGAAAGTTCCTCGAAACCCGTTCACGAATGCGGAGCTCACGTACGGCCAACTCCACTTCCTCATTCGTGGGTTAGTGCAGCACGGCTTCAATCACTGGTCCTTTGACGCCCTGAAAGAGTGCGGGTATTCCATGGACGTCTTCCAAGAGGTCTATGCGTATCCCTTGAAACACGAGAATCTGAAGAACGTGTTTCGGCGGCCGACGGAAGCAACTTGCGTAGATGTCGTCTATGACTTTATTGAGGACGAGTATTACCACCATAGCATCGCCCAGCCGTACAAATTTGGTTGGGACCTCGCATTGAGGGAGCGCCCCGACTTGGACATTATCCAGGCTTGGCGTCGTCTGGCTCTAGAGCAGCAGCAACTCGTCATACGCTACGATGGGGCGACCTTGGAGCAGAGGATGAAGCCGATTCATGATAGGAGTCTTATACTGATTGCGAGGCCGGTAACGGATATTCGTCGGATTTATACGAAGTGGGCGAATAGCCTCCCTAAAGATACGGAGGAGGAAGAGGAGACGCTAAATCATAATATAAACGCAATTGAAAATATTGTCTTTCCGAATTATGTCATTACGTTTATTGAAAGCAGGATGGATGTGGAGGTAAATGATGGTTCGGACAGCCCCTAAGGCGCAATGACGACACGGCGAGGAGTGAGGTCCCATTTTTCTACGAGGGAGGTGAGAGCCGCATACTCGGCCTGCATAAGGGCCTCAAAGGATGTGCGGCCGGCATATTCTGCCTGTATGATGGCCTCAAAGGATGTGCGGCCGTGCGAGCCGCAACCGGCCGAGCCCCAGCGCTCCATAAGGAGTTTCGTTGCGCGCTCTCCGCCTTTCCAAATGAGTTTGGATGCATCGGAGCAGAGCATCGTTTCAAAGTGGGCGGCTATCACGGAATCGGAAGCGCCTGGACCATGTGACATGCGCCTCGCAGCGGAAGACCATTCGTCCGGAATATCGGACGTCATGAACTCGTCAAAGTCGGGTTTATCCTCCCAGAAGGGGGACTGGGCCAAGGCCGCGCAAAAGCCGAGCATGAGGTCCGTCTCCGTCGTCTCTGACTTGCGCATCGTCGTTCCCC
>Ga0114968_10001357_pt1 | contig 18779 bp, 19 predicted proteins | sample M_130807_EF_Meta_FD_87020 | JGI IMG/M metagenome (GOLD analysis project Ga0114968, IMG submission 87020) | Freshwater microbial communities from Lake Montjoie, Canada to study carbon cycling - M_130807_EF_MetaG | ecosystem: Environmental > Aquatic > Freshwater > Lake | place: Lake Montjoie...
CAACGCGTCCATCGCGCTCTACCATTTTGAAAATCCTATTGGATCAACAGCCCTTGATTCATGAAGTCTTGATTCACCAAAATCAAGGGTGTATTGAAATTACGCAAGCACAAAGCTAATTAACACCAAGCGGCTTTCTCCGCAAGTTATGCGGCGATTGTGGTGCCTATTCACCGCATTTAGTACGGTGATTGCTGAGCATCAAACACTGGCGCAGTGCGCCGTCCCTTTGGCGAAGAGTTTGTGACCAACGCGCCCCTCGAGCAGGTCAAAGCCTTGCTGGCCAGTCAAAACCTGCCCACCGATTACATCGATGTGCCTTACACACCTTTCTTGTTGATCCATGGCGATCAGCGTTATTTGTTTGACACCGGCTTTGCCGACAACGGACCTCCAACCATAGGTAAATTGGTCGCCAACTTGGCCGCTGTGGGCCTCAAGCCTACCGACATCAACAACGCCGTGCTGAGCCATTACCACGGTGATCACATCAACGGCTTGCGCAACAATGCCGGTCAGTTGGTGTACCCCAATGCCCGCGCCACCGATTAGTCCGTGGTGTTTGACATGAACCCAGCCATGGTGCGTGCGTCACGCCGCCGTGTCGTTGGCATGTTGGTGAAGGACAAAATTATGGCCGGCGGTTTTCACTTCCCCTTCTCAGGGTTTGGCACGATGGAAGCCATTGGCAACGGATACCAATTCAAGCCGGTTGCGGCTTAATTGGCATAGTCTATAGGAGAGGTTCTTGGGCAAAGTACAATCAGCGCCCAAGGGCCTATAGCTCAGTTGGTTAGAGCAGAGGACTCATAATCCTTTGGTCCCTGGTTCGAGTCCAGGTGGGCCCACCAATTTCAAAAACCAGTGATTTTTAAAGTCAATGGCTTTTTAAATTATTATTTTTAAAGTCATTGTCACTAAAAAGTTACCTTATCTTTGCACTGGATAACTTTTTGATGTCAAAGCCCGCGTAACCATTGTTTGCAACGGCCGTGCACTCCTCCCTGTAGCGTCCAACACCCCCCACATATGGCATGAAAACACGGGGTTTACCTGGCACATTGGCACCCAAATACCATGAATTGGCATTCGGGAACAACGTGGTATTGGCCAGTTGGTTGACATGAGCGACCCAGTTATTTTCTGCGGTCTGTGTCGCTTCAATCTGTGGGAATGCGTTTGCAGTTAAATGCTGAATGCAATCACTAATCCACTCCACATGTTGCTCAATGGACACAATCACGTTGCTCAATACAGAAGGACTGCCAGGTCCTGTCATCATGAATAAGTTTGGAAACTCGGCTGTCATGAGGCCCAAATAAGTTAGAGGGCCAGCACGCCACTTCTCAGCCAAGGTCAGACCGCTGGAGGTTCGTATATCAATGTTCAAGATGGCCCCAGTGATGGCATCGAATCCGGTTGCATAAATGAGCGCATCAAGCTTGTATTCAGCATCACAGGTCTTCACGCCTGTTTCTGTAATCTCTTCAATGGGCGTGCTTCGAATGTCCACCAGTGACACATTGCCTCTGTTGAAAGTTTCAAAATATTCCGTATCCAAGCACAATCGCTTGGTGCCAATGTGAATGTCTCTGGGTGTCAGTTTCTCAGCGACCTTAGGATCAGACACCCGCAATTGAATTTTGCGACGTGCAAAGTCTGCCGCTGTGTCATTCGACTCAGCCACAAGCATAATATCTTTGTAAGTCCGCGTGAAGGCTGTACCACCCGCTTGCCAACGAAATTCGTAGGCCATTTCACGCTCTTGCGGTGTGACCCTTAAGGCAGATTGGGTGGGTAAAGGGTCACTTGCCATACCCGTTGGGCTGACTCTTGCCCGTTTTCTAAGGTCAGCATAGTTTTGCTTGATCTCTTGAACTTCAGCCTCGTTCAAAGGTCTGTTGCCGGCAGGCAAACTGAATGCAGGCGTTCGTTGAAAGACAAATAAATGAGCCGCTTGCTTTGCAACTTCTGGAATCGTTTGAATTCCTGAAGAGCCTGTGCCAATGACACCCACCGTTTTGCCTTTGAAATCAATAGGCTCATGGGGCCATAAACCTGTGTGATAGGAGGCACCTTGGAAAAGATCACGTCCTTTAATTTCTGGTGGCTTGGCGGCTGACAAACAGCCCGTTGCTAGCACACAAAACTGTGCTTTTACAACATCTCCGTGTTCGGTGGTCACGGTCCATCGACTGGCAGCCGCGTCAAAAACAGCAGCACTGACGCGGGTGCTGAACTTAACATCACGGCGGAGGTCAAACCGATCTGCGACGTGGTTGATATATTTGAGAATTTCTGGCTGCGTTGCATAGCGCTCGGTCCAATCCCATTCCTGCTGCAACGCTTCAGAAAAGGAATAGGAGTACTCCATGCTTTCAACGTCGCATCGAGCCCCTGGGTAACGGTTCCAAAACCAAGTGCCGCCCACATCACTGCCTGCCTCAATCACTTGAACGCGCAGTCCCATGCCACGCAGGCGGTACAACATGTAAAGGCCTGCAAACCCCGCCCCCACGACCACAACGTCAACATTGGTTTTCAATGCAGTTAATTCTTTGCTTGCGCTATTTGATTGACCTGACATGCTTTATCTCCATAAAAACTTTGCCCATAGGTCTTGGTTGCAAGTCTAGGTCAAGGCGCCACAAAAAAGCATAAAGTTCGGGTTGCTTTGCACTTTTAAACTATGGTTTAGCCTAATCGGAGCCTTCTGGGCTTTAACATACTGCTTAGTATCAATTCTATGAGGATTTCAAATGGTCACCAAGTTACGCCACGCTAATGAGCACAAAGCAGTTGGTCGCTTGGGACATTCAAAAACAATTCAAGCTTCAAAACAAGTTGGGCCTAAACCCATAACAAAACGAGAGCAAAGAGAACTGAGCATTAATGCCATTTTGACATCGGCACTTAAACTCTTTATTCGCAAGGGCTACAGATCGACCACGGTCGAACAGATTGCAACTGCCTGTTCGCTGACCAAAGGCGCTGTGTATTTTTATTTCCCCAACAAAGCGGCTGTTTTGTTTGCTCTTTTTGATGAAATCGAAGATCTGATGATCAACAAAATGGCGGCGCGAGTTGCGCAATCAGGGCACTCGATGGAAGACAAGCTGGTGGCGCTTATACACAGCCAGTCACAAATGGGGCTTGAAAATGCTGAAAGAATGTTGCTGTTTATCTTGATGTTGCTGGAATTTAATGGTGCTGGTGATGACGTCGAATCACGTGTGAAGGCGATTTATAAACGTTATTACAGAGCGATCGAGAAAATCATCCGCCAGGGAAAGACCAGAGGAGAATTTCGAAGTGATGTGGATGTGAAGTCTATGTCGGGCATCATTATGGCAATCAATAATGGCACCATGATGGAGTGGTATTGCCGTTCAGACGAGCACAGCGGTCGTGAACTTGCCCGTGCCGGTCGTGTCATTGCTCTTTCTGGTGTGCTGAAAAAAGCACATTCAGGATAAGTCAGCAGCCCTTTTCCCCTCGTATTTTTACGCGGGAAAACCCCGATATTTCATTTTAAAAATCTGGTTGACTTGGCATCCTTTAATCACATACTATTTGGTCAGTATTATTTGGAGGCGCTATGAACGGTTCACTCAAAGGCAAAATTTTAGCGACGTTAGAGACGCGCGCGCACGCTGTCAAGATTGCAGAACTTGAGGCCTTGTTAGGTACACCCAATGCTGCGCAGACTGCACGACTCAATCTATTTTTTGGTCCGACTGTTATTGGTGAGCGCAATTTCGTCAAAGCGCTAGAACTGAACCTAGATCGCGCATTGCTGGGTGGCCATGAAATCATATTTCAGCGCGCATTTGTGCCAGACGAGCACTTGCATGTAGAAATGCGATTGGCTGACTATTCAGAAAAAAATGGAATGCAGTTCGGAACCATTGAGACTCGTTTTGCAACACCTTACGGCGAGGAAATTCAGGTGCAAACCACCACTTTCATAGAGCGGATGCCTGCTTAAACCTAGATTGAAGGACCTATATGAAAACAATAGATTTAGCCGTCGCCACCGTGACGCGTCGAATGATCGTTCAGTACTCAGGCGTAGTGCAGGATTTCAACCCAGTTCATTACGACGACGATTTCGCCAAGAAAGCCGGCCTTCCAAGCGCGATTGCGCAGGGACCATTAACAGTCACACTCTTGCTTGATGCTTTGGTGGCACAGCATGGCGAAGATGCAATTGGTAAATTGTCAGTTCGTCTTAAAACGCCGGTTTTTCCAGGGGACCAGCTTCATGTAAGTTGCGATGAGCAAGGAAAGTTATCCGCCAAAGTGGGTGACCGTGAAGTGCTTGCAGGCAATTTGACGTTAAAGGATTGACAATGAATTCGGTCACAGAAAGAGGCGAGTTCATTCGGGTCAGCGAGCCAGAAAAGGGCATTTGGGTTCTAAGACTTAATCGCCCAGAAGTGATGAATGCTTGGCATGGTCCGATGCGTGCTGAGCTGGCGCAGATCATGAACGAAATTGCCACTTCAGACGCCCGTGTCGTCATTTTTCGAGGCGATGAAAAATCATTTTCGGCAGGAGAAGATGTGCGCGGCATGGCAGGCTTGACCCAAGGTGGGACCAAAAACTTCAGAGCGATTGCTCGGCAAATTCATGCGGCTTTCGATTTGATCGAATCAGTTGAGGTTCCGGTTATTGCTGCTGTTGAGGGCGTGGCTGCAGGGGGTGGCTTGGAGTTAGCGCTCAGTTGCGATTTCCGTGTACTTGGACGAAAAGCGCGCATGGGATTACCGGAATCAAACGTCGGTCTTATTCCAGGTTCTGGGGGTTGCTCTAGGTTGGTTCGCACTGTGGGCTCTGCTAAGGCTAAGCAAATCGTGATGCTCGAAGGCGTTATGAATGCTGAACGCGCCCATGAGTTGGGTTTGGTGACGAGATTGGTGGATGCTGGAGAAGCAATGAACGCCGCCTTAGAAATGGCACGCCAACTATGTGCTAAAGCACCACTTGCATTAGGCATGGCAAAGGTTGTGATCAACACTTGTGCCGATGTCGATCTAGAGACAGGGCGTCGCCTTGAGCGAATTGGTCAGAGTGTTCTGAAAAAGACCAGCGACCATGCTGAAGGCGCCTTGGCATTTGTGGAAAAGAGAAAACCACAATGGACAGGCCAGTAACTTCATTGGAACTTCATATTATTAATCATGAGTTAAAGGAGAAAAACATGACAGAAAGCGTTATTGAGCGTCAATTAGACAAGGTTTATAAAGAAAACGATCCCGAATTGCCAGCAGAATTGCGCAACTTGCTTGTCCGCGTGATGTCCAAGCACCTTGAAAATGCGACCAATACCCACTATGACGAATTGCTCAATAAGTTGTGGGAGCGATGCATGACTTTGGCACCAGACCCAGAGAGGAAACGCTTGTTGGCCAAACTGATGATGCAGGAAGTAGAGCACGGTGTCATTACAGCCAACATTCTCAAAGGCTTAGGGGTAGACAAGGTCGAGTTCCCAATTGAGCAGTATCTTTTCCATCTATCGATCGATACATGGTGTGACCTTTGCTATTTCCATGCACTCGGTGACCGTGTGGGCATGTACATCGGCGAGAACTGGGGTGATGTGCCCTATGAGCCATTGCGCTCGGTAGCACCACGTCTGCACCGCGATGAAGTTTTCCACGCCACCCTTGGTTATCAAAATCTGACAGAACTTTGCAGCAAGCCTGAAGGTTTGATGCAGGCCAATGAATTGATTAAAAAGTGGTGGCCTGCGGCGTTGGACATGTTTGGTACGAGTGAGTCGACCTTCAGCGAAAAATACGTTCGCTGGGGAATTCGTTTGGCAGGCAACGAAGAGTTGCGCCAACAATACATTGCGGAAACACGACCACTTTTAGAAAAATTAGGAATTGAAATACCTAACGACAAAGCGAATCGTAAATTTCTCTAAGGCTAAAAAACTGTTTTAACAAAAATCATTTTTTGGCCAGCCATTTATGTTGGGTAACTTAACTAGGAGACAAATATGACTAATAGCAAGACAGCGAGTCGACTTTCAGTGTTAGGTATTGGCGCAGCTTGGCTGGCCTCAATTGCGTTGGGGTTCACTGGCTTGGCGTATGCCGACGACACCCACAAATTTGCAATTGCCAATGACCTTAGTGGACCGTCAGCCTACCATGGGAAAACTTATTCCTCGGGTTTCAACATTTACCTCCGTGAAGTCAATGAAGCAGGGGGTGTGGGTGGCAAGAAAATCGAGTTGATCCAAGAAAACGCAGAACGCAACGTCCAAAAAGAAGTCGGATTCCTGCGCAAATTTGCTCAGCAAGACAAGGCGCTTGCTGCCATGGTTGTCACAACTGACGGTTTGTTTGCTGCAAAACCAATGGGCGATACACTGAAAATTGCCCTCATGGGAATTGGCGTGCCAGAGCTTGCTACTGCGCCCACCAGTCCTTGGCTTTTCAATATTTTCGCTAGTTACCAGGACACAGTCTTTGCCGCTATCGATTACATATTCCAGACGGACAAGGACCCCAAGATCGGCGTGATCTATCCAGATAACCAGTATGGTTTAGAAGCCTTGCGTGCAGCAGAGATTCGCATGCAAAAGTACAACAAGCCACTGGCCGGAAAAGCAGTGATGTCTCTCAGAGAGACGGACGCCACCACACAGGCTCTTGCCCTCAAGCAGGCTGGCGTCAAATACGTCATTGTTCAGCTGGCCGGTGCGCACATTGCCGCCGTTCTTCGCGACGCCGATAAAGTGGGTCTTGACGCTACCATCTTCGCCACTACGCAAGGCATGGACCGAGAGCCAGATCTGATTCTGGGCCAATCCAATGGCGCCAACTTAGCGAAGAAGTTCATTGGTGTTGGGCCTTGGTCTATGTGGAATGAATCTTCCATACCTGGCGTTGTAGCAATGCGCAATGCCGTCATGAAGTACGAGAAAGTATCAGAGGCTGAACTTGGCAATATCATGTACTCGAACTTTGTTCAGGGCTATGTCAACGCTATGGTCTTGGTTGAAGCTCTTCGCCGAGCAGGCCCAAATCCAACAAGCGAGAAGGTAAGAGATGCTCTGAACCAGATTCGTGATTTCGATACCAAGGGCATAACTCAGCCACTGACATTCTCACCTGATCGGCACAAAGGCTCAAATGCAGTGAAACTGTATCGCATTAATGTCGATCGCAAGGTCTATGAACCAATTGGCAATTGGGTTGCACCGAACTAAGACAAATTTTGCCTTTGCCGCGGAGTGTAATCACCAAGGTTATTTTGAACTCAGGGTGATCTAAATGGAGTTTTTCTTACAACTAATGTTGACGGGAATAGCGCTGGGCAGCGGTTATGCGCTCAGCGGCTTGGGCTTTGTTCTGATCTATAAGGCTACCGGTGTATTCAATTTCTCGCACGGCCATCTCACCATGGCAGGAGCTTATTTCTTTTACATGTTTCAAGTTCAGCTTGGACTTCCGCCATGGTGGTCTGTCCCCGCGGCTGTGTTGAGCATGTTTCTTGTTGGGGTGCTGATTGAGAGATATTGCCTGCGACGGATGATCGGTCAGTCGGTGATTACCATCATCATGCTAACAATTGGTCTGGGTACTTTAATTCGCAATCTGGTTGGTTTGATTTGGGGCACTCAACCGCAAGCGCCAGTCCCTTTGTTTGAGCCAGGTTCAATCATGGTGCTGGGTGCTCAAGTGCCTCGTGTTTATGTCTGGACGCTGATCGTTGCAACAATTTTAATTTTGGCATTTGTTATTTATTTTCGACGCTCCTCGCAAGGAGTAGCCATGCGTGCCGTAGCGTTTCATCAGGACTATGCTTCGCTGTCGGGAATTTCAATCAACCGCGTCTTTGCCTTATCGTGGGGCCTAGCCGGGGCTATGGCGACCATCTCTGGCATTCTGATGGTTCAGCTTGTTGGACTAGACCTTTCTTTAGATGCTCGCGGTCTATCAGCCTTTCCTGCGGCCATCTTAGGAGGCATAGACAGCATAGGTGGCGTGATCTTGGGCGGCTTGATCATTGGCGCTGTTGAGTCAATGGCGGGCGGCTACTTAGACCCACTGGTTGATGGGGGCAGTAAGGAGGTTGTGGGCTACATTGTTCTTCTTCTGATTCTAATGATTCGTCCATATGGGCTGTTTGGTACGCCTGAGGTTCGCAAGGTATGAACGGTCTCAATTTTTACCGAAACTACCGACTGAACTATCTTGAAGATCGGCAGTTGATTTCTGGCAGCCATAACTTCTGGATGCGTGTCTGGATGTTATTTTTGTTTGCATTACTGGTTTCCATACCATTCGTCTTTGAGTCCTACTTGGTCTATACCTTGAATCTAGCGGCAATTTCTGTCATTGGTGCCTTGGGCCTTAATCTACTGACGGGCAATACCGGTCAGATATCTCTGGCACACGCATCGTTCTTAGCGCTTGGCGCTTACACCACCGCCTATATGGCAAAGTTGGGGATTCCCTTCATTCTGGTCATCCCAATCTCTGGTGCTGTGGCGGCAGTGGCTGGATGTCTCATCGCACTGCCATCGTTGCGCCTTAAGGGCCTATACCTAGCGCTTGCAACTCTCTCTTTCTATGTCATCGTGGACTTCATTCTTCGTAAAGCCAGCAGCCTTACTGGCGGTTCTGCAGGAACGCATGTGCCTCAACCTGAGATTTTCAGTTGGACAATTAGTACCGATCGAGGCTTTTATTTTTTGATCTTAACGGTTGCAGTTATATGTGCCATCTTTGTAGCTAATCTGCAGCGAACATGGGTAGGCCGCGCCATGATGGCTGTACGCGACAGCGATATTGCGGCTGAAATGGCCGGTATTTCTGTGTTTCAAACCAAACTTATGGCCTTTGCTTTGTCATCTTTTCTGGGTGGCATAGCTGGTAGCCTACTCGGCTATTACTTACAGTTTATTAATCCAGATAACTTTAGTTTGGCTGTCTCTGTCGCCTATATTGCAATGATCATCGTGGGTGGTTTGGGGACTGTGTTTGGCGCTATTATGGGTGCTATTTTCATGACAATTTTGCCCGAGTTGGTTCGTGTTGGAGTGCATGCTATCTCTCGTGTTTACCCCACACTAGATGTTCAAACCAAGGGGGCTTTTGTAGAAGGTGCAGTCTATGGCCTAGTGATTATTCTCTTTCTCATGTTTAAACCGGAGGGAATGGTGCGTTACTGGCGTGACCTCATGGCTTATTTTCGGTCCTGGCCATTTGGACACTGAGCATTATTTCTTCCATCCCTCCTTATGAACATCAAGCTTGTGGAATCGAAAACCGCCGAAGTACTTCAACCTTTGTTGGATGTTCGTAATCTTGAAGTGGTCTATCACGATGTTGTCTTTGCCGTGAAAGGTGTTTCTCTTAAAGTTGCGCCGAACCAAGTGGTCGCACTGTTTGGTCCTAACGGCGCAGGAAAAACATCGCTTGTTCGTGGCATATCTCGGCTACTTCAGTCTACAGATGCTGAAATACAGAACGGATCAGTACATTTTGATGGCAAAGATCTTAACGGTTTAGCGTCACATGACATTGCTCGTCGAGGTCTATATCAGATCCCCGAGGGCGGCAATGTCATTAAGGAACTCACGGTGCGCGAGAACTTGCTTCTTAGTCAATTCTGCCGAGATGACAGGCGAGTACCCGATGAAGAATATGCGCGCGTCATTGACCGATTCTCGATCTTGAAAAAACGTGAATATCAACTAGGCGGCTATCTCAGCGGCGGAGAGCAACAGATGTTGTCCATGGCAAAGGCGTTGCTTGCCAAGCCACGAATGTTGATCTTAGATGAACCTACTTTAGGGCTTTCACCTATCCTGGTTCATGAAAACTTTGCTGCCTTGAATGAAATTAACAAGAACTTGGGACTGGCCATTCTGGTCATCGAGCAAAACGCGCGAGTTGCCCTAGATATTGCATCTTATGGCTACGTCATGGAAAGTGGCCGCGTTGTGTATGACGGCGCAGCGGATCAACTCCGCGGAAATCGCGAAATTCAAGAGTTTTACTTGGGTTTAGAAGGCGGCAACCGCAAGAACTTTCGTGAAGTAAAGCATTACAAACGCCGCAAACGCTGGCTGTCTTGATGGAAGGCACAGGAACATGAGTCAAGTCATCGATCGGCATTTGCCTTCTTATTGGAAATCCCGCGGGGAAGTTCTATCTTTTTTGACGCGCATCGATGTTGGTGAATTAGGTCAGCCACTGCTGGACATCCGCGACATCACAGTTCGATTTGGGGGCGTGAAGGCAGTCGACCAAATGGCATTGGATGTCAAGCGCGGCGAGATTCATGCGCTGGTAGGTCCGAATGGCGCGGGCAAAAGCACGATGCTCAATTGCATTTGTGGGTATTACCAGCCATCGATTGGGTCCATTGAGTTGGGAGGCGCTTCTCTGGTTGGGCTTCGCCCCGACCAAGTCGCACATCTGGGTGTCGCACGCGTCTTTCAGCGCATTGAGTTATTTCGCCGTATGACGGTGCTTGAAAACATTTTGGTGGGGCGTCATCGTTTCATGAAATCCGGTTTTTTAGCCAGTGGTTTGTACTGGGGTGCTGGTTATCAACATGAGTCAGCGCACCAACAAAAAGTTGAAGAAATCATTGAGTTTCTCAATTTACAAAGTGTGCGGAAGTCCCCTGTTGGTAGCCTACCGTATGGTTTGCAAAAACGTGTAGAGATTGGCCGTGCGTTAGCCGCCGAGCCACAACTGCTGCTTTTGGACGAACCCGTGGCTGGCATGAATCTGGACGAAAAAGAGGACGTTACACGCTATCTATTGGACATACGCGATGAAGTGGGCACGACAATCGTCTTAGTCGAGCATGAGATGGATGTGGTCATGGACATTTCAGACCGTGTGACTGTCATGAGTTTTGGCTGCCGAATCGCCTCTGGAATGCCAGACGAAGTGAGACAAAATCCATTGGTTATTCAGAGTTACTTAGGTGCGTGAATGAGTACTGAGAACAAAGACATTCACAAGTCAGTGAATGAGAGTCACAGTGGCCGAGGAGATACCTTGCCGCAGCAGTTATGGAATAACGCACACGACCATGGGCTAGAGCCTGCCATCCGAGAAAAACACTTAGGAATTTGGCAAGAGGTCAATTGGTCGGGCTACCTGGACCACGTAAGGCGCTTCACCTTGGGCTTGCTAGAACTGGGGTTGAAGCGTGGCGACACCGTAGCGATTCAGGCAGAGAATTGTCAAGAGTGGCTTTACAGCGATCTAGGCGTTCAATGTGCTGGAGGTATTGTCACGACTGTATACCCCACAAGTGCAACCGAGGAGGTGCGTCATATTCTGGTTGCAAGTCGAGCACGCATTGTGATTGCAGGTGACCAAGAGCACTTGGACAAGGTCCTTGAGTTGCACGCAGCTGGCATGCAGATCGATCGGATCATTGTCTATGATCCTCGAGGCGCTGGACCGCATCTAGGTGAACTAGTGATTTCTTATAAAGAAGTCGAGGCTTTGGGCGAGATACGCCACCAAAAAGAAAGGACTTTGTTTGAATCACTTGTCTTTGCAGTCAAGCCAGAAGATGTCTACGACATTATGTTTACGTCAGGCACGTCTGGCCTACCTAAGGGAGCGATGTGTTCGCAGCAAGGACCGGTGGTTGGTGCACGCTCCTTGCAAGCAGTGGTTAAAGGCACGCGTCAAGATTCTTGGCTTTCATACTTACCACTGTCCCATGCATTTGAGCGCATTATGAGTATTGCGATGCACTTGTCATGTGGGTATGTCGTGAATTTTGCTGACAGCATTGACACTGTGCAAATGGATGTCATTGAAATACAACCCACAATTTTTGGCGCTGTTCCCCGCATTCTGGAAAAGGTTAAAACGGGTGTGGACATACGGATGGGTAAATCCACACGGATGAAAAAACTACTTTACCAGTGGGCTTTAGACATTGGTATTGCACGCGTGGCGAATCAACGAAAGGACATGAACTCCTTTCAAGTAGCGGGCGCCAATGTGCCAGTCGGTTGGAATGATGTTCAACTTGTTCCGACTCAATGGACCTTGCCCCAGCGGTTCATTTTTGTTTTAGTTCACTTTCTCGTACTGCGTCATTTGCGCAAGCACATGGGACTGCTGCATGCACGCTATGTGCTGTGTGGTGCCGCACCCATGTCGGCAGAACTATTTGAATACTATATGGCGCTGGGTATACCCATCGTGAATGCATTTGGCATGACCGAATTGCACAACATCCCCTGCGCCTCGCTGCCTGGAAATGATGTTCGTGGCACGGTTGGTCATGTTCTGCCAGGTTGGGAAGCCATGAAGAACCCCGAAGGTGAGTTACTTTTAAGAGGTCCTATTGGATTCTCTGGCTATCGAGGCAAAGAAGACGAATTGGCTGAAATTATGGACGCCAATGATTGGCTGCATACCGGTGACTTGTGTGAACTGTATCAAAACGGTTATGTGGCCATCGTAGGACGAAAGAAGGATGTGCTAATTACCAGTGGTGGGAAAAATATCTCGCCAGAGTTGATTGAAAATAAAATCAAGTCCAGCCCATACATCAGTGAGGCAATGGTAATAGGTGACGGAAGACATTACCTAACTGTATTGATAGAGCTTGATGCAGATGCGGTTGGCGACTTGCTGCAGCGTCAAGGTATCAGCTACACAACATTGCGTGACATGGCGACAAATAGCATGGTAGTCAAGCTGATCGAGACCGAAATCGAAGGGGTTAACAAGGAGTTAGCTCGCGCTGAGACCATCAAGAAATTTGTCATCATTCCTCGCGACCTGAGTCATGACGATGGCGAGATGACGCCGACTCGAAAGGTTAAACGCACAGAAATGGAAAAGCAGTTTTCCGACCTGATTGAAGGTATGTATTCCGAGTCGATCAATCAGAATTTAAATGTGATTCGGGCGACATGAGCGCACATCAATTAAATGAGAATTATGCTGGTTCGTCTTGAAAATTCTGGGCGTTTCTTCGAAACGTCCGATGGGGAAACTATTTTGGATGCGGCTGAACGCAGCGGCATCAACTTGCCCTATTCTTGCCGTGATGGCATCTGCGGCACTTGCAAGGCTCGACTTTGTAGTGGCGAAGTGGATTATGGTTTTTATGCTAGCGCTGCACTGTCCGAGGAAGAACGCGCGCAGGGATATTTCCTAATGTGCTGTGGCACCGCACAGTCCGACCTTTTGGTAGATGCGCCAGTAGAGGAGTTGGGCTTTGCGCCTAGCCCGCTGGCATTTGAGGGTCATGTTTTGAGCATTGAGCGATTGAGCAGCGATGTCGCTGTCTTGCGTATAGGACTCCCAGTTGGAACCACTTTTCGTTTTCGGGCTGGTCAATACGTCGAGCTAATTGTTCACAAAAATCAGCGCCGTAGCTTCTCAATTGCAAATGCGCCCCAAGATCATGGTGTTATTGAACTCCATGTGAGATTGGTGGAGGGTGGTTTGTTTACACCCACAGTTTTTGAAGGTTTAAAGCTTTCAGATCCAATTTCTTTGGTTGGACCAAAGGGTGGGTTTTACTTACGTGCAGAAGATCGACCTGTAATCATCGTGGCAAGTGGAACCGGTTTTGCGCCAATCAAGTCGATGGTGCTGGATGCAGTTCGTCGCAAACTCAAGGGACCGGCCACCTTGTATTGGGGTGGGAGAAAAAAGGCAGATCTTTACATGCATGAACTTCCATTTGAATGGGAGCAAAGATATCCTGGATTTCACTATGTGCCCGTGCTGTCCGATGCGCACTCAGAAGATCAATGGACAGGACGTCAAGGCTTAGTTCACCAAGCCGTCATGGCCGATTTTCCCGATTTGTCTGGCCATGATGTGTATGCATGCGGTGTACCTGCGATGGTTGAAGCGGCTCGGCACGATTTCATTGAACGATGCGGCCTACCATTCCAGAACTTCTTTGCTGACATTTTTCTAACAACAAAAGATCGTCAGAAGCCAGGGGATTCATAAGTTGTGGATTGTTGAATCGGAACGAGTAGTTTCCAACAAATGCGCAAACCTCGAATTGATTCAAGATGTTCTGCTTGGTATTAACTAGAAGGTGCAATTAGATGAATATCTGGAAAAAGCATATTGATGTCAAGAAGCTGACTGACATGCACATTGACACGGCAGTTCAACATGCAGGAATTGAGTTCCTCGAGGTGGGGGAAAACTTTATTCGTGCGCGTGTACCGGTAGACAAGCGCACACGACAGCCCTATGGATTACTTCATGGGGGTATATCGATTTTGCTGGCCGAAGCGATTGGCTCCTGTGGCGCGCATTTCAGCTGCCCTGAGGAGTATATTTCCGTGGGTCTAGACATAAATGCAAATCATCTTCGCAGTGCGAAAACGGGTTGGGTTACCGCAAAGGCAAGTCCTGTCCATATTGGTCGCAGTACGCATGTCTGGCATATAGAACTTCACAATGAATCAGGCGAGTTGATTTGCATTTCTCGTTTAACTATGGCGATTCTTAAAGCGACTAAAGAATCCATTTAGGTTTTGATCTCAAATTTAGAGAAGAAAAGTCCACTTGTTATAAATTATCATTTCTTGCGTGCTCACCAGCATGCAATTTCGTTTTTCTACAGCTTTAACTAATTAAAGTCTGAAATTTTTGCTTCCACATTTGCTTCCACACCTCTGTAGATCGCTTTTAACCTATTGATTTTAAATGGGTTTTATTTATTGAAGCTGCTCATAATCCTTTGGTCCCTGGTTCAAGTCCAGGTGGGCCCACCACTTTAAAAGCTACTTATACAAGTAGCTTTTTTCTTGTCTTTTAGCTGCAAATGCACGCATTTAAAAGCAGTTTCCTCGAGTGAAACCGCGAATTTTTTGTTGAGTTAGCGCAGAACAAAACTGAACTATTTTCGGCAGCAAAAAACCGCCTAAATTTGCTTAAAAACCAAGCAAATTTTCCTGTTTCTTTCACACTTCTTCCACATTCTTGGTTCGACTCCTATAAGTCGTTGTTCTGTATGAGGAAAATATTTCTTAAACGGATTTTTTGTTTGTTTGAGAAAGTGGTCCAAGATGATCAGTGTAAGGAAAAGATTTGATGCGAATAAGTTGGATGCTGGGTAAGGCGCTTGCAAACTAGGCCCCGCGTCATCAACTCTTGATTTACATCAAGGATCGATGCTGTCTTGGACGTCATTTAAGAGTCTCTAAGAAGCAAAATTGGCCAATGCGCTTGAGCTTCAAACCTGCACACTCCGTTATCTTGTTGGCAAGCATCACCGTGTGTGTTGTGTTGATAGCTGTGCTCTTGCTGCTTCGCGATCTGCGCGCGCGCGAGCTAGCGATCATTCAAGTGGGGTACATCACAAGATCTGTTTATGAATACACGCATCACGTCAAACTGGGTCTTGATTTTGGGGTCACTCACGATGATTTGATTGGCCTTGCAGCATATGCCGCTGGTCAGCCCCATTCATTGGATGACTTGTCCAAAGGTGTCTTAGACGCTGCAACCGAGATGACCAACGGCCACGGCATGAGCGACAAGACATGGAATTTTTTGAGTCAACAACTCAGCCACGAACATCTCACTGACTTGGTCATCACCATTTCGTTTTATAACGGCGTGGTTCGATTTTTAGCAACGATGCAAATCGATAACGAGCCAGAGTTTCAAGCTTATTTAGCCAAGTATCCTTTTGCGCCGCTATAGGCTGAAACGTTTCTCGCAAATCATCGATTGCTGATCTCCCTTGAAGGATCAAGCACAACAAGAGTTTCACGGACTTACACATTTGCTTTCTGATTCATACAAAAAGGGGGATTTCAATGAACGGACGTGTTGCAGGCCAAGTGGCCATTGTTTTTATATTTAGATGAGGCGGCATCCATCACAGGTATTGCGCTCATCATCGATGGTGGTGAGCGATTTGTGCATGGTTTGTAATTTTTATATGGATGGAGTAGCAAATTGAATACGAATAAAAGTTTGGGATTTATTGGAACGGGCGCAATGGGTGCACCCATGGCAGAACGTTTGATTGCATCGGGCTATCAAGTCAGCGTATACGACCCTAATCCTTTGGCGCTCAAGCCTCTTGTGGCCATGGGTGCTCGGGCTGCTACCTCTGCGCGCGATGCCGCAACCGGTGTGAGCACTGTTTTTGCGTGTTTGCCGTCACCGCAAGTCAGTCGAGAAGTCGCTTTGGGTGCATCAGGAATAGGTAAAAATTTGCCTGACCTCAAAATTTATATTGAAGCTTCCACTATCGGAACATCAACGGTTAAAGAAATTACGCACGGTTTAAAACAACAAGGTATTTCTTTATTGGACGCGCCTGTGAGTGGTGGCCCGCGTGGCGCACGCGCTGGCACACTGGCAACCATGGTGGCTGGCGATCGTGCAATTTATGAACAAAGTCTGCATCTTTTTGAAACCATTGCTCAAAAGGTTTTCTATGTAGGTGCCGAGCCTGGCTTGGCACAAATGACCAAGCTTGCCAACAACATGATTTCTGCAGCTGGCATGGCCGCTGCATCAGAGGCAATTATTTTGGCGGTGAAAGCCGGTGTTAATCCCACCACATTGGTTGATGCCATCAATGCAAGTACGGGTCGTAACACGGCGACCTCCGATAAATTTCCACAATCGGTTCTTACACGATCATTCAACTATGGCGGTAAATTTTCAACCATGTACAAAGATGTACGCTTATGTTTAGACGAAGCGCGCGCCTTGGATGTGCCCATGTGGGTTGGCTCTAGCGTGGTCCAGTTGTGGTTTCAAGGCATGCTCGAAGGCCGTGGCGATGACGACTTCACAACCATCACCAAGATGCTTGAAGAGTGGACGGGTGTCACCGTTGATGGAAGGTCATCATGAAATTAAATTACACCCTCAAAGGAAAAGGATCTCCTATATTGCTGTTGCATCCTGTTGGGAGTTCAATTACTTTTTTAGAGCCATTGGCTGATCTATTGAGTCAGCAATATCAAGTGATGAGCATGGATTTACGCGGGCACGGTCAATCGCCGCGTTTGTCTATTGACGATGCAAATCTGATGTTTTTGGATGATTTTGCAAAAGAGGTTCATGAAAATTTGCAAGATGCGCAATTTGCGCCATGTGCAGTCGTTGGTTTTTCTTTTGGCGGAATGATTGCGCAATCGTTGGCGTTCTTGTATCCGCAAGATGTTTCATTTTTGATTCCCTGTGCTTGTCCTTGCACCTTGCCCGATGCCATTCGGCCAATTTCTGCCAAGCGCGGTACAGATGCCAAAAAAGACGGAATGACTTCTGTGATTCAAGCGACCGTGGAGCGCTGGTTTACCCCTGAATTCAGGGCCAAGAATGGGCATCTTCCATCTCAAGAGCACTTGTTGTCGGCGCACCATGGGGGCTGGGTTCACGGATGGCATGCGATTTCAAATATCGATCAACTCGCACGATTGCCACAAATTAAACAGCCCACACTTTGCATTGCAGGTGAAGTCGATGCATCTTCCTCACCCGATGCTGTTGGACTGATTGCAAAGGGAATACCGGGCGCTCAACTTGAAATTGTGAAGGGCGCACCGCATATGTTGTTCATCGAACAACCGAAAGAGGTGGCTGATTTAATCCATGCGTTTTTAAAAAAACATCGCTTTTAAACCTTGTGATTGGGCAATTGACCTGCGATGACTTGTCGGCAATTATGAAAAATAACTTTGAGCTCTTCAAGTACACCAAAGCGTGAACCACCCGCATAATGTGGCGTCATGATGATATTGGGCAAGTTCAATAATTTGTCGCCTAGTACGCGGGGCTCTTCCCAATGAACGTCGAGGCCTGCGCCTGCAATCAAGCCTGTCGTGATCGCCGTATGCAAATCATCTTCGTTGACCAATTTGCCGCGACTGGTGTTGATTAAAAACGCACTGCGCTTCATCAATTTAAATGTTTTTAAATCAATCATGCCGCGATTGGCGGGTAAATTAGCTGCTGTGATAGAAACAAAATCAGACTGAGCGAGTAATTCATCTCGTTGTGCATAAGATGCACCAAATTCTTTTTCTTTGCTTTCACTTAAACGGGTGCGATTGTGATACAGGACACGCATACCAAACCCGCGTGCGATGGACGCCATGATAGAGCCCACTTCGCCCAATCCAATAATGCCCAGAGTTTTACCGTAAAGGCCTGATAGAGGGGTCGTACCTGTCCAGTTGTAAGCCACTGCATCAACAGGTTTGACCAATTCTTTGTTCCACTGACCTGCATGAATTTGATTGTGAGATTGCACCAAATGCTTGGCGAGGGCCAACATCATCATGATGCCGTGTTCAGCGGTGTAGATGAGTGTGAGGCGTGGAATGCACGACACATGAATTCCTTTTTGATGGGCCAGTGCCAAATCAATGCCGTCTGAGCGTTCACCCATTCGTTGAATCAAACGCAAGCGGGGTGCAGAGGCGATCTTGGCTTCATCAACGGTTCCGCGTCTAAAAACAATGATGCTCGGGTCAACCTTCGCAATGTCATCAGGTGTCGCCGACATGTCGTGCACTTGAACACCGTCAGAGGGGTGCAAGCCGTGTGCTGCATCGTAAACATCTTGTAAATTAACAGGTTCAGGCGCGAAAAAAGCTTTCACCCAATCGTCGGTGATTTGAGCAGGTTTGGACAAAGCATAGCGAGCAAGTCGGATCACGTGATCGTCGTCTAGAAACACAATGTTGTGCTGGGACATGGGATTGAAGCCTTATGTTGATGGTAAATTGGGGGGTGATTATTTTGAACAGGTCAAAC
>Ga0114968_10001364_pt1 | contig 18746 bp, 39 predicted proteins | sample M_130807_EF_Meta_FD_87020 | JGI IMG/M metagenome (GOLD analysis project Ga0114968, IMG submission 87020) | Freshwater microbial communities from Lake Montjoie, Canada to study carbon cycling - M_130807_EF_MetaG | ecosystem: Environmental > Aquatic > Freshwater > Lake | place: Lake Montjoie...
CAGATTGAATGCGAATTGGTTTATTCGACGAGCCTTTGATGAGAACAATGTCAGCTGGACTTAGATCGGGACTGACCATATTCATTGGTATCATCAATCTCCACAACTTTCAATTTGCCTGAAGATGATTGCGATAAAAGACCTGCTTCAATAAGAGGATCAATTTCGGCCTGAGCGGATCCAAAAAGTCGAGGATGAGACCTCTTAATTCCAGGATATTGGTCCACGATCCTGAGAACGTATTTCTGAAATGAATTTAGATCTTCATCCATCAATCGATCCGACCTCCTTCACAAGGACTCGAAATCGCTTTGGAACGCTGACGGTTGAACCGTCCACAGTCGTCACGTTTTCAAGTCGCGAAACAATGAACGCATATGGATTTGTAGGGTCTTTAGAAATATCCCAACTTGCAGGAACACCATCATTTGCAAGGTTGTAAAGAATGCCAGTAAGGTCTTTTCGATGATTAGCTTTCATTTGGTTTGATTTCCTCGACAAGGTCGGTTGAAATGTAAAAAACGCCAGCATCCGGATGACAGATTTGAATTCTGCCTCTAGCTTTTTTTTTATTTTTTGAACAAACTACAATAACAAACGATTCATCAGGTGGAAACAATTTGCATGCTCGCGGCTCATCATCAGAGTCCAAGGTAAATGCGCAAAGAAAGTCTTTGTAGATCCCACTTCCTGCTCCTCCCACCCAACGATAGTTTTCAGAAACACAATCGTTTGACCCTTTTTTAATTTTTAGGAGAGTGCCTCGTTTGTATTTCATGACATCTTATGATACCTTTTGAAGGTTATTGCGTTTTGCAAAGATGATAACATTGTCACCACCAATGATTGAGGTGATTGCGGCATTTTCGTATTTAAGATGCCGAGGTTCACATGCAATCACCAGAAACACTGGATCTTCTTTTAGAAGATCTGGTGACTCCACCAAATCTTTTCCTTTAAAGGCAAAGATCTTTGCCTCCTTTTTATCCACTACTTTCCAAAGTTCATCAACTTTAGGAAGCCAGTTTTCATTGGTTGAATTATTTCCCATTCTTTTTTACCTTTGGTAGTGACATAATCACGTGATACAAATTTTGAGAATCCAACCCTTCATCAAGAATCCGGTCGCAAAACTCCAGCATTGCTTGAGTTGCAGGTCCATCGGACACGAAGAAATCTCCTACCTCATTCAAGGTTTCATTTTGGTAGCGAGAAACAATCTCTTCATCTTCAATAGGCTTACAAAGCCCAATGTCGTTATTGTTTTGCATCCAAAAAACGAGGATTTTGTCGTTCTTCATGTTTTACTTCGAATCCTTGTCAGGATTGGGGAAAAGAAACTGAACAAGAAATTGAAGACTAACTGCATCAGTATAAGAAAGTTCAGGCAAAGAAACTCCAATAATAGAGTTACTGCCAACAAAAATCTCATTCCAGAAATAGGAGATAGCAATGGCTCGAATTCCAGTCACAACAAATAGCTTGAGAAAGTGTTCCAGCAGGTCGACCAATGGACTCTGAATCTTATCGTTGTTCGAATTTTCCATTTTTTCTCCGTGGAGTTTGCTTTTTTGTATTACTATTCTACCACAGGCTGGATGAATTTGCATACAGTCTGCTACAAATTAATCACGGCACACAATCACGAATTTCTTCAATTGCAGTTGTTAAAGTCTCGTGGTAAAAATATGAGTCGCCCGTATTTTCGCCAACCCACATAGGGTGGGAAAAATTTGAGCCAGAAAGAGGTCTCCAAATTTGATTCTGGTAGATTGAAAAAAGACCCTTGTCAAATCCAGAAATTGAATTTCCGCGCATAAAAATAAGCACTGGAGTATTCAAAATGATGAGAGGCATTCCTGGGATTTCAAAAGATTGATCTCCAAAATGTCCGCCTGGAACCAGGAATTCGACAACTGGCTGCGTTTTTCCTTTGTAAAATTGCAAAGGGATAACAGTCACAGCTGTATACAAAGATCCGTACTTGTCTGGGTATCTGTGGGTGATAACTTCACCCTCAAACACAATGTCAGAAAATTTTGTAAGATCACAAATGGTTGGATTGTCACCAAGAAAAATAGGGAATTTTTTAGGTGAAGCAATAGCAACAAAAACTGACATGATCAATGTAAGCATTTTTCCTCAACACATAAAGAGAGTGCCTTCACCATCAATCCAGTGATCGATGTGTTTCATTTGTCGGGCAATTTTTGCCTGCAATCCTAGCAAATAGGAAATCCCTTCGTCGAGAGATGCATTGCCGTAAATTTCTTTTTGATGACCCGCATCATCGTATTTTGCATCACGGTAGCAATGTTGAAATACAACATTGAGATAATTCATCTCGCTTTCGTTAAGAGCAGGTCCAGCAGCTCCAGGATGATCTGCCATTAGTAATGCTGCACTAATTTTTGAAGCAACCTCATAGTGCAAATCATCACTTCCATCTACGGAGAGATGGAAAACGTAATAAAATTTTGAATAATAAGAATCTTTCTCCCTTGCAAGGCGAGCTCTTTTGATCATTGCCTCAAACATATGCCAAGTAATCAAAAGAAGCCGACGCTGACGAATGACGAATGACTTCATCAAAAGATTTCATCACTTGATTCACTCCTGAATGTATGGAATAAAGATGTCATCAGTGTTGACAGGGATGGACTTGTCTTCAAACAAAACATAACAAGTAGATGAACTAATTTGTGTGAGAACACCCAATTTGTTTTCACCTGGAGAATCAGCATTGTTCTGATAATTTTTCACATAAAAACAAACAAGATCACCGATTTTCAATTTGTGAATTTTATCAGTTGCAACATTTTTTTGAGGTGAATCCTAGCGATGCAGGACTTGGCTTTTGTGAATCCAAATTTTGATTTTGCTTGAGTGAGGTGGATTCACACAAATCCATCCATTTGGAAGTTCTTGTTCAAGTGGACAGGTGAGATGCTTCCTACCTTTACGAAAAAGGATCCAAGTCCGTGACTCTTTATTTTTGGCAGTTTTCATTAAAGACTTTCCATGTGTGACATGTTCACCATTCGAAGAATGGTTCCTATTGGAACCGTGTGCTCACCAATCGTGATATTTCCGGAAGTTTTGTTGTAGAGAACAACAGAGTCGGGAAATGATTGCCCCTCAGCCATGACAATTGGTCCATCAATCGTAAACTTCCAATGAGTATTGGCGACAGTGTGTGTAATTACTTTGGACATTTTACTTTTCCTAAGATTTTAATAGTTTGTCGACCAAAACTTTTTGCCGACTGATGGCTTTTCATCAGAATGTCTACGTGATTTCCTTTGATATCGCCGCCGATGTCGGCAGCAAGATACACTGAATGATGTCCATCCTTGAATTGGAGCTTATAGCAAGATTTGAGCTTTAGTACTCGAGGATCAACGGCCATCATTTTTCGACCTGGGTTAGCCTTCAGCCCTGATGCTGTAATTCCTGTGCACCCAATACAATTCTTTGTATAAGCCGTCGCAACGAAATTTGTCGGACCAGCAACACCAGAATGCAAAAGCAAAAAAAGAAATAGCATTCTTTCTCCTGTCTGAAGATTATACCACCTGCAGGAGGGGTTTGCATAAATTCAAGCTGGTTTTGGAGGTTCAGTTTCGAAAGCAGATTTTACTTGTTTCAAGTCATTTTTAAGCATCTCGTTTTTAATTTGTTGTGGAACGTCCGTGCACTTCCAACATCCAACTGGATATCCATGCACATAATTCCACAACATGTAGGAATTTGGAGCGATGCCCTCATTGCAATTAGCGCAGAGTTTCGATCCGCTGGATTTTACCTAGGCTTTTGGGTCAAGACTCACACTTTAACCTCATTTGTTAGGGTGAAAGATCAGGCTGCGACGACCTCAGGCTTTTGAGGAGCACACCAGATTCCTGCTCGACCCTTCAGCGCCTCACTGATGAGGCCGCCGGCCTTCAAGGCCTTGGTCACAACCATGACATCAGCATAGTTGTATCGACCATTGGAGACGTCCATCAGATCGCGAGAGGTGAAAAGCTTGCCGCTTGCAAGGAAGCCATCAATTTCCTGCTTGACGATGTCACACCGGGCGGCACATCGAGGACTCTGCTTGAGAGTACCACGCCAGCCAGGAGCCGAAGACTCCTCCTTCTTTTCATCAGAGACCTTCTTGGTCTTTGCAGTAGAAGCGACAGCAGAAACATCCTTCTTCTTTCGAACGATTCGAACGACCTCAGTAGGACCAGGAACATCATCCTCGGCGGTAGCAGGTTCGGAAGTCGAAACCTCAGTCGTCGGAAGAGGAACAGGCTCAACATTGGCCATGGAGGTGATGCACTCGTCGATCACAACCTCGTCATCATCACTGCTGAAAAGATCGTCAAGGTTACGGTCACTGCTCATTTTAGTATCTCCACAAGGAGTTTTTCGTTTTGGTTAAGGCACCATTGCCTTACCTCTTCATTCTACCATATAGCAGGTGGATTTGCATGCGTTCCGGCAAAATTTATTCGGGCGTTTCGCCGGCTGCTTCAGCATCTTCAGCACGCTCAAGTGCTCTTTGAAGATCAGCATCATTTAGGCTGAGTTCAGCCTGGAGCTCTTCCCACACTGCGTTGATGTTATCACCCTCGATAAGGGCTGTCAGAAATCTGTTGGTTGCCTTGATAAGTTCTTTATTTCTCATATCCCTCTTAAGTATTAAGCGGTTTGGTGTTTTTTAAGCCAAGTCCTGACAAAAGCCAGATTTCCACGCTGGAACCAAGCTGAGTCTCTGGTGAAGATGTCGACGCTCAAGGACAGTCTCCCAACTTACAGGACGCCAATCATTGATATCGACGCACACGTTGAAGAGATGACCACCACCATGCTCACTGTGTTGATGCCCATGAACCACAAAGTCAGAATCATACTGCTTGATAAGGTTCAATGTCTTTCTGCATCCGTTTTCGTCACCAACAGGAGGATAGTGAGTAATAAGGATCTTGTCAATCACGACGTGATCAGTGACCGACTCAAATCCTGAGTCGAGGTAGAAGTCGGTCGAGCCGTCGTGATTACCCTTCACAAGGATCTTTCGACCATTCAGGCGCTGAAGAATACCTTTCAACTCCTGTCGAAGTGACGAAGGAGCCAAGGCAACATCGCCGGCCAGAATCACCAACTCACCATCTTTCACCGACTCATTCCAGCGCTCAACAAGACCTTCATTCATCTCATGAACATTGTCCCAAGGGCGCTGACAGTAATTGATGATGTTCTTGTGAAAGAAGTGGGTATCTGAAATTACCCAGGTAGGAGGAGTGGTGAGTTGCATATTATTTCCCTGAGGTAGGTTCAAAGCATTTGTCAATGGCTTTCTTTCCCAGGAAGCCAGCACCAGCAAAGATGATCAAAATACCAATCAACGCTGCAATAAACTTCACAACCTCTGAATCTTTTTCTTTGTCGTCTTTATTCATCTGAATCATCACCTTCAATCACTGGTCTGAGATGTGATGCGTTAACAACCTCATGGCACTCATTCACAAGAACAAAGACAAATTGATCGTCAAATTTTTCCAGAATGAGCACAATGGAACCACCATGCTTTTGTCTCAGATAAGAGTTTTTTCTGAAAGTGTAAAGTGATGTTTCATCAACTTTCCAAGTCGTTTTACGCTGAGGTTTATTGTCGGAAGAATATCTCTCAGATACCTTATGAGGGCGATTGAACTTTCGTTTGTAGGAAGAAACAATTTGTTTGACTGCCATTCTTCCTCCTTACCTCATCATTCTACCACATGATAGGGTAGATTGCATATGTTCAATCAAAATTTTTATGGTAGTTCTTCTTAAGAACTTTCTGAGATTTTAACCTTGCTGGTCACCTCAGGTTGTTGGCCATAGGCCAATATGGCCGCCAGGTCAGGAGGTGCCCTGGACCGGTTCTGGCCATTTCTAGCAGGTCATTCCGGCCGGCCCTTCAGGTAGTATTAAAAATGAATTTCTCAAAACTTTATTGTTTGAAATTTAACTAACCTGAATTCCTCTTTTGTTATATTCTAACCTTTATTTAGGTCTAGTATTTTAGAATTATTTAGTGTAGCTTTTCTTGCAAAAATGGCCAATCCCAAACGGGATTGGCCATTTTTGCATCAATTGGAAAGCATCTCACGAACAATCTTGAAAGATTCAATTCTTTTCTGAAGAAGAACAATTTGCTTTTCAAGAGCATCTTGTCGCGATGTAATCTCACTCAAGACGTATTTGTTCATGTGATTTGCAATACTTTCATCACCCAGTTTAATATAGTCATAACTGACTGCGGCTCCTTCAATATCCGTAAGAACGGGCTTATAAACAAGCTCACAAGTCATTTTGACTGACGAGAGATTACCTGAAATGTAAATTACTGGTCGATGTCCTGCATCCGTTGTCGGGATTGAGCACCTCCAAACAATCCCGCTAATCCCCTCCAGACTATCGATGCTTTCAATGTTCTTTTCAACAAACGCCTTAAACAACTTGACCAATTTATTTGATCTCATGGTCAGACCCGACTTTGTCAGACTTGACCAACGATTATCGGCATAAGCTCCAAGTTTATAACTATCAACCACAATTGAGCTTCTTGACCCGTTGTGAATAAACCCAGTTGAAAGAATTTCGACAATAGTTGGAGGCTTTTTTCCGTATTTTCCTGCCCGGAGGCGATCGACAATTACATCGACCTCCTCCGCGGAGGCAGTAGCATTTTCAGGAAGATAACGTTCTTTTGCTTCAGTTTCTTTCAAGTCCATTTTTTCCATCAATTCTTTTCGAGGTGCTTCATTTTGATGATGATGTCCTTACTGTCAGGGTCAGGAAAAGCAAGCTCGTTTCCAGGGTCAAGAATCCAAGCACGCCGCTGACGAGAAGAAGTAGGCTTGGGAGCTCCACCGTCAGTGAGAATCATGTAAGCATCGATTTCCTTGTGATTGTCTGCGTAGTTGGTTGGAGCCTGGAAGTCAGTTCCACCACACCGGGTTCGCTGAGGACGAACCTGAGTCCCCTTTCGCCAGATGAACTTGTTCTTTTCATCAACCTCAGTGTCGAAGTAGAACACCGTAAAAGTTGCCTTTCGGGAAAGTGACGCAAGCTCACCGAAGAAGAGCTCAAGACTCGAATCAGGAACCGAACCAGACTGGTCAACAAAGATTGCAATGTTGGGAAGGTAGTTGTAGCTGACACCAGGCTGACCCAACGGGTCCTTTCGCGAAGAGCGAACCCAGGTCTCAAGACGATCCTGTCGATGGGTGTAACCAATAAACTGACGAAGGATGCTCTGCCAAGGAATCTCGCCAGAGATAATCTTGCGAATCCAAGCCTGCATCGTGGAAGGGACAGTACCCCAGTTATTTGTCTTGTCAGCCCGCTCGGTCGCCTCCTTCATGATTTGACGAACCTTGCCTTCGACAAGCTGGCGATCCTCTTCGGACACATCACCACTATCACCCCAGCCTTCATGGTCATCACCCATGCCGGCACCAGTAGCATCACCCAGACGCTTCAAGGCCTCCTTGAACGCGGCCTCGTTCAGGGCACGCTGCTTTTCCATCTGCTGGACAGTAGGATCATCGAGCAGCTTGCTAAAGTACCACTCACTCGACTGATCCTTGGGAAAGGAAGCAATGAGTGCCGAAATCTTGTTGTGCCGCTCAACATCCTCAGGGGTGTACTCCTTCAGCTGTTCGGGAGTGAGAGGAGGAAACGGAACACCCGGCTTCAGGCCAAAGTCAGGAAGACGATTGTAAGGAATCATCGAGTTGATGGCAAGGTCGGTTGCCCAGTTCCACACCCAGTGAGGATGGTAACGACGAAGAGTCGTGTGCAGGAGGACAAGGTGCAGAGCCTCGTGACGAAGAACGCCGTCAACCTGTTCATTGGTGAGACTCGCCATGAAATCACGATTCCACCACATCATGATCTCGGAACCCTTCTGAACAACACCGGCAGTCTGGATAGTGTCATCCTCAACCTTGGTGAGGGAGCGGATGATCTGGGCGTAGAAAGGCTCGGCCCACGCAAGTGCAATCAGGTAGCGGTCAATATCAAACTCAGCGCGGCGAACAGGATCAGACTTGAACTTTTGCTTGTTAACGCCAGCCGAAGGACTCTGTCCAGCGGTACCCTTATCATTTTTCGACATTTTTTCTCCTTATTTGGTGGATTACCTGTTCATTCTACCATAGAAGGTAGCAGGTTGCATACCTTCCTAATTTTGCTAGGGAAAAACTGGTGAAGAAAGCAAGACTCAGAAACAACAAAAGCCTGGTCAGACCAGGCTTTTGCATTCACAACTCTTCCTCGTTACTTAACGGAACGGGCACCGTTGATGATGGTCGCCATACGGCCACCCTGCTTACGCAGAACCTGGTGGAGGATGATGGTGTTGTCGGCGTTGCCGCTACCAACCTTGCTCCAGAGGTGCATCACCTGCTCATCGGTACAAGCAGCGACGTAGAGGCCGAGGTTCTTCTGCTGAGACTCAGAGAACTTGTTGACGTACTTGCCAGCCTCACTCTTCGTGTTGCTCCACACAGCGAGCTTCTCATTCAGGCCGAGGATCTTTTCGCTGGAAAGCTTCTTGATCTTCTTCTCAAAGGCCTGGTAGTTGTTCAGCACGTCGGTGGCGCTGATGACCTGGTCGTAGTTCTTGATGAAGTCAACAAAGGCGATCGCAGTGGGGACGCCGATGTATCCCATCGTGATGGCGTAGAAACCAGCCGGAGTCGAAGAACCAGCGAAGCTGATCGGATTCATGTTGGCCTCCGAGAGCGTCTTGGCCAGACGAGCCCAAGAACGCTGGGTCGGAGTGACCGTACCAGGCTCGACAGCCTTCTGGGCGCGGAGGTGCTCAGGGTGCTGGCGGATGAAGTCGACGATAACGTCGTCCAGGCCTTCCTCAATGGCCCACTCAATCCAGTCCTGGACAGTCGGCACCAGGTCGTAAACCACGAATCGATCGAGGAGGGCGGGATCCATCTCGTTGACGTTGTACTCCGGGCTATCATTGATAGCAGCGAAGACGAGGGTTTCGGGGTGGAGGCGCCAGCCCTTCACCTCACGATCGAGGACAAGCTGGAAGGCGCTGTTCTGAACACCAGGAGTGGCGCGGTTGATCTCATCGAGGAAGAGGATGCAAGGCTTGCTGCAAGCATCGTGGAGCCAATCGGGCGGAGCAAAAGTGGTCACGCCAGTCGTACGAATCTTTTCGTGGTTGGGAACACCGATGAGGTCGCCTTCCGTGAAGAGACTCAGACGAACGTCGAGGAGCGTCCGGTCGAGCTCCTTTGAGCGAGCCGCAGGAACAGCGCTCTTGCCGATGCCGTGAGGACCGCGCAGGAGAACTGCATCCTTGATGTAGGGAAGAATGACCTTGAGGGTGCGGAAATCGATAGGGGAAGAAGTCGACATGTTTTTTCTCTCCGTTTGTTTTACTTACTTGGTTGTTGTTTGGTTGTTGTTTGCTGGATGTTCCTATTCTACCAGGTAGTCCAGCCGGTTGCACGGGTTCTGGTCGTAGTTTTTACTTTCTAAAAAGTATCAGAATCAAAAGAAGCAGGACCAGTATCAAAAAGTCCTGTATCAGCCTTTGGCCGCCGGGCGGCTTCCGCGTTGATGAATCGAACAATGTTCGAAAGTTGAACTCCAAAGTAGACTCCAGTCGAAAACCCGATGATGGCAGTGAGAATGTATTTCATTTTTTCTCTTGAGGAGGATTACCGCCTTACCTCATCATTCTACCACATGGTGGGGCCGGTTGCATAGGCCTGGCTGGAAGTTTTAAACCAATTCCGCAAAACCCAACATCAAAAACTTCATTACATCAGAAGGAGCTTTGATGATTCCAGTGCAGCACCCATTTTGAATTTCTGTGCTGCCATCCGGATGGATTAGAATTTTTTGAAACGTCATTGCACTTGCTGGCTCATTCTCACAATCACAATCAAACACTTTCCAAGCCGAAAGTGTTTTTTTAACGGGATCATGATGGTTGATAGCGGCCTTCCACCCATCAGAAAAATCAATCTTTTTCACAAGCCCCATTGTCATGATTCTCTATAATGAGTGTGAGTGGATGCATCATCAAAGGAACATCAGTGGTGCTGTTGATTGTGTTCTTGTTGTATTTTCGCTTGTTCTTTTTGTCAAGAATATGCCAAACTCGAAAATCGAGAAGAGGGCTATTATATGAGTAAGAACGAGTGCGTTCACCAAGACTCCATTTTGCAATGTTTTCGTTGCGAATATGCCAAGACTCGCAAATCTCAAACATAATTTGAGCAACGTCATTATTGTTCAAACTTTCATGGATGCTCAAGGCATTATATTCTTCAAAGATAGGAAAATCCTTGTAAAGCTGTCCAAAGCGGAGCTGATGGTTTGCATCACTACTGTAAGATCGCAGAAAGCCATCACGAGTCTTATTAAAGACAATTTTTTCATTGGTATCGACAAAGGCGTGCCATTTATTTTTTCCGTCGGTCACCTTTCCAATGTAAATGAAGTGTTCGTAAGAATTCGTAAACTTTACACGGCTTCCAATAGGAGGAATGTCACCAGCTCGGTGCTCCTTTAGTTTTTTACGGTGCTCCTTTTGTTCCCTCTTGATAATCTTTTCTCGTTCGTCCTCAGTCATATAAATGTCCATCCACCGTGGATCATTTACAGATTCCAAAACAAGTTCACCATTTTGGTAACCAAACATGAGAGGAAAAGGAAGCTCACCCCCAGGAAGAATTCCAAATTTGATAATTGAATTCAACAAATGACGACTGTAGGATCTGTAAACCAGATTGTCAGGACCTTTCAAAGTCAAAATTCCAGACGGAAAATTTCCTCCGCTGACTTCTTGACCGAAGAGCTTCCAGCCCGTTGTAGGAACATTGTCACGAGACTCCCACGGAAGTGGAGCCTCGTTCCAGCCGTCGTTTTCAATTTTCTTAAGATTAGCTTCGCATCCTGCGCCTTCACGAGCAACAATAGCTTTCTTGTTTTCTCTTTCAACATAAGAGAAAACGCGGATCTTTCGAGGAAAGAAAAGATTCTTATCACGGGCAATTTCAGACATCGTTTTGTGTTCTTCTTATTCTTAGGAATTTGCCGTCAAACAAAACAGGTTGATCTTCGTAAAGACAAATCCACCCGGCCGCATTCATATATTCATACATGCTCGTGTTTCGAGTCTTATAAACGTCCTTCCATTTTCGATGGAGGTCACTCTTATTCGACTTTCGAATGATCAGTAAGGGTGTACCTCCTGTTATAACCCTGGTCATATCAGGATCATAAGTTCCATCTCCCATTAGATACCAATAAAAGACAGAAAAGGGAGGATCGTTAGACTTTATGAGCCAGGCTAATTGACCTGGCTCAAAGGTTCTTAAAGATTTTTTGCGCATGCTCACTCATCATATCTTACTTTTTCTCGACACATCCGTCTTGATCGATTTTTTCGACGATCGACATACACGTCGTGTCGCCCACGCCAACTCTCCTGGCCCAGACCTTGAGCAAAGTGCTCTTCACGCTGAAGACCGCGGAGTCGGCGGTTAGCTTCAAGAATTTCATCGATAGTTTGAACATCGTTTTCCATGACTTTCATCCTTGTGGTTCATGTTAAATATACACCAGGTGGAAGCCAGTTGCACGAGTTCAATTTCGATTTTTTTTGTGCATCACATACAACAAACACAGGCCCATAGCAAGTCCTGCCACCGAGTGTTTAATACTTGTAATTACTTTTCTCAGCATTAGGAAAACATTGTTTCTTGCTGAGAAATTTGCATCATCATTTTGTCAAAAAGTCCACCATCAAAAGCTGGTACACCAGGATCATTTGACATAGTCTTTTTGATAACGTCATTAAAGACGAGGCTCATGAACATTCTTGTAGCAAAGTTGTCATACATTAAAGCTTCCCCTTGTGATTCACAGCTTCCGTCGTCTGAACAGTTTGAAACTGAAGACCAGACATTGAACTAATGTGTGCTCCTAACTGGCAATTTTTTCCTGTATTTTGCCCAGAATTATTTCGATATGCTTTTCTGTAGGCCTCACGATCCTTCTCAGATTGAAATTTCAAGATCGTGAGACCAGTCATCTTGCCGTCACCAGCAGCGACACCAAGATACTTGGGCGGACCTGAAGTCCCGAGTTCATCTACACAGTTTGGACACTCGTTGATTTTCCCTCCAACCTTCAGCTTCTGGGGGCTACGAAGATCGAACTTGTCTCCACAATGAACACATTCATTCAGATTTCGCATTTTGTCTCCTGCCGATATTCTATACTATGGATTGCAGGTTTGCATGGCTTCCTGCGTCGAATTTTCGAAAGGCTTCACCATGTAGCGCGGAATAAGAAGGTGCTTTCCACTTGCCCAATGAAAAATAATCATCAGATTACTTCCTCTTCCAAAATGGAGAGTGAGATTCTCATGATATTTGTCGTTTTCAACCAGAACAGGAAAAGACTTTCTACCTCCACACCATCGTCCTCGAACGACTTCGGCAGGTGTTTCGATCAAAGACTTGTAATCATGACTGTAAGTGCTAACCTCTCCTCGATAACCATTTCCCATGGAAATGAAATGCTTGATTTCACCATTTTCAGTTAGCTCAATTTCACGAGGAGCAAATTTTTCGTAACTTACACTGCCGAATTCACGGTAAAGTTCATCATTTGATTTAAGTTGAACCAAAGATCCAATTTGCGGAATCCATTCTCCTTTTTGCATATTAATTCCTTTAGGTATCAGTTTTGATAAAAGATCGTGCTGCATTGAGCCGATCCTTCAGTCGGTTCATGCAGTGAGTCTGGTACTCTTCGAAAGTCCATCCTGCACTTTTGATGACCATCTCCATGCGAGTGTCAAAATTCTGCTTTTTCACATTGTAGTCTTTCGACTTAAGAGAATTCAGTTTGACAAAACGAACCCAAGCAAATTGAACGACTTTGTCAAGAGCATCAAAACTTGCTTTTTCCATTTTAGACTCACTCAAGGTAGGTTCGAGGATCGACGACTTGAATAGACTCAAAGTTTTCACGTGATGCGTTAGGCATTTCAAAGCTATTGAGCATCGACATGATGACATTTTTCGGAATTTTTTTCCATCCAAGCTCATTATACCTTCGATCAAGTGATCGATAAATGAGCTCAAGATTGTTCATGTGATCAAAAAACACACAAACAGTGCTACGATTGATAGGAGGGCGATTCTTACCCCGCGAAGATGAAGTGAGATTCGTCATATCAACGACGATGTCGACATCATCAGGAACTTTTTCCAAAGTTGAAGGCAAAAGTTCCCGCAAAAGTTGACTTGACACAATACGCTGAACACTCTTAGCAACAGTATTGTGCTTAAAAGATTCATCATAGCTGATTCCATGTTCTGCGGCAACAGACTCCACGATAGTGTCGCGACAAATAACATAGGCATTGGGAAAATTTTTCTTAATCCAGGTCGACTTGCCAATCCCAGGCAAACCACAAAGAATCCAAATTTTTCCAGACATCATTTACTCTCATATTGATTATATGAATGTTTAGAACAATTTGCATCAATCCTGTTCAAATTTCTTTTAGGAGATAGGTCCCCAACTATCAAAACTGGCGATGTAAATTTTTCCTTTGTAAAGGACACGAGCAGGACAATTCACCAAGTCCCAAATTTCTGGGACTTCAGAAACCCCAGGGACATGGGCTGGAACAGTTTCGTGTTCATCAACCATCTCGATGAATAAGACAATGGGATTTTGATCCAGGTCAAGATACAGACTAGTCCAAGTGTTGGGATCAATCAAAACACAATTGTAATAGAAGTTTGTCAACCCAAATGAACTTGTTCTGTTCCGGCGGTCTACCCAAACAGGAATGCAAAGTTCACCAGGCTCAGGAGCCGGCAACGACATCCACTCGCCATCAATAAAAAATTCAGTTGTGCCTCGATTGTTAAAAAAAGGAAGGCGATTTCTGATTTTTTTCTTGCCCATTTTTTATCCTTTCCCCTATTTTACAACAGGAAGCAGGAGGTTGCACGGGATCCAGTTAAATTATTTCTAAAAACAAAGGAGGGATTGTTCCTGTTGGTGTAATGATTGCAACATGCGGAACATCACCTGCATAAAGAGGAGATGATCTATCGTAATGAGCCCACAATTCTTCTTGTGACATTTCTAAAAATGAATCGAGCTCGTCAAGAGAAATGAATCGCTCCCTTGAATCTCCAATTTGCTGCATGGCTTCTTCTTGTTCAACGTCAGACATTGAAAGCCATTCATCTTCTGAATACGGAAAAGGCTCTAGTTCCATGCCGTAAATTTTTGTTTCCGGCATTTCAGATAAAAGATCATCAAGGTTTATTTGGATTTTGACAAGATCCATTCTTTTAGAAGGATGTTCATCAGAAAGATCAAGATCATCGGGCGGTGGCTTGATGTAAGCATTCGGACCCATCACAAGAGGGGTGCCCTTCTCGATCTCATCCTTGATCATCTTTATCCATTTCTTACGCTCAGACTTATCAGGTCTTGCAAGAGAGCAAATCTTTCTTTTGAAGCAATCTCTTTGCTGACAACAACCCATGTTTCATAATGGATGATATTGCCTTGTGTGGAACTTCAGTGACCAAAACTCTTTGAGATTGGTCAATTATTTCTTCGATTAGAGTCCGGAGTAGTTTGTGTTGCATAACACATCTAATTATGCAACAACTTCAACTAATTCAATTCAGAGCTTGGGCTTTTGCAACTTCAACAGTAATTCCAAATTTTTGCAATTTCTCGCGGAAGAGAGGATCAGCTTCAATCATTGCGGCAATTTTTGCCACATCATCAGGAGTTTCAGCAACCTGATTCTGAGTTTGCTCTTCTACAACAGGTTCAACGGAAACACTCAGTTTGAGAGGTGCCCATGAATTACTCGCAAATATAACACGACCAACCCAACCAGGAAACAAATCAATTGGATCCCTAATGTTATTGATGGTGACATTTTTTACAGAATAATCGTTGCGATAACACTTTTTATTCTTATCATCCGGCCAATAGAGCATTTTGTTTTTCACAAAATATGCGATTGCAGACTCATCATCTCCATAAAAAGAGATAGAAAAATTGCATCTTTGGCTGGATGGGGTTTTAGAGACAATTTTTTTTCCAGTCATCATTAAACTGGGACGCCACAACTGAACCAGGGCCTTCATAATCTAGAAGTACTTTTTTGGATTTTCAACTTTCTTTTTTTCATTTTTACTCGTCAAAAGATCCATTCCGCCCGTTTCATACCAAAAAGAAAAAAGAAAAAAGAAAAGCACAAACATCCAAACAATTTCGCTATTTGACATGCTATTTGACATTGTGTTGCTCCCAGCCTTGATTTTCCCACCACGAAGGTGTATCAAAAGACTTTCCGTCAAAAGAAATGAGAGTAATTGTTCCGTCAGTTGTTTCAATCACATTTTGAATTGTCATGGACGCGACGAAATTACCATCATCATAAACCCAATCATCACCCTTTGAATGCTTCTTTTTCATATTCAAACCAAATATTTTCGAGTTTATTGATTTCGCACCAACAAAAAACAGTCATAGTTTGCTTGAAGTTGAAGCCAAAATTCGGTATTCTCTCCAAGAATCATTGCAAAAAGGGTTGCAATTTCTTCATCAATAGAATGTGTTCCACGAAGAATGCACTCAAACAATTCGTTGTTTATCCCGGTCAAATCACAAAACTCAACGTTAGTGAGATTGTTATGAACGAGATAAGAAAAGATGACAAGTGGAGGCCACGTCATTTTAGCTCCTGATTGATGACCCCAAAATGATCATCTCTATAAACTAAAAGAGCCAGCAATTTGCTGGCTCAAACAATCAAAGACGTTTCACTGTGCAATCGTCGGCAGAGGGTAAGGAACCACGCTCGTCGACTGGCACATCTTGTCAGTCATTGCATCAGGAGAAGCCTTGAAGTGGGCCTCATCAATGCAACCCTTACCAGCACTCCAGGTAGAGCACTTGAGCGTCATCTTGGCACCGCCGGTCAGACTGACGAGCTCAATGGTAGCCCAGCCATCACCCTGCGGGCAGGTCGAAGTCTGGCTCGAGTCACCGCGAGCCATGATATCATAGTTCGCATAGACCGGGCTGGCGGAACGCCAGAGCTTGGCATTGTAGAGGGCATTGTCCCGGGCAGTCTTCAGAGCCATGTCCAGCTCAGCCGGAGCGGCAGTAGGACCCGAAGAACAGGCGATGGCGACGAGGAAGGTAACGAGAGAGAAAAAAGCAAGACGCATGTTGTTTCCTTTTCTTTACTGTTTTTTAGTTTGTTGGTTGAGTTACTTGGAAGAGGGACCGACCAGGGAGAAGCGGGTCTGACCGCCCGTAATACTGGAAAGAACGTTGTTCAGGCTATTGAGAAACTCTTCGTCCTGGGAATCCTCAACGTCCTGATTGGCGGTTCGACTGTAGACGGACGAGATCTTCGTATTCTCCTTCAGAATCGTATTGCGAATATACGAAGTGACGGCGTGGTGAAAGCTGGTACCCGGAGCGTAAGGAATTCGCCGGGTGATAGGTCGACTATTGAGTCGACCCTCAGCAATCTTGCGACCAAGGACTCGATTGAATCGATCACCATTGCTACAGAAGGCAGCACCAAAGTCGATTTCGATCTCATGACCATTGTCATTGGTGGTCTCGGCAGCACGATAGGCCACAGTGACAGGGTTGCGACGACGACGAGAAACAACGTAGATAAGGCGAGTGGACATTTGAGTGTTTTCCTTTTTTTGAATTTGGTTTAGCGAAATGTTCGAAGTTGGGAGGTTGGTTTTTGCAATCAGGAAGCTTGTTAGTGAGTTTAGAACTTGGTTGACAAACTGCTTGATTATCATCAACGCAATTATTGTGTATTGTGCAATCATTTTCCTTCCTGATGTTCCTATTTTACCATAAGGTAGTGCCGTTTGCACGGGTTCCGGTGGTGCCTGTTATTTAGTTTTTAGCTAATCAATATTTACGCTCTTCATTACGCTCATTCCACTGATTGATATGAGGAGTCAAATTAGACTTCCAAGAAGTGTCAAGTGGAAGATTCATAACCTTTTGAATTTCCTCTTTCACATTAGGAACTTTGACACATTCATAAAAAGCCTTCAACTTGTCTAGACTCATCCAGACAACAAGTGGCTGGTCAGTATCAAACTTTACTCCCCACAGAAGTCGATGTGGATCATGTGCAATTGTTCCATTCCATCCACGCTTTGCAACTGAATTTATAAATGAAATGAACTCAAACGCTGAGCCATCTGAAAAGTGAGCCTCAGTTGTACCCCTCCAATCACAAAAGTCTGGAGTGTGATACTCGTATTTGAGATCAGAAAGAATTGAAAGACACATTTCAAATAAATAGTTATTGCATTTACACATTTTTTCTCCTTACGAGGAACGCTGGGTTACTTCAGAAATTTTCTTAGGCAAAAAGAGTGCACCATGAACCAAACCGGCTGCCTTGTTAAAGGCAAACCAATTGTCATCAAACCGAACACCCTTGATCAAGAAGTGATCAAAGTCATAAACGAAAAACGTTTTGCCGTTATTTGAAGTAGCCGTAATTGAAAACTCAAAAACAAACTTGTGATGCTTTGGCCCAACGTACTTTGATTCCTCAATTGCATCAAAGCCCGAGCCATAAAACTTAAATTTTTTCTTTTTCAACTGGCTTCCAGTAAAACTGGATCTCTTTAATCTTTCCCCATTCATTTATGGAAGGAAGATAGATTGGGTCACCAGCCTGAAGATTTTGTAGCATCTTCATTCTCACATCCCAAGCATCATAGTTGATGCAACAACCATCCTGGTAGGAGCGAGGAAAATACTTCTTTACAAGTCTTTTAGAACAAGTTCTCCAAAATCTTTTCATTTGGTTATCTTTTTTGGATTGGATCAGAAAGTATTTTCGCTTAGCCACTTGACAAAGTGATGTTTACCAACCTCTTCAAAAAACTTAGCAAACTGAATAGTCTCCTCATGGGATCCAAATCCTGTAAGCGTCATTGAATATGACTTTTCATCCAAAGTTGGACTGATTGGATCTGATACCTGAATAGGCTTTTTTATGTCGCCGTGACCAACCTTAATTAAGGTAGGCTTTCCATCAATCAAAATCTCAACGACCGCAGCACAACTCCAACTACCGTCTGCAGTTGAACCTGCAATCTTTGCGTAAGCATCATTGCTCATATTGTGTACGTCAAATGCGTTCAACAGAACAACAAGCCTTTTACTAATTTCATCAGCACGACGAAGATGAAACCAATAAATCGGTTTCTCCAAAACTACCAATTCGTTGATAGCTGTCGAACGCAAAAAATCAGCATATGAAACATACGGTTTGTGAGACATTTTTTGTTCCACAATGGAGGTCTAAGTCAGATTAGAAATAGGGATGATGGGATTTGAACCCATGCGGCCCGAGGGCCTGCAGATTTTGAGTCTGCCGCGTCTGCCAATTCCGCCACATCCCCGCAATTTAAAACCAGATATCAGGAGCAATTTCGCCCAATTTCATCAAGGCAGATTGAACTTTTTCACGCGGAACTTTCACATAAGAAAAGTTCTCTTGCTGGGCTTCCTCAAATGTGTTGATGATATCTTCAACGTTCACCAGAAAGTCGTATTTGAATCTCTTGGAGAAAGGGAGAAGCATAAATGCTGTTAGGCGAGGTAAA
>Ga0114968_10001365_pt1 | contig 18737 bp, 24 predicted proteins | sample M_130807_EF_Meta_FD_87020 | JGI IMG/M metagenome (GOLD analysis project Ga0114968, IMG submission 87020) | Freshwater microbial communities from Lake Montjoie, Canada to study carbon cycling - M_130807_EF_MetaG | ecosystem: Environmental > Aquatic > Freshwater > Lake | place: Lake Montjoie...
AATTTGGTGTAATCAAATTTCATGGCATTCTGGCTGGCTTTGACCATTTCAGTAGACAATGCAGTGAATGTGTCCATGCCAACTTTGGCGGCTTTTTTGGTGTATTCTGCTTGAGCGTCAATGAATTTGGTCATTGCGTCTTTGGCTGTTTCGTTTTGAACAAAAGTGTTCACGAATTGTTTTTTACCGGTTTGAACGGTGTCGATGATTGCGTCTGCTGTAAACATAGTTTCTCCTTATTAAGCAAGTTTGCTACGGGACCCGGCCTATCCAGCGTCCCATGTTCTATTGTAACATTATTTATGTTGCATTGCAACATAAATCACGATTTTTATTAGTGAATGATCACTAATTACTTTGGTAGCTGTGCCAGCTGTCTGCGTATCTCTGCGGTCCAGGCTTTAGGGTTGGCCAACTTTGGATCATGTGACATCAATGTAGTTGAGTGTTTGGTTGCGGTTTCGGGCATTTGCAGAACACGACCAAATTCTCGTTGATACCAATTCACCACATCTGGACTGGCGTTTTTGGGCAACATCAATCCCCAAGATACTTCATGCACATAGTTGGGCAAGGTATCGCGCATTAGGTCCACATCTTTGATGTTGGGCAACTTGGCGGCGCCAGATTGTCCGATGTATTTTACCTTGCCTTGTTGGTACAACCCATAAGGAATAGACGTAGCCAACAGTGCAAAAGGTATGTGTCCTCCAGCAACATCTAAGGCTGCTTGTTGGCCGCTTTTATAAGGCAATAATTGTGCTTGGTGATTTTTAATACCTATTAAATCAAACAATTGATTACCAGGTACCTTGCCCGATGTGCCAATACCAATTGTTACTTTGTTGCTGTCTTTCTTGAAGTACTCCACAAATTCACGCATGTTAGAGACTGGCACGTTGTTGGCGGCAATCAATACCATGGGTGATGTGCCAATGCCCATGACTGGAGTAAAATCATCTAAGGTGTATTTCATCACCTCTTTGTTGTACAGCTCAGCAATGACAAATGTTGCATCAATTGTAATCACCTGCACATAGTGCCCGTCATTGGACATTTTAACAAATTCGTTGGTGCCCACTACACTGTCGGCACCGGGAATATACTGTGGTACAAATGCGGCTAGTTTTTCTTTTTCAAGTTGTTGCCCCACAATGTTAAACGCACGTTCATTGCCAGATCCGGGGCCAATTCCGTACACCACTGTGATGGGCTTGGTGGGTGCCCATTGTGCAAATGTAAAATTTGCGGTTAGCGCAAAAAATATAGTGAAAAGTAATTTATTCAAGGTAATCTCCCATAATTTTATATTTATGGGAGATTTTTTAGAAAGGTATAAAAATTTTAGAGAGCGCCGTAGGCTTCTTCAATTAATACACGAGCTTCGGGCAACGCCTTGGTGCCAGCACAGCTGATGCGATATAATTCTTTGCGCATTTTGCCCACTAGTTCTTCGGCATGTGCTTGTGCTTCGGGAGTGTCTACTAGTTGTGCTAGCTTTCGAGCGCCGATGGTGCTGTGGAATATTTCGTCCCGGGCAATTTTAGCATAACGTCCAGAGATGAATTCATCCTGGATTGTTTCGGCCATTTGGTTCCATACAGCACCAGCACGGCCTTCGGCAGTCATTTGATACAATGCTAGAGCAATGGGGTCTTCGTGACAGTTAAATTCGTTGATCAAACTTGCACCTTTGTTTTTGATGCGTGTTGCCCAACCATCTTGTGCGGCCTGCAAATCAACGTCTTTACCAGTGATGTGTTCGATTACTTCTTTGACCAAGCGGAAGTGCACAGCTTCGTCGTGTGCTTGTTTGCTTAACAACTGTAGTTCTTCAACGTCAGCGTCAGCGGGCATTTCACTGATGGCCTTGGCAATTTCCACCAAGTTCATGCGTTCGTTGACCATACGGCCTGTGAAGTGGTCCACAAGTTCTTCTTTGCTGAGATCTTGTTCAAAGTAGGCCTTGGTCTGCATGGCACTGGCTTTGAATAATGTTTGGTTGTCTGCGGCAATTTTAGCCACAAATTCTTTTGCGTTTTGCATTTGGATTCCTTAAAAGTTTGGCTCTGAGCCGGTTTGATGTGCGCTGGACCAGTCGTCCAGCTACAATTATTTATACTGTTTTGGTAACTTTGCTAATTTGAACAGTTCAAATAACTTGATATAAGCCCATCCTATGTCAAATTCCCACCACTTTTTACTGAGTCTAGCATTGGCAGGATCTAGGTGATGGTTGTTGTGGAATTCTTCGCCACCAATGATGATACCAACTGGGCTGATATTACGGCTACTGTCTTTGGTAACTCCATTTCTATATCCCCACCAGTGACCAAGACCATTGATGACACCAGCGGCCCAGAATGGAATCCATATCATTTGGATGCCCCAAATCAACAAACCCCACACACCAAATAAGACTATGTTGACCAACAGCATTAGCGCAATGCCAAGTCTACTGTATTTGGAATAAACATTGCGCTCAATCCAATCGTCGGGCGTGCCAACACCATATTGCCGAACCATGTCTTGATCTTGGCTGGCTGTGTGATAAAGACCGGCCCCTCGAAATAGCACACGCCATATGCCGTAGTGTACCGGGCTGTGAGGATCACCTTCTTGCTCAGTAAATCTATGATGTTTACGATGTATTGCTACCCACTGCCGAGTAACCATGCCTGTGGTGAGCCACAGCCAGGCCCGCATAAAATGACTTAGCAATGGATGTAATTCTACGGCACGATGTGTTTGACAACGATGCAAGAATACTGTCACACACACTATAGTAATATGTGTTACCACGAGTGTGTAAACAATTTCATTCATATGTTATATTTAGTAAATATCATCATGCACAACATCTACCTCCACGGCAATCAAGTACAATGGTGGCTTGAGGAATCAGGGTTAGAAAACTACACCACGTATACTGACTGGGACTCCTGGGCACAACAAACAAACAAAATCAGCATTATTGAACTTATAGCGTTTGACGGCACCGACAGCGAGGTGAACCAGCTTGTATCTGCGGCAGTCCGTGAATCCAAATTAGCGATCATCATTGTGTATGAGCTATTTGATGATACCATTTGTAAACAGTTTGATTTTAACAATGTGGTGATTTTTCTTGGGGGCAAATTAAATTATACACTGCAACGTGCCAAGACTGCGTTTTTTCCATATTGGTTTTGGAGCACTGTAAATTTTTACAAACAATTTCCAGAAATTCTAGATCGATTAGTTGATTCCGGCAAATCACTGTACTTTGATGTACTTTTGGGAAGGAAAAAAGATTATCGAGATTATATATTTGATAACATCAGTCATGACTACAACATTGTAAAATATTTTCCCACCAGTCAAGACTTGGATCTGACAAAGTATAACGATACAGAATTTGCCTGGCCCACAGAGATACTTGATTGTTCCAATACTGAAATAAACTTTACTGTACAAGAAGTAACTGTAAATGGAGTAATAGTTAGCTTGAGCCAAATTGTACCCCTTGACATCTACAATCAAACACACTACTCAATTGTTCCCGAAACTATCAACATTAATGAGTGGAACTTTTTTACAGAAAAAGTAATTAAACCAATGTTGGCTCGTAGATTGTTCTTAGTTGAAGGTGGGCAGTACTATTTAAAAAACTTAAAACTGCTGGGGTTTAGGACATTTGATATTGCCATTGACGAGTCATATGATCTGGAACCTGACATGGAAAAGCGTATGAGTATGATGTTGGAGCAAGTTGCGTATTTGCGCACTCAAGATCCTGCTGTAATACGGCAAAAAATTGCCCCTGTTGTCGAGCATAATTTTAATCATGTCATGAATTTTGATTGGCAGATTGAAATGTGCAAAGATATTGCATCTTGTGTAAATACTTTATAGGAGAACATTATGTTTACAAAAATCAAAGAATTCTTGTTTGGCAAGCCTGCCCAAGCAGAAACACCTTATAAAGTCGAAGCCCCGGCTAAAACTGTAGAGTTAACTAGCATTGAAGATGGTTCAGTGAAAGTAACACTTCCAGTACAGCAGGACTTTGCTGGTCACACTGATAACCCAGCCGAAGCATTGGCAGCTTCTACTATGCCAAAGGCTCCGGTTAAAAAGCAACCTGCTAAACCCAAAACACCACCTGCACCCAAGGCTCCAACCAAGCCCAGGGCTCCTAAAAAAGCTGCCGCAAAATAAAAAAATGCCCCGAGAGGGGCATTTTGCTGGTTACGCAAATCCAGCGGCACGCTATTTTGTGCCCGGTTTAAAAATACTGTTGATCACTTGCCCAATAAGGTATCAACTTTGGCTTCAGCAACATTTAAACGTGCTTCAATAGCGTCTAGTGCTGGATCTGCTGGAGTTGCAATTGCATCAGCAACTTGTTGTACAATTTCAGGAGCAACTGTGTCAACACCTGTTGCGGCAGCAATGATTTCAACAACTGCATCAACAACCTGTTGCACCACTTCTGGTGCTGGTTCTGTTGCAGATGCTGGTGGAACAAAAGTATATACTTTGCCAGAAGTTGGAATGACAACATTACCACCGGCATCGGCCACAGTAATGTGATAGATTCCATCATGGCTATCACCATCAATAACAACGCCAGAAGTCACGTCTGCTTCTGGAGCAAACCAGGTGTAACCACTCTTGATCAACAGTGTATCTTCCCACTGAGTAGAGCTCATGTTGCCTTGGTATAACCATACTCGCTCATTGCCAGGTGCGCAGATATTTTGATTTGCTATGGAATTTCCTGCTTTGGTTGGCAAAGGTGCATCAGTAACAGCGGCTATGATAGCTTCTGTAATTGCCACTGTATCAATGACAACTTCTGGCTCGGCAGCAACAACTGCTTGAACAGCGGCTGAAACAATGTCAGCAACTTCTGAGTGCTCTACAGCCGGTGCTTCTGCTTGAGTTTGAACAACGTCGGCCACAATGTCAGCGGCTGCTGGTACTTCTGCACTTGGAGAAAGTGCAACTACTTCTGCAACAGCGTCCTGGATGCTTTCAACTGCTTGTGCGGCTGCGGCAACAATAGCGTCAACGTGTTGTTGTGTTTTTACAGCAATTAACTGCTCAATTTGAATTTCAACTAACATCAATCTTGCGTCTAATTCTTCAATGCTTGTGGCATTGTCTGTATTAACTGTTGTGCCTGTTAGGTTTGCTAACTTGGCTTCTACGGCTACTAATCTTGCGGCTAAATCTTCTAATCTCATGGGTTTCTCCTTGTGGGGTTTAATTGTGTACCACCATGGTACACAATTATTTAATGGATATTATGTGACAGTGATGTTACAAATCATGCCCAATACTTAGATCCGTCTAGTTGATCCCAGTATGCCTTGTTGTTACGATTAATAAAATTCTTAACTAGGTATTTGCCCATGCCAAGATAGCCCATTTTCTTAAATCTGCGACTATCCTGTCCAAAATGATGTTTGACTATTCTGAACTTTCGTGGACTATACTTTCTAGACAAAAAATAATCTTCTGATGTTGCAAACTGTTCAGGGAAGCCGCCAAATTCATCAAACTTATCTTTACGTGTCAGCATAAATGCGCCAACTGCAAAAGGCGAGAAGAATTTTAATGTGTGATTTATGGTATTAAAAAGAGTGAACCCAATCATGGCTCTTGGGTCTCGATCATAGCACTTGATATTTAATCCCACAAGATCCAATTTCTTCAATTCAATTGTGTCAACAGCATCCTGAATAACTGTGTTCTTAAAGAAGCGAACATCGGCGTCGATGAATAATATATAGGGAGTGGTGACTAATCGTGCTCCGTTATTTTTGGCAATGGACACAGGACCACCTTCAATAATTTCAACATTCAATCCATCACTATTATCCTTTATCACCTGTCTAGTGTTGTCAGTGGAACAGTCGGCAATGATAATTCTAGTATCACCAATGTTTTGTTGGTTCAAAGATTTTAGCAAATAATGGATGTAATTTTCCTCATTCTTGCAAGGTACTACTATGGTAATTTTATCACTTATTGTTTTTTGCATTCTGCTACCACCTTGAAATTATCAAACTTTAGTTTGTACTTAATTGTACTTAATGCCTGTTGGCAAGTCTGTTGGTCCGGGAATGTTAGTTCCACTCGTCCCGGCACGTCTTTTGAGTCGTTTAAGTGAACTGCCAATATTATCAATATCCACATTGTCCTTCTCCTTGGTCCAAGTAATTATTTCCCAACGGCCATCCCAATGTTCTACTAGTGCTGTACATGACTCTACCCAGTCACCGTCATTCATATACACAACACCGTCTATTATTTTTATTTCAGCGTGGTGTATATGGCCACAGATCACACCGTCAAAACCACGCTTCTTACAATAAGCGGCCAGGGTCTTTTCAAACTGGAACATAAAGTCCACAGCTTTTTTTACTTTGTATTTGAGATATTTACTAAGACTAAAGTACCCAAAACCAAAACGATGACGTATCCAATTGAATTTACTATTAAGCGATAAAATGATATCATATGCTTTGTCTCCTAAAAATGCTATCCACGGTGCCAACCTTGTAATGCCATCAAACAAGTCTCCGTGTGTGACTAGATAGTGCTTGCCGTCGGCACCTATGTGTTCTATTTGATTGTGTATTTCTATTAAACCAAAACTAAAACCATAGGGTATCATAGGCCTTAAGAATTCATCGTGGTTGCCAACTATGAATACAACACGGGTACCACGTTTGGCATGACCTAATACTCTGCGAACTACATTGGTATGGCTTTGTTTCCATCGCCACTTGTTCTGTTGTATCTTCCAGGCATCAATAATATCGCCTACTAGATAAAGTGTATCGCAGGTGTTGTGTTTGAGAAAATTATTGAGCCGATCCGCTTGACTATCTTTGGTGCCAAGATGAACATCACTGACAAAGATACTGCGGTATGTCTTCATCAAGTATTTAAGATGAAGACTATTACAATTTTATTACAACAGTAATTCATTAATAAAATTTAGCAATAATTTATGATGTTGTCCGTTATGATATTGACCACGCATCCAGCTGTAAGAAGAATACCAATGTGGAGTACTTTCTGGATGACATCCAATCAATCCTATTCGTCCTTGCACAATAGCCATGGGGTCATTGTTTCCGGTATACCGAGCTATGGTTTTAAATTTTAACTCGTCACCCACTAAAGAACATCCGTCATACCAGAACATGTTCATTGGCTTATTGTTCCAGGTTATACTGATATTTTTAGCATGGGGCCTACGTGTATCGGTGCCTGGTCTACACATATATTGTTCTGTGTCAACATCCTGGAGAATATTAAAATAGTTACTTCCAGCCCAGTATGCACCCATACAGATACCCAGGTATGCTCCGCCATTGTTTACAAAATCCTGAATACGTGTGCCATTGTCTCTTAACAAATAACCAAAACTGCTGGCGTCACCGATGCCACCCGGGACTGCTATGCAATCTACATCGTCAAAAAAATCCCGCTCAACTTCGTGGCGGGTAAAAATTTTAAATCTATAGTGCGGGCTTAGTGCTTGCATAACGCCATTGCCGCTTTGGATAGAGCATTTGGGTTGGTGTAAAAATAGGGCAATTGTTTTCATCGCACTATTTAGTAGACCAAAAGCTAGGCGAGCATACGAATTAACCCTATGCTATCTATAGTGGTCAACAGTAGATAGTTAGCCAACATGCCAAAAGATTTCCTAGTCCAACTAGCCCAAGCATACAAAGCACAGCCAGTGATCCAGACAGGATAAAGAGCAAGAAGCGGAGGATTGGGGACTGTAAGTGCCATAGTAATACTACAGCCAATGCTAATAGCCCAAGCAAGAAGCTCAATAGCAAAGCGAATTCTGTTAGACTTAAAGTCATCGCGTATCCAATCAAACGTGGGTTTTAAAAGTTCATTCATAGGCGTTCAGGAAAAAAATCTTGCTGAACACCTTCTCGGTGCAAGTCCATTGTAACACAATGAATGCCTCCATCCCAAAAATATCTATGCCTAAATGGCACAACGTGGGCAGTAATACCATATCTTGCCAGGGCGTCAAACACTTGTTTGTTGTAGCTGAAGGCAATCACGTTCTTGGGATCTACAATCAGCATGTTGACATCAAACACTGTTTCTTCAACGTACCCGGTCCATTTGGTCAACCAAGTGTCAACAACATCAATGACCTCTTGATCTTGCTCAAAGCCAGGTATCCACCAGCGGCCAGCATTTTTTTCTTTTAGTGCAATAAACTCTTTAACTTCGGTCCAATTGCTAGGTGGCAAGTACACCACTTCCCATCCAGGAAATGTAGTTTTATATTCGGGCACATCACGTAAGCTAATAATCAGTCCCGGAGCCACTGGACAGTATGTGCCATCGCTGTGGCCACCTGTGTTGACAATGTGATTGCGGGTTTGTGTGAATTCCTGGTCAATCAACCCTTTGAGCTGGCTTTGATCTTCGTCATATCGTTGTGTGCCAAAATATAAATCACGCCCGATTCTAGATACCATTGCTCCATTAACTACCTTGTAGGGCATGTTGTACTTTAATTGGTTGCCCTGAGCAGAAATATGATCAAAAATATTTTGGTAGCAACGGTCAAGAAAGTTTTCTTCAATGGGATTATAGTTATAAACGTTCAATACTTCATCTTGTTGCCATTTGGGTGCATTGGCAAAAAAATCCTTGGCTGTGTCATAGCTACCCCAACTTGGGTCTTTGATGTTGTTGTAAAATTTGGGCCAGTAATTATAGTAGTAAAATTTTTCGCCAACCATGACCATGTAGTCACGTGGTGTCATTGGTGGTGCTTCGTAGCTATTGCCCCATTTGGGGTTGGGTGCAAGTCCGTCGGGAATATCGGGGCGCATGACTGTTACCCCAAAGCTTTCTAACTTGAGTATAATACCTTGATAATCTTCTTCAGTTTCCCGGGCAATACGTTCAAACAGACTGCGAACATGCGGTGCTTTGATCCAGCTATAAAACTCTGGTGGATAACTGCGTCCCACAACACAAACTCGTAATGGGTCCCAGTGCTGGTGTACACTATACATTCTTTAAGAATCTTTCTGCAAAATCCATGCTGGCAAGATTTTTGCCTTTGCTTTCGCACATGATATCTGCCCATGTGCTGTGTGTGATGGCCCAGACATTAACGTTATCATTCCAGTAAAAGTCGCTGTGGGCTCTAAGTTTGCCTTTTTTGTGGCCACTTTCGATTAACGGAATAAGAGCGGGGCGTTGTGATCCGGAATGTCCGACAAGTACATCCTCACGGCTGACGGAGTAATGTATAACAGGGCGCACACCACGCCAGCTATCACAAATCCTTTTAATACGGTCATCATTGTTTTCAATATATTCTCCTGTTTTAATCCAATGGTGATGGATATCAAGTACTAGAGCACAGTCCCGGGCCAATTCCAAACTGGAATCAATGCCCCAGGTCATTTCGTCGTTTTCGATAGTAATACAATTTCTTGCTTCGGGACTGAGCCTTTTAAGGGCACTTTGAATACCCGCAGGACCCTTCCGTCCGGAAATGTGTACATTGATCTTAAAGTCCTGGAATTTCTTGCCGTAGCCCATCCAACGTGCCATGTCCGCATGATATTCAAATTCTTCAATGCTTCTCTCCACTATGTCATCACTCTCGCTGGCCAGTACACAAAACTGCCCGGGGTGGAAACTCAATCGCACACCCAACTCTCTAGCACGAGCACCCACAGGGGCAAAAATGTTGGCGCAATGATCTTGTATTTCTCTGCGTTGCCACCAGGCTTTCCAGTCTGGCTCAGTGTAACCTTGTAGCATTTCACTGCCCAATCTCACCATACGCAGGTGCTCAGGCAAACTACCCACACGTTCTACCATTAGTAAGGCGGCACGGGCATTGTGATTCATTATGTCCCACTGGCGTTGTTCCGCTTCGGTCCGATGTTCACGTAACCAACGCATGGTGGTTGATCGTCCGTTTAAATCTCGACTTTGTGAATTTGGTTTCCTACCAGCACATTCACTGGGATCATCGAGCCATTTGCAAGCAAACCCAATACGAGCAATCATACCAATCCTTGTAATAACACATTATGAAAGTAATTTTAACACATTTTTCATTACATCGCAAGTCAAATTGGTCAATCCAGAATATATTTTGTCAACTGTTTTGGGATGGTCTACTAACACAAATTGTATTTCTGGATTGCTAGACATGACTTGATATGTTAATCCAAGTCTGTTTCGAGCACGATGTTGTTCTAGCTTGTTAGTTTTTGGTTCCTGCTCTGAAAAATCAAACCCTGCCAGTAATACAATATCCGAATTCGCACTGACTAAATGCATGGCAATGATATCTTCAAGATCATCAATTTCATCTTTAAATTCACCATCATATAATCTGACCCCCATCGGTCTCCCAAGTTCTTGATACATTGACTTGGGTACGTAGAAGTTACATCCTGATTGAAAATTTCTTGCCAACAAGTCACTTGTGCGAGCACGGTTATGACAAATAACATTATCAGTATTACAGGCTCGCCAACTGCGCCACGATCCCCAACTTGGACCAATATTTTGCACAGCATCCAGATCTATTTCTGGTCCCGGATTATAATCAGCAGAAAACACCCAATTAATTTGCATCACATGCTCTTGAGAGGTTGCCAACGAAACCCGCCTAGACATACCCAGGCAAAGGCTGAATCTGGTTTGGGATCACTGTTAAACACAAAGTCTCCTCGAGTACCACTGTAACCTGGCACCTCGATACCATGTGAAATACGCCAACGGTCAATGCGAAATTCCTTGACAGTGACTAATCCAGTTGTGTCAATTTCAACGTGTGGCTTTCTGTTTACGCCAATTGCAATGGCTTGATTTCTAGCTGTTCCAATAAATGCTCGATCTTTACTAATTTTGCCGGCAATTAAACTAACTTCTTCATCCCATAAACTCAGCACCATTTCAGGATCATCAGTGTTAATACCAACCCGTCGGCCCTTGACCACTACTGTATCACTTAAATTAGTTACACCAGTGGTACTTAAATCGGTTAGTTTACCCACATGCTCTAAACTACTTTGGCGAATAGATGGATTTAGTGCACCGTCGGCAACCAGCGGCGCACCATTGATTAATACATTATCAAACTCTATACTTTGTGTTTTGGCAAGAGTTAATACATCTAATACTAGTTCTTCTTTCCATGACTTTGTGATTTTTTCTAAAGTTTTGTTGACTATGGTGTCAGACAATTCATTCCAGGCGCGATTGTCAGTGTTAATTGTTCCGCGCAATGTAAGATTATTAACTGACAATGATCCTTTTATTTCGGCATCCTTTTCAACTAATAGAGACTGCCCAGCTAGGCCATGAGTTGCCACTACTGCGTCATCAACAATTGTTAATTGGCATGTTGTGGCCGCATCGGTGATTCCAGCAGTTTTAAAATTCTTTTTTAGGCGGTCTTGCCAACGATCAATACCATTGTCTATTTGTTGCACCAACATCTTGTCAAGATCAATGTTACTAATTCGATTGGACAACTTTGATACCATCTGTTGGTTAACTAGTGTTTCAATTTTATCAATCCATGTTTGATCAACTACCAAGTTGTTAATAGTGGACTGTACTAATAATTGTACGGTTCCATCAATTGATCGTTCAATTTTGCCAACTAACTCTTCAATAACCTTAGCATCAATCATGCTGTCTCCTAATATCTAATGTCACACAATGAAATCCACCGCCCAGTGTTCGACTGTGACGTAACTCCAACGGAATTACTGTAAAATTCCACTGCTCTAATTTACGTATCAATTCATTTTGATGTCGATCCACAATAACTGTTTGTGGATCAACCACCAGCATGTTCAGTGCAATCCATTTGCTGGCATAAGGGTATTCATAAAATCCTTGTGCAACAACTTCATCAACATAAATCTTATCCCAGTCTTTAAATATCTTTGGACAATTTTCTGGCGTAACTCTACTACTATTTAACAATACCAAACCTTCACGTAACGCTATTACCGTGCTGTCGATGTGCACACCAGAATAAAAATTACATATCTCTATGTCAACATGTGGTAACTGATCACATAGCCACCAATATGCTTGTTTATTTCCACTGGCACTCTCCAAGAACAACATCTTGTCAGCACCCAGTCGGAGAACATTGGCAGCATCAAGTACCATTCCTTCATGTCTGGGCATAAAAATGTAATGTTTTGCGGCATCTACTACATTATGTAAACATTGTAATTCCATGTCTCGGCAAGGATACAACATAGCCGGATCAATTATGGTGTCACCGTGCACAATAAGACGATCTCTTGGACAATAGTTATACATGCCATCATGTGTTTGAAAGTTAAACTCGGTGGGCCTAATTACTTCCGCACCCAGCTTTACCAATGTATCTGCCAATTGTTGTAAGTCTTCATTGGCTTCATCAATAATCCATTGAGGTACCGGCCCACGTGGAACTGCGGTTTCTTTCCATTGTGTTTTTTCACCTTCAAGGCTAAACACTGGATCATTTGATGGCCAGTTGGCTGATGTTGCTGAGCCAACTACAATAGATTTCAATGGATCCCATTCGTTGTAACTGTTTATAATCATAATGTGCCGGTGAGTTGTAAGGTATACCGATCTGTTTTACCTATATTTGCTGCCAAGTGCGGAAAGTCATTGTGCCAGGTTACCCAGTCGCCAGCACGCCATCTTGTGAACGGAGTTCCGTTCATTTCTAAATAGTGTCCACTTTGCCAGTCTTCCAGCATAACAATAGTGCGCACCACAGTGGTGTCGTCATCAAGGTTGTACACTTCTTTGAAGCGGTTGTAAGTGTCACTGTGCATGGGCAACACACATCCGGGACCCATACGGTAAACACTCCAACTTAAATCCTGCCAGGGAAAAATTTCTAAGAATCTGGCCATCCAAGCTGGCTCAGATTGGCGCATATCATACATGTCGCCAGTGAAACGTTTTTGTGTGTACCCCAACTGCCGCCATTCTTTAAGACTCACGTCATCATTAAATGGCTCATTGATATAGTCTAGGTCGCGGTGCCGTAATCCCCACCAGGGGTCAACGTGGCCTTGTGCCCAGCAATGCTTAGAATCTTGTATTACCATAATGGACGACAGTCATCCCAGCAATGTCTGGGGTCTTGCGCCACGGATCAACAATGACACTTCCCTTTGGAATCTCACAATAGGGTTGTGTGTCTAACTGGTCACCAGTGTACTCATATGTAATCTTACGATTATGCGCCCAAAGTATGACTGCAGGATCATCAAGTTTAGTGACAACGTCAGTGGTATCATCGGCTAGTGGGTCAAGATAAACTACTTGGTGACCAGATTCTTTGATGTAGTGTCCAACTAGCGTCGAATACGATCCAATACAATAGGGAACATCGGGTTTGTATGATTTGCCATGAATAACAATAGGCAGGCCGCTACTATATTCACTTTGTTTGATTAAAAACTTGGCAAGATTTTCTGCTTGAATTTCCCGGGCATGCATAACTGTGTCAAATAAGTCGTAGCCAATGTCGTATTCTTTAGCCAACCAACGTAGTGCAATGTTATCACGTGGATGGCAAGCGCCAGCATCTCCCATGCCAGCTGTCATGTATTTTGGACCCATGATACGCATGGTACTGCCGGCTAATGCGTTGGTCACAACGTCAACATTGATGTTGCCAATCTTCATGGCAAAATCTTGAATCATGTTTACTAAGCCAACCTTGGCACTGATAAACGTGTTGTAGAAAATTTTAATAGCTTCACATTCGTCCCAGGTGCCAATTTCGTAGCGTGGGTTATTTTTCATTAAAGGTTTGTAGATTTCAATGAGTTCCTTGGCCAATGCATTGGGGTTGCCGTCTTCGGTTCCGATCATGATCATCTCTGGATTAACCATATCCCATTTAACTGACCCCATGGCAATCAGATAAGGGTTGTACAAAAATTGATGTTTTTTATCTAACAATGAATAAAAGTGTTTGCGTGTAGTCCCCGGAAGAACAGTGGAAATCAACACAATTTTTTTGCTTGTAGTTGCATATTGATTGATTTTACTAATTGCATCAATCACTGCTTCGTGCCCAAAGTCCTTGGGTTCCATGTGACTGCTGGGAACACTACCATCGTAACCTTCTGCATGCGGAGTTGGGACTGCGATAAAAATCCAATCAGCTTCTTCTACCACTGCTTGGATGGTATCCAAAACTTTAACTGTATCACTATTGCGTGGGTAAATATCATACCCTACAGTGGGGTAGTGCTCGGCAAAAACTTCTGCACAATCAAGACCCAATTTACCAAGTCCTATAAATCCTACTACTGTGTTGCTCATGTATATTCCTTTAGATCAAATTTACAACTATCTCGGAGAAATAATCGACCCCGATATCTTAATTTATCGCTTTTTACCTCATGGTAGTAAAAATCTTGAAGACCTAAGTCTTCTCCGATATCACAATCGGCCTTACCGAGAATTACGTGAATTACCTGTGTTAATCATGCATGATCAAGAGCCGTTGAGCTTTGACTTCTATAATCAAGACTACTTGCGTGAACACATGTCACGCTGGTTACAGACTCGAAAGATACCCGGGCTTGAACAATGCATGAATATTCCTGAACTTGCTGACTTCTTAACTTCAAGGAATCTAAACTTTGTGGCTGCTGTGGGGCAGTCATGGGTATTATACGACAATAACATCATTGTGCATAGTGAAATGAACAGTGTCGAAGTTGACAAGTATGAACAAAGTGGGTTGTATGGAGTATATTGGTGGAGTCATGCCATGATTGCTCGAGACTGGTATCGATATGCTGCCATCGATCCACAGTTACAAAACTTGCCTAAAACGTATACTATTGATTTCAACATTTACAATAGAGCTTGGTTAGGCACACGAGAGTATCGATTGTTGTTTGCCGACCTAATCATTGAAAACAATCTGGTTGCAAGTTCTAACATTAAATTTAATCCTTGGGATGCGGATGGCCATTATTTGAATCATCAATTTAAAAATCCACAGTTTAGACCCAAACACGATCTTACACAGTTACCCATCAATGAATATACTGCCACTGCCAGTGCAGATTACGCATCTAAAGATTATCAAACTGCATGGTTTGATGTTGTGCTGGAAACCTTGTTTGATGACACTAGGCAACATTTGACTGAGAAAATATTACGGCCAATTGCCTGCGGCAAACCTTTTATACTTGTTGGTACTGCTGGTTGTTTAAAATATCTGCACAGTTATGGATTCAAAACCTTTGCCAGCATCATTGATGAATCGTATGACAGTATTGTTGATCCTGTGGAACGTATGCATGCAATCATGCAGTGTATGTGTGAAATACAGTCTTGGAGCAATGACCGTAAACATCTAGCACAAATTGAAATAGAAAAAATAACTGCGCACAATCGTGCTAGATTCTTCTCACAGCAGTTTGCAGATCAAGTTTTACAAGAATTATTGGACAATTTTGATACTGCCAAATCCAAGTGTGATCAACACAAACACGGTCAAAATATTTTAACCATGCGCCGGCTAGCGGCACAAGACCCTGAAATGAAAAAACCACTACTAAAATTCAACGAGCGGCGTACCAAGCAGGATCTTATTAATTTGTTGTCAAAGTGTCGGCGTCCACAACAATAACTCCAGACCAGTCATCTTTGGGCTCCTCTATTTGATACTTGGCTACTCGATCTAATAGAATATCATAAAAAGAGTCAAGTTCGCCACGCCAGTGTCCTTTGAGATGTTCAATTGCATCTTCACAAAAATTCCAATTGCGCAGTCGGTAGTTTTTAATTAAATTATTGTGTAGCTCTCTCCAACGTTCCAACAACACAATATCATCCAAAGGCATGCTTTCAACCATGCAGTATGCAGTCACTGGTTCAGGGTTGTTTGGGAATTGCAGCCGGTCCAGCTCCAACACCACGTACCGGTCATTTATGCCTTGTACAGTCTCTTCGCCTAAAATTATGTTCATCTTGTTTCCTTTGTAAATATATGTATCATGCAAATTTCTTTTGACCTTATTTCTGATTTACACGTTGACTCGTGGCCTGACTTTGATTGGACTTACCAAGCCACTAGTCCGTTTTGTGTAGTCGCAGGCGATGTTGCCCTAGACCGCTCTTTACTTAAAAAAACTCTTAAACATCTTGGTGAACATTATAAAGCAGTGTTTTATATTGATGGCAACGAAGAACATCGATATGGACTAGAAAATTTAAGTCTAAGCTACAAGTCATTGAGTGAAGAATTAGATGACATGAAAAATGTTGTGTTCTTGTACAATCAAGTGGTGATATTAGATGGTGTTGCTTTCCTGGCCGCTAACTGTTGGACTACATTTAACTGGGACACCCGGTTTGATATTGAGGATGTGTGCCAAGGTGTGCAGGATCATTATGGCATATCCGATGTGGGTACCAATAACATAGAACACATGGCCATAAGCGATGCAATGTATCTCCAAGACAATATTAAAAAATTACAAAAACACCAGGATGTTAAAAGCATTGTGATTGTATCACACTTTGTTCCAATGGGCGAATTCATTGAGCATGATGCACACTTAAATTCAACTTATCGACTCAATGCTTCTATTAACTCGTATGCTAGACAAGCATTGATAGAAGACACAGAAGGCAAGGTCAAACATTGGTGTTTTGGACATTATCACTTTGCCGTAGATGAAACAGTTGATGGCGTTAGGTATGTGTGCAATCCACGAGGGCGAACAAACACACCCTGGTATCGAGATCCTTACTTTCCAGTCAGGATTGACCTCTAAACCTGTTCAGGTTCTAGTTTAATCTGCAATGGGTATCCACTGCTACGGGCACTGATGGTAATTTCAATACCTTTTTGCTCGGCAATTTCATAAGGCAACACAGCCACAACTGCTGACCCCGACTGATGTATGTCATGGGTAATATGCTCGGCGGTTGTAATAGTATAATCAAAGTATTCAATTAGACTGTCAATTACAAATCCCATACTTGTTTGAGTATCATTGATATAGATCACTTTGTACATTGGCGGCTCTTTAATGTCAAGAGTAGGGCGAATGAGTGTGCGTGTTTTAGTTTCTGGTTGTGCCATTTAGTATCCTATTAGGAGGCCGAAGCCCCCGTGTTTTATTTACACTGTTGATTAATTTTCGTATGTGATTACAATGCTTTTAGGTTTCATTGCTTCGGGCACACGTTGTTCTAAACGTACGGTGAGAATTCCATCTCGTGCAATAGCATCCATAACTTCGACGTAGTCACCCAAGGGCCAACTACGAAAGAATTTGCGGGCACTAATACCTTGATAGTAATACTCGTGGCCTTCAGGCAAAGGGGATACTTTTTTCTCTCCACTGATGGTGATAACACCATCTCGGACTGTGATGTCAATTTCACCCTGTGTAAATCCAGCCACAGCCAACTGTAATTCAAAGGTGTGTTCACCTGTTTTTACAATGTTGTAGGGAGGATAGTTGTTGTTGGCTGCCTGGTCGAATTGTTGGGTAATACGATCAAACAAACGATCTACACCAATGCTGGTGCGATACAGAGGGCTCAGATCAAACGCGGTTATTTTAGTCATGTCATTTCTCCTTTAATAAGCAAGTTGACTATACATGTAGCCCCACCATGGGCACTACAAAGTATATTTATACATGAAATTTGATATCCTGTCAAGACTTTTTGGTATTTTTGATTTCGTAGTTGCATACGTTCCAGGTCATAGCAAAAAGAGTAAAATGTTCAGGATAATTTAATCCAAGTCGATATTTTAAACCTTTGGCTACTTTGGTTGTGTAGGGTACTTTGTGGTATTTGGCCCAGGTGTCGACTGCATCTTTAAGACTATCTAAACTGTCTAGGCTGGTTAGAATGTCAAACTCAATGTACATTAAAACAGTTTTTTAGGCAGAGCTTGTTCGGCTAGTTTTTTACGCCAGCGATTTTTAGCTAAGTTACGGTCTTTTTTGCGTTGGGTAGTAGGCTTGACATAATGTTCACGGTCTTTGAGATCTTGTAATAGCCCCGATGTTTGTATTTTCTTTTTAAATTTTCGTAGTGCTCGGTCAAAATTTCCATCGATTACTTGCACTGTTCTTCCTGTTAGTCTCACATTAACTCCCGGTCAAAGAGGTGGGTGTGTTTACTTGCTCTGCATCTATTGTAACCTGTAGAATTCCTCGATCTCGATATCGAATAAGATCAAACATATGTGGCATTAACACTCGCTCCAGTTCAGAATGCAGTCCACGGGCGCCAGTTCCGCTAGACATAGTACGATCCACCAATGTATCGATTGCTGATTCAGTTAGATTAAACTCAATTGAGTCTTGTTTGAACAACCATTGATATTGTTGGATATAATTGTTTTTAACACTGGTCAGCACTTGTATCATGTCATCTCGAGTCAGCGCCGACAAAGCTACTGCTACTGGAAACCGTCCCACAAACTCAGGAATCATACCGAATTTAACTAAATCGTCGGGTGTTACTTCACTGAGGTTGATCTCATGTTTACTATTAATTGGTGAGTTGAAACCAATTGAACTGCCGTGTACACGATTCTTAAGAACTGCATCCAGTCCCACAAATGCGCCACCGGCAATAAACAAGATATTGGATGTATCAATTTCAATCATCTCTGCTGTGGGGTGTTTACGGGCACC
>Ga0114968_10001366_pt1 | contig 18733 bp, 13 predicted proteins | sample M_130807_EF_Meta_FD_87020 | JGI IMG/M metagenome (GOLD analysis project Ga0114968, IMG submission 87020) | Freshwater microbial communities from Lake Montjoie, Canada to study carbon cycling - M_130807_EF_MetaG | ecosystem: Environmental > Aquatic > Freshwater > Lake | place: Lake Montjoie...
CCAACCGCATGAATCCCGCGCACGCAGAACCCGCGCCGCCTGAAGCGTGGCCCGACGCCATCGAATCCGCGCTCGCCGGCTGCAACACGCTCCGCCACGCCGTGGTCCTACGCGAGACCGCCAGCACCCAGGACCACGCACGCGCCGCCGGCGTGGCGCCCGGCACGCTGGTGACCGCGCTTCGCCAGACCTCGGGCCGCGGACGGCTCGGCCGCGCGTGGGAAGACACGCGCGACGCGGGCGTGGCCGTGACCTTCGCGCTTGCCGACGACTCGCCGGAATCGCTCGCCATGCGTTCCGCGGTGGCCGCCGCGGAAGCCTTGCGTACATTCATTGCCGGCAACGCCGCCGGCATCAAGTGGCCGAACGACGTGGTAGTCGACGGACGCAAGATCGCGGGCGTCCTGGTGGAGCGCACCGCGGGCGTGGCGCTCGTCGGGATCGGCATCAACGTCGGCCAACGCGAATTCCCGCCGGAACTCGACGCCCACGCCACCAGCCTCGCCCGGCTCGGGGTGACCGCCGATCGACTCCACGTCCTCCTCGCCCTGATCCGCGCCGTGGACCACGCGTTCACCGCGCCTGCGGACGCCATCTATCGGACATACTCGGAGCTCGACCGCCTCTCGGGCCGCGCATGCGCATTCCGCACGCCGGAAGGCGCGGTGGAAGGCACCGTTCTCTCGGTTGATCCGCTCCGTGGGCTGGCGATCGAAACCGCCTCCGGGCCGCGATTTCTGCCTGCTGCCACCACTTCGGTCGTTCCCCCGCCGTCCGGGAGCCGATATGGTGGTGGGAATGTTCCCTCCACGGGCCAGGATCACTGACGGAGCGCGCGCGGGCATGGCCTGCGCGATGCCCGTGGTGACCTCGGCCGTGCTCGGCGCCCGCGTGCGTGCCACCCCCGTGACCGCCGCCGTGCTCGCCGCCATCCTCGCGCCCGCCGCTCTCGCCCAGGACCGCCGCGCACCTTCGTCGAGCACCGTCCCCGAAGTGGTGGACCAGCGCGTGGCCGACCGCAACTCGCTCGGCCATTCGCTGCGTGTGATGGCGGTGGACCTTTCGCCGCACGGCTTCGAGCGCGTCTACAAGGTGCCCGGTCGCGACGACCTCCTGATGCGCACCAACGGCGCGCTCTACGCGGTCTACAGCCAGTCCGCCTACGCGGCCGACACGCAGCGCAAGGGCGCCATCAAGGCCATCGTGCCGGCGGCCACCATCTTCTACATCGGTCGTCCGGATTTCAGCGTGATCCGCAGCACCGGCGTCCGCGACCTCAGCTTCACCACGCGCGATCCGGGTGCCATGCAGATGTCCGGCAAGCGACTCGAAAGCATGCCTGGCGTCGCACGCCTCGACTGCACGCCGGTGGACGGCCGTGCCGGATTGGACGCGCGCGTGGACACGCACGTGGATGCCAGTACGGGCGAGCAGCGTGACCCGCGCGCGCCGCGCGCCACCGCCAGCCTGCGCACCGCCGATCCGCGCACCAACGATGCGCACACCTCGCATCCCACGCGCCCGCCGCAGGAAGTGGCGCCGGACGCGGGCGCGAACCCGGCCGATGCCTCGAGCGCTTCCGACGCGCAGCCGGCCACCCCGCGCGAATCGCGCCCGGGCTTCAACGAGCGCATCGACGAACTCATGCGCCGCGCCAAGAAGGCGCAGTAGGTCCTGGTGCGCCGCACGCAGACCGGAACGCTGGTTTCGCTGCTCGCGCTCGCCTGCGCGGCGATGGCCGTTGCCGGCGTGCGCCCGCGGATCGCCAGCGTCCCGTGCACGCCCGGCGGGGTGGCCGCCGTTCCCATCGAGCGCACGCCCGGCACGCCGTGGCCCGCGCGCATCCCGGTGCGCATCGGCGGACTGCAGTCGCAGGCCACGGTGATCTGGATCGGCAGCGCGCCCGACGACGGCGCGCGATCGTGGGCGCGCTCGCCGGAGCGCATCGACGCCATGCTGGTGGCCGAGATGCCGCCGATGCCCGAGCCCGAGACCGTGGGCGAGGTGTTCGCGGTGTTCGACCTTCCCGCCGCGGGCGAGGGATCCATCGAGATCGACGGCACCGCCGTGGCTGTGCGCTGGCTTCCCGCACCGCAGCGCGTGCGTGCCGACGCACCCGTCCTCAGCGTGCCGCCGGTCCCTTCCGACGATCGCCCGGACCCCGGCACGCCCACGGAATACTGGCGCTGGTCGCTGGTGGCGCAGCGGCAGGGCGCGCGCATCGGCGACCCGCGCGGCGACGCGGCGGACCGCCTCTGGGCGCGGTACCTGGAGAGCATCTGGGCGGGCGCGCTGGAACGCGTGCGGCTCACCAGCCAGGGCATCCATACAGACCTCTGCGAGCTGCTCACGGGCACGTCGGAAGACCTGGATGCCGGGCGCACGGTGGCCTCGTGGATTGCGCGGCCCGCGGAACTGCGCACGCTCCTCTCCATCATCGCCGACATGGACCGCACCGACATGGATGCCGCGCAGGCCGCGCTTTCCTGGATGCGTGGCCGCTGGACCTGCACGCTCTGGGTGGAGGAGGATGCCGGCGACCGCGTCCGCGTGGCGGTGGCGAATCCCACCGGCGGCGAGCGGGTGCTGCGCGCCAACTGGGTGGTCACTGCCGGCAAGTCCGAGCCCTCCGCGCTGGTGGCCGTGCCGCGCCGCATCACGCGCGCATGGATCGATCGCCCGGCCATCCAGCCGAGCGCGGACGCCTATGCCAACGAGCGAACCCGCAGCGAGGTCATCGAGTTCATCGACGGTGACGCGCGCACGCGCGTGGCGATCGGAGCGCGTGAGTATCCGGTGAACCCGCCCGGGCTCTACTTCGGCTCGTTCGTGCCGCCGCTCTCCTTGGCCGACGCGCAGTCCGCGTCGATTGCGCCGCCGGAATCCGCGTGGCGCACGTCCGCCTCGCTGCGCAGGCGCGGCGGCCACTGGGAGCTCTTCATCGAGGCGTTCCGCCCCGCCGGCGCGCCCGCGCCGCAGTCCGACGAGGTGCTGCTCCGCATCGGCGATCCCGCGGACCCAACGCAGGTGCTGCGCGTGGCGGCGGACGGCACGCTCGAGATGCGCAGCGGCGCAGACGACGGCGTGGCTGCGGGATTCATGGCCTGGAACGACCGCTGGCGCGCGCGCATCGAGCTGCCGGAACCGTGGCTTCCCCCGGCTGGTCCGGCATCGCGGCCGTTCCTCCTCTCGCTCGAGCGCAATCCCGGCCCGCCGCATGCGCGCCAGACGGCGGGGCTTGCACGGCCCGCGTGGCTGAAGGCTTCGGCGCCGGTGCTCGTGGATCTTGGCCTCTGGGACGACTTCGGGCACTGAGGCACGCGCTCCGCGCCACCTATACTCGGCGCGCCATGAACGAGGAAGACAACGTGCCACGTGAGGCGGAAACGGCGGAGCCGGCGGAAGCCGCAACGCTTCCCGCCGCCGAGCCCGCGCGCAAGCCGCGCGTGGTGGCGCTCCTCAACCAGAAGGGCGGGGTGGGCAAGACCACCAGCACCGTGAACCTTGGCGCCGCGCTCGCGCGCTACGGCCAGCGCGTCCTCCTCATCGACCTCGACCCGCAGTCGAACCTCTCGCTCCACTTCGGCGTGGAAAGCGGCGCGGAGCAGCGCACCATCCGTGACCTGCTCCTCGACCCCACCTGCCGCGTGGAGGACTGCGTCCAGAGCGCACGCCCGGGCCTCGACTTCATCCCCGCCGTCACGGAGCTGGCGCTGGTGGAAGGCGAGCTCGCGCAGCAGGAGGGCATGCAGTCGGTGCTGCGCTCCAAGCTGGAGCCGATCTACGGCAACTACGACGTGGTGCTCCTCGATTGCCCGCCGAGCCTCGGCGTCCTGAGCGTGAACGCGCTCACCGTGGCCGACGAGGTGTTCGTGCCCATGCAGGCGCATTACCTGCCGCTGCGTGGACTCGAGAAATTGCTGCAGACCGTGCACCTGGTCTCGCAGGGGCTCAACCCCACCATCCGCGTGACCGGCATCCTGCTCTGCATGCACGACGGCTCCTCGAGCCACGCGCAGGCCGTGATCGGCGAGATCGAGGCGCAGCTGGCCCAGTTCCGCGCCACCGACGTGCCGTGGTCCGCCGCCACCGTGCTCGATCCGCCCGTGCGCCGCAACATCAAGCTTGCCGAGGCGCCTTCGTTCGGACAGACCATCTTCGACTACGCACCGCGATGCCCGGGCGCCGATGACTACCGTCGCATCGTGAAGGGCCTGCTCGAGCGCTGGGAACTGCCGCACGGCGAGTTCGAGGGCACGCGCCCGCGCGCTTCGCGCGATGGCGAGGCCGCGCCGAGGAAGCGAACGCAGCGTGCGGTGAAGCAGGCGAAGGACGGGGCTTCGGTGCGGGCCACGAAGACGCGAGCCCGTGGTGCAAAGGTGACGAAGCCCGCGACCAAGGTGTCCAAAGTGAAGCGCACGAAGGTTGCGAAGAGTGCCAAGATCACGAAGCCTGCGAAGTCGGTGAAGGCAACGAAGCCCGCGAAGAGCACGAAGGCCAGCAAGACCAACGTGATCGCCAAGGCGTCGAAGGCTTCGAAGCCCACCAAGTCCACCCAGTCTGCCAAGGCCACGAAGGCCTCGAAGACCCCCAAGGCCTCGAAGCCGGCGCGCTCCGCCAAGACCGCTGCCTCCCGCGCACGCGCCGGCCGCGGCTCCGCACGGGGCGCCGCTCCGCGCGCCCTCCGCTCCGGCGGGCTCAGCCTCTGAGCGCGCGCATGGTCACTCATGCCGAAGCCCCTCGCCGGCAGGATTCGCCCCCATTTCCGACATCGCCTTCCGCGCTCCCCGCTGCCTCGCCCGTGGCGATCGCCGCGCGCAACCTGCGGATCGTGTTCCTGGCCGCGCTCGCCGGCGCGTTCGTGGTGACGCACATCCCGCGGCTGGCGGTGGGCACTCCCGATTCACCCATCGACAAGCTGGTCCACGCCTCCGGGTACGGCGTGCTGGCTGCGCTGCTCCTCCTGGCGCGCTGGTGGCGGCCCGTGTGGCCCGCGCTCGCAGCGCTTGCCGCCTGGGCGGCGCTCGATGAAGTCACGCAGGCCATCCCCGGGCTCGGCCGCTCGGCAGACGTCGAAGACTGGCTGGCCGACGTCGCCGGCATGGCGATCGCCGCCGCGTTCTTCGTGGCGGCCGCGCCGGTGGGCACGGGCGCAGCGCGGCTCCTCTGCCAGCGCCGGCGCATCGCGGGCGACACGCTCCTCTGCAAGGTGACCGCGTGGTTCCACCTTGCCACGGCGGGCGTGCTCGGCTTTGCCGCGGGCGCGCCGCTCGGCGTGCTGCTCGACTCGTTCTTCGTGCGCAAGGGCCCGCAGCCGTGGCAGTACGGCCTGATCGGCGGCGTGCTCGGTGCGGGCATCGGCATGCACGCGCTCTGGGAGTACGGCGTGCGCTCGCGGCTGCGCCGGCTCGGCGAGACGCGCCCGTGCATCGCATGCGGCAGCGGCATGGAGCCGCACGCGCAGTCATGCCCGGCGTGCGGCCGCGCGCGTGCGGAGACGGACTGGGCGCCCGTTGCTCCGCTGCAGGGTTCCGAGGAACTTGCGGCCTGCATCATGCCCATCCTGCTTTCGCTCGCTGGCATCGTGGTCGTCAGTGCATCGGCCATCGTCCTGATCACCGTGCTCCGGCTTCGCAGCGACCTGGTGATGCGCGGCGACACCTGGTACCGCATGCTTCCGCCCGACGCGCGCGTCCTGGGCGACATCGCGCTCGTGGCGCTCTTCGGCGCGTGGGGCCTGCAGCGCTGTCGCGCGCGCATCGCACGCAGCATCGACCGCTGCGGCGAGCGATGCCTCGGCTGTGGCTACGACCTGCACGCCACCGCGCCCGCGTTGCGCGCCGGGACATGCCACGAATGCGGCGGCGGCTTCGTGCGCGTTCACTAGAATTGCGCCCCATGTCCCGGACGGCGATCATCGGCGGAGGTCTTGCAGGGCTCGCATGTGCGCACGCGCTCCAGGCGCGCGGCGCGGAGTGGACGCTCTTCGAGGCATCCGACGCAGTGGGTGGGCGCGTGCGCACCGACATCGTGGATGGTTTCCGGCTCGATCGCGGCTTCCAGGTCTATCTCACCGGCTATCGCGCCGCGGGCGAGCTGCTCGATTACACCGCGCTGCGGCTCAGGCAGTTCCACGCCGGGGCCATGGTCTTCGACGGCCGCCGCTTCGTGCGCGTCTCCAACCCGCTTCGTCACCCGATCGATGCACTGCGTGGCCTGGCGTCCAGCCCGGCCACTGCCATGGACCTCGCGCGGATGGCGCCGATGGCCATCGATGCCGTTCGGCACCCGGTGCTCCATCCCGGCCCCGCCTCCGGCAGCACGCTCGACATGTTCGAGCGCATGGACATCACCCCCGCCACGCGCGACGGATTCCTCCGCAGCTTCTTCGGCGGCGTGTTCCTGGATCGCTCGCTCCAGACCGACGAAAGCCAGTTCCGCTTCATCTTCTCCACCTTTGCGCGCGGCGAGACGGTGGTGCCGGCACTCGGCATGGGCGAGATCCCTGCGCAGATCGCGGCCGCGCTGCCCGCCGAGCGCATCCGCCTGCGTACGCCCATCGCGGGCTACGTGCGTCGCGGCAACGGCTACATGGTGCGCACCGCCGCCGGCGAGGAGCTGCCGTTCGACGCCGTGGTGCTCGCCACCGACATGTCCTCCGCGCATGACCTGGAAGGCCGAATCGTGGAGCGCGACTGGTGCTCCACCTCCACCTTCCACTGGGCGTGCCCGCGCGGGCGGTTGCCGGCGCCGATGCACGAGCCGATCCTCTTCCTCGACGGCACCGGCGAAGGCCCGGTGAACCACGCCGCGTGCCTTTCGAGCGTGGCACCGGAGTATGCGCCCGAGGGCCAGTCGCTCGTGATGCTCAACCTGGTGGACGTGGACTGGTCCGCGGAGAGCATGTCCTCGGTCACCGCGCGCATGGTGCTCCAGATGGAGCGCTGGTTCGGCAAGGGCGCCATGACGGGTTGGCGGCTCCTGCGCACCGATCGCATCCTGCGCGCGCTGCCGCGGCAGCACACGCAGGACCTGCACGGCCGCCACTCCACGGAAATCGATGATGGCCTCTTCGTTGCCGGCGACCACGTCACCGACGCCTCCATCGACGGCGCCGTGCGCAGCGGCACGCTGGCCGCCGAGGGCGTGATGCGCTGGAACGCCGTCAGCCGCTGACGGGCGGGGCGGCAGGGGCCGTCGGTTCGGCCGGTGCTGGCGCGGCCGGCACAGCGGGCTTCACCTCCGCCGACTGCACCTGCAGCACCGCGGTCGACATCTTCGGCTGCACGCCGTTGCGGATGATCTCGACGCGCGCCGTGCGGGTGTCCTTGCGATAGACCAGCACCGCCGTGTTCGTGTTGATGGTGGTGGACGCCAGCTCCCAGCCGGCAAGCTGGAAGCGGGACATGGTCTGGTCGGCCAGCTGCCGAAGGTCGATCACCGGGCCCTTGTAGGCAAACTGGCCGGCCACCACGCGGTCGCCCTGCTGGCGGATGCCGGAGCTGTCGCGCGGGGTCAGCCCGGGCACCTGCGGCAGGTCGGTCTGCAGCACCGTGTCCGGCTCGCTGGCGCATGCGGCCACCACGGCAAGGAGAACTGCGGCGATGGCTGCGGGGGCGGCTCGCATCTGTCCGATACAAGGTAACCGCAGCACCCCCGCCGCGCACGGATCGCGTGGCATGCAAGGACCGCATGGGACGAGGATTCGAACGCCACGCCCGCACCTTCACGGTGCTCACCTTCGTCAGCCGCCTCACCGGATTCGTCCGGGACGCGCTGCTCGCCCGCGTCTTCGGCGCCGGCGTGGCCATGGACGCCTTCAACTTCGGCTTCCAGGTGCCGAACCTCTTCCGCCGCCTGTTCGGCGAGGGTGCGCTCACCGCCAGCTTCCTGCCCATCTACACCAAGCTCGACCGCGACCATCCGGAGACCGCGCGCCAGTTCGCGGGGCTGATGCTTGCGCTCCTGGCGATCCTGCTTTCCGGCATCACCATCGTCGGCGAGGTCGTGCTGTTCCTGATCCGGGACCTCACCTCCACGCCGCCGCTTGCCATGCAGCTCCTCATGGTGATGCTGCCGTACATGCCGCTGGTGTGCCTGGTGGCACTGGTGGGTGCCATGCTGCAGACGCACGGCAAGTTCGGTGCGAGCGCGGCGAGTCCCATCATCCTCAACGTGTGCATCGTGGCGGCGGGGCTGTACGGCAGCTTCTATGCGTCGAACGCGGGCTTCGGTCCGCACCTGGACCCGGTGCCGCACATCGAGATCGTGGCGTGGAGCGTGATCGTGGCCGGCGTCATGCAGCTGGCATGGAGCCTGTGGTCGCTGCGGCACCACAGGATTCGCCCGCACCTTGATCTGCAGGCCAACTGGCCGCACATGAAGGACGTGCTCGTGAAGGCCCTGCCCATGCTCCTGGGCCTCGGCATCTTCCAGGTGAACACGTTCGTCGATGGCCTGGTGGCCAGCTACCAGACCACGGTGGGGCCAACCATCTTCGGCATCGAGTATCCGCTGCCGGCCGGCAGCATGACGGTGCTCAGCTACGGGCAGCGGCTCTACGAGTTCCCGCTCGGCGTGTTCGGCGTGGCCATCGCCACCGCCATATTCCCCGCGCTGGCGCGCGAGAGCAATGAGCCGGAGCGGTTCCTCGGCACGCTCCGCCGCGGCATGCGGCTCAGCTTCTTCATCGGCTTCCCCGCGTCGGTTGGGCTGGTGCTGGTGCGCGACCATCTCTCCGCGGCCATCTTCCAGGGCGGCAAGTTCAGCCACGAGGACGTGCAGAAGGTGGGCTTCGTGCTGGCCATGTACGCACCGGCCATCTGGGCGTACTCCATGCAGCAGCTGGCCACGCGCGCCTTCTATGCGGTGGGCGACAGCACCACGCCCGTGAAGGTGAGCGTGTGGATGGTGCTCCTCAACTTCGCGCTCAACGTCACCCTCATCTGGACGCCGCTCGGCGTGGGCGGGCTGGCGCTCAGCACGGCCATCGCCGCGGTGGTGCAGATCGTGATCATGACGCGGATCATGCACCGGCGCTTCGGCGTCATCATGGACGCCCCGACGCGCGCGTCGTTTGCGCGCACCGTGGTGGCAAGTGCGGTCATGGCGGCGGCGGCGTGGCTCGCGTCGATCGCCTTCGCCGGGCAGAACACGTGGACCTGGAGCGTGGCCGCCACGCTGGTGCTGGCCGGCGTGGGCATTGTCACCTACGTGGTAGCGGCCCGCATGCTCAAGATGCCCGAGCTCGGCTGGGCGATTCGCGGCAAGTCACCAGACTGAAATCGGTACCCGGTGACATATGCACCAATCTCCGGTGCCGGAAATTGGTGCATATGTCACCGGGTACGGATTTACTGCGGCAGGTCGCCCCAGTGCACCAGCAGGTAGGCCAGGTCAAGCCCGGAGACCTTCCCGTCCTCGTTCAGGTCGCCCAGCGCCAGCGCCACGATCCGCGCATTGAGCGCGTCGATCTGCACACCCTTCGCCGTGTTGTCCTCGGTCAGCGCGTCGATCTGCGTCTCCAGCGCATCCAGCTGCGCGTTCAGCGCGTCGATCTGCGCCAGCAGTCCCTCGTTGGACTGCGTCGCCTCGGCCAGCTGCGCGGTCAGGGCGTCGTTCGCCTGCTGCAGCGCGGCGTTGGCCTTCTTGAGCGAGGCCAGCGTGGCCGCCTGGCCATCGAGCTGCTGCTGCAGGTTGTCCACCTGCGCAGCCAGGCCATCGCGCTCGGTGGTCAACGCGGCAATGGCGGACTTCGCCTCCGCCAGGCTCGACGTGAGCCCGCCGATCTGCCCGTTGAGCGAGTCGATCATCCCCGTCTGCCCGGCAATGGTGGCATCCTGCGCGACGATCGTCGCCTGCAGCGAAGCAATGGTCTTTGACTGCGCGGCGATGGTGGCGTTGGCCGATTCCAGCTCGTCGCCCAGCTCGTTGACCGTCAACGCGGCAAAGTGCCCGGCAGCGCCGCCGGTGCTCACCGCGCGGATGGAGCCGACCGAATCGAAGCGAATCACCGTGGGCGCCGCCGTGCCCTTGCCCCACATCGCCACGGTGCCGTCGGATCGCAGCGCCAGGCTGTTGTAGCTGGAGGCCGCCACGTGCACGACCGTTCCCAGCCCGGTCGGAACCGAGATCTGGCCGTTGATGTTGCCGCCCCAGCACGCCACGGTGCCGTCGGGCTTGAGCGCCACGCTGTGCAGCAGTCCGGCGGCCACCTCGACGGCGGTCGTCACGGTGCTGGGAATGATGCTCTGTCCGCTGTTGGTGGTTCCGGAGGTGGTGACGCCTGCGCCCCACGCCGCCACCGAGCCGTTCGACTTGATGACCAGGTTGTGGTAGCCGCCCGCCGAGATCGCGGAGCAGGTGCCGAGCGTCGACGGGATCACGCACTGCGCCATGTTCGGGCTGGACGTGGTGGTGCTGGTGCCGGCGCCCCACGCCGCCACCGTGTCATCGGCCTTGATGACGATCGTGTGGTAGACGCCGGCCGCGATGGCCTTGCACCTGCCCAGGTTTGCCGGCACGATCGACTGGCCGTAGTTCGGCGTCAGGCCCGTGTTCGTCGAGCCCGCGCCCCAGGCCGCCACGGTTCCGTCGGCCTTGATGACCGCCGTGTGGAACTGCCCTGCCGCCACCTGCACGCAGGTGCCCAGACCCGCGGGAATGACGCACTGCGCGTAGTTGGGATTCGAGACGGTGCTCGTGGTGCCTGCGCCCCATACGGCGAGTGTGCCATCGCTCTTGATGGCCGCGGTGTGGAAGCCGCCCGCCGCCACCGCACTGCAGGTGCCAAGCCCCGCGGGCACGTTCAGCTGCCCATTGGCGTTCACGCTGCCCCAGATGGTGACGAACCCGTCCGCATGCGCCAGGCTGCCGCAGGCCAGTGCCGAAGCCACGGCTGCCGCGGTGATTGCACCGACGGATCCGAACGAACTGATAGCCGTCGATGGAAGGGTCATCGGGGAGAGTGTGCCCGGGGGACGGGGTGAGTCAACGGACGGCGCGGAACTTTGGGGCAAATCGAAGCGGTGAAAGTGGTGTCGTATGCATGTGGCAACCATTTCCCCGGAAATAGGTGCCACATGCATACGACACCAATGTGTTACTGCGCGCAGGTGCCCCAGCCCGAGAGCAGCAGTCCCAGGTCCGCGCCGTCGATACGGCCGTTGTGGTCCAGGTCCAGGCCCGGCTGATTGCTCGCGCCCCAGGCGCTGAGGAGCATGCCGAGGTCGGCGCCGTCGGTGCGGCCGTTCTGGTTGAAGTCGGTGGGGCAGGGGAGCAGCAGGCTCTCGCACGTGTCCACCACGCCGTTGCGATTGACGTCCGGCCCGTAGCCCGCGGCGATCTCGCAGCTGTCAAGCAGGCCGTTGGCATTGCAGTCCGCCGGCAGCGCGCCGATGTAATCGAGCGAAGCCTCGATCCACGTGCCGCCGTTGCAGCCGTACGCGTCCACCGCGATGGATGGCTCCATCACGACGCGGAGCGCGCCGTCGGCGCCGATGGCGGCGTTGAACTGCTCGGGGGTGAGGGTGAAGGTGGAGGTGCTGGGGGTGCCGAAGCCGTTCTCGCAGTCCATCGTGTTCTGGATGGCGTGCTCATCGAAGCCGTAGCCCACCTTCACTCGTACGAATTCCTGCAGTCCGCTGAAGTCGCCGTGGCCGTGAATCACGAGCGTGACCGGCGATTGCGCGCGCACCGCGGTGGGGATAGTCCAGGTTTGGTTCGCGGTGAAGCCGATCGGCCCGAGGTGGCCGGAGGTGAGGGAGACGGTGAGTTCTTTCTCGCAGGTGTCGCCGAGGCCGTTGCCGTTGCAGTCTTCAAGGATGTCGAGCGTGGCGTCGCACGAGTCGGGGAAGCCGTTGCCGTTGCAGTCGTGGCCGAGCAGTTCAAGGGTGTCAAGGATGCCGTTGGCGTTGCAGTCACCGACTTCGATTGCGACGGTGTGGCTAGAGCCCGCGGCGATGGCGCTGCACGCTCCGAGATTTCCTGGGACGTCGCACTGTCCGGAGGAGTTGGATCCCCACGCGCGTACGGCGCCGTCCTGCCGAAGCGCGACGGTATGGATGCTGCCCGCGGCTATCGCGCTGCAGGCTCCGAGGTCGCCTGGGACGTCGCACTGTCCGGAGGAGTTGTATCCCCACGCGCGTACGGCGCCGTCCTGCCGGAGCGCGACGGTGTGCAAACCGCCCGCGGCGATGGTGCTGCATGCTCCGAGGTCGCCTGGGACGTTGCACTGACCGTATTCGTTGTATCCCCACGCGCGTACGGCGCCGTCCTGCCGGAGCGCGACAGTGTTCAAATTGCTCGCGGCGATCGCGCTGCATGCTCCAAGGTCGCTTGGGACGTTGCACTGTCCCTTGCCGTTGTATCCCCACGCGCGTACGGCGCCGTCCTGCCGGAGCGCGACGGTGTGCGAATTGCCCGCGGCGATGGCGCTGCATGCTCCGAGGTCGAATGGGACGTTGCACTGACCCTGGTTGACATTTCCCCACGCGCGTACGGCGCCGTCCTGCCGGAGCGCGACGGTGTGCGAACTGCCCGCGGCGATGGCGCTGCATGCTCCAAGGTCGCTTGGGACGTTGCACTGACCCTGGTTGATATTTCCCCACGCGCGTACGGCGCCGTCCTGCCGGAGCGCGACGGTGTGCGAACTGCCCGCGGCGATGGCGCTGCACGCTCCAAGGTCGCTTGGGACGTAGCACTGGCCGTAGTTGTTGATTCCCCACGCCCGCACCCCGCCGCCGGCCTGCACCGTCTCCACCACCGCCACCGCCCCCGCCGCGGCGAGGAACGCACCGACCACGCTCACCCGTCCTCGCGCTCCCCCACGGGGCTCGCGCCGGGCATGGCAACCCCTCGCCGCGCTCCACGTGCCTTCAGGCTGACGTGCGTTTACAAGACTCCCGGGATTCGCGCGGCTCGTCATGGCAGAAGCAATGTAGCCCCCAATCCCGCCCCGGCAACGGAAATTCCAATGCAAATCCTCCCTACTTCCCCGCGATCCACGGCATCGCCTCGCGAATCACTCACTCCACTGAGTAAATCAACTCAGTCCACTGAGTAATTTGTAAATCACCCCCTCACCCCACCCGCCAGCTCGCCCCATCCCGCACCACGCGCCGGTACAGCGTGTCGCGCTCCACCGCGGTCCCGCCCGCCTCGCGGATGGCGCGCACCAGGTCGCCCACGCTCGTCTCCTGGTGGTTGCCCTCGCCGACCGCCTTGGTGATGTCGTACCAGACCACCGTGCCGTCGATGTCGTCCGCGCCGGCCTGCAGCTCGAGCTGCGCCATCGGCAGCGTCTGCATGATCCAGAACGCCTTCACGTGCGGGAAGTTGTCGAGCATCAGGCGCGCCACGGCCAGCGTGCGCAGGTTCTCGAGGCCCGTCGGCCCGGGCAGGTACTCGAGCTCGCTCGCATTCGGGAAGAAGGGCAGCGGGATGATCGTCTGGAAGTAGCCGGTGGTGAGCCCGCGCGAACCCGGCATCGGCAGGCGCTCGTGCGGATAGCGCTCGGCGGGCCCGGTGAGCACCACCGCGCCGTCCGCGGCCACGGGAATGCCCTGCGCCTTCGCCCACGCGGCAAGCGTGTGGTCCTGCTGCGTGCGCAGGAGCTCCATGTGGTGGAGGCGCTCGCTGCGTTCCTCGATGTGCCCGTACAGCATGGTGGCGTTCGAGTTGATGCCCAGCTCGTGCGCCGCGCGATGCACGTCCAGCCACTGGTCGCTGCGGATCTTGCCCTTGAACGCCTCGTCGTGCACGCGGTCGTCGAACACCTCGGCACCGCCGCCCGGCAGGCTGCCGAGGCCCGCCTCGATCAGGTCCTTCAGCACGGCCTTCACGCCCTCGTAGCCCTCGCCGCCGCGCTTGGAGATGCGCTGGAGGTGCACGATCTCCACCGCGGTGAACGCCTTGATGTGGATGGCGGGCGCCTCCTCGCGGATGGCGCGCAGCATGTCGGTGTAGTAGCTGAACGGAAGCCACGGATGCAGCCCGCCCACGATGTGCATCTCGGTGGCGCCGCTCTCGCGCGCCTTGCGTGCCTCGGCGCGGATGTCCTCCAGGCCGTGCTCGTACGCGCCGTCCTGGTCCTTCTTGCGGTGGAACGCGCAGAACTTGCAGCTGAGCGCGCAGATGTTCGAGTAGTTGAGGTGCCGGTTGATGTTGAAGAACACCTGGTCGCCGTGCAGGCGCCGGCGCACCATGTCGGCCAGGCGCATCACGCCGTGGATGTCCGGCGTGGAGAAGAGCAGGGCGCCGTCCGCGGCGGTGAGCCGCTCGCCCGCCTCGACCTTGCGCGCCACCTCGGCGAGCGCCGGGTCGCGGCGCGTATGGCGTGCTGCAGGAACGGAGTTGGCGGCAAGCGTCATGGGAGGGGAAGGATAGGCGGGGACGCGCGCGCAAGGAAGTTTCCGCATGGTTGGCGCCAATGCACGCCGGCAGGGCCACAACGAGCAAATCGCCCCGTAGAAGCCGCGAAGCAGCGTTTTTAGCCTTCGTGCTCCTGTCGGATTTCGGCAGCGTTCCGTCTTCACGACGCACCAGGAGGCACTGCCATGAACAACCTGTTTCACTCCGGCCGGACCCTTGGCATCACGCTGCTTGCCGTGGCAGCACCGCTTTGCCTGGCCGCCAGCTACATCAACAACTTCGATGCCGATGTCATGGACCGGCATTGGAAGTCTGCCCAGTCCGGCGCACGCGCCCTGCCGGCGCAGGCGAGCGGCGAGCTCGAGCAGGCCAACGGCTGGCTCTTCTACTCCGTCGTGGCGCCCGACGTCTCCGCGCCCGACGTCTCCGCGCCGGTCGACGCCACGTCCGTGCTCGACGGCTACAGGCTCCGCCTGGACACGGACTGGAAGATCCGCGTGCAGGCCGTGGTGGATGTCGGCCGCGGCCAGCAGCGGCCGCTTCCGACCGCCGTGAAGGTGCGCATGTCCCTCGGCATCAGCGTCGGCGATCGCACCGGCACCGCACCCTTCGCGCGCTATTCCGTCGGCATCGCGGCCGGCGAGGCGGGCACGTTCACGGAGCTCTCGACCGCCAACCGCGCCGCCGGCCGTCGCGACGCAAGGATCTCCACGCTCGGTCGCCGCCGCCCGATCCCGGACCACCAGATCCAGCCGCTCGTCATCAGTTACAGCGCCCAGACCGACACCCTCACCCTGAGCGCGGGGAACATCGCGAAGACCATCCGCCGATTCCGCGCAGAGCTCGACCGCCGCGGCATCACCGACGAATTCACGATCGATCTCTCGGCGGAGTCCATCGGCATCTCCGCCGATCGGATCGCCATGTTCGACAACTTCTCGGTGACCGGCGCGGTTTCGCAGTGATTCGTGGTGCATTCTTCGCTGTGAACCCCAGCCTGCGCAGGTGCGTACCGTTGTTGCCATGGCAATGCCCACGAACCCGCTCCGCCTGCTCGCCGTTGTCCTTGCGGCCGCGGTCATGCCTGCAAGTGCAGCGCACGCGGCCGAGACAACCGTGACCGTCACCGTCGGGCGCACCGTGTCGTTCGACTCCGGCTGGACCTGCACCGTTCGCCTGCCATCCGCGACGCCCGCAGCGTCCGATGGCAGTTCCTTCTTCCTCTCCGTGAACACCACGCCGTACCGGCCGTGGTGCGATCCGTACTCCGCCGATTCCTGGCGCCAGTGGTGCTCGGGGGGACTGGTGGCCGGCTATTCGTCCTCCGCCGATCGCGGCTTCATCGCCTTCGGCAGCGTGCCCGGCTGCGTCGCGCGGCCCTCGCTTCGCAGCACGATCGCGCGGATGCGCGGCACCGCCGCGACCACCATGTCCGTTTCCTACAACGCCCGCAAGGACCGGCTCACCATCACGGCCGGCGCGGTGCGCAAGGTGATTCCCGCCGTCCACGAGTACATGGCGGAACTCGGCCTCGATGACATCTCCGCGGTCTCCATCGACGACGTACGCGTGGTGATGGACGGCGCCGCCGTCGTGGCGGTCGACGGCATCGGCTTCGCCGCAGCGCAGCGCTGAGTCCCGATCAACATGCCCCACAACGCAACCGGCCCCGAGCGCATCGCTCGGGGCCGGCTGGTTTCCTGCATCCTGCTCTCCCGACTCAGCGCACGCCGGGCGCGCCGCCCGAGGCGGGCGCCGGCGCCGCATCGTTGCGGGCCGGGGTGTCGAGGGGCTTCATGGTCATCGGGTCGCGCAGCGGCAGTTCCATGGCGTTGCCGCCGAAGAACTCCGACATCTTGGCGCGGCCCGTCTGGTCGCCGGGGGCGATCTCGTCCCACTTGCCGACCAGCATCACGGCCATGTCGTCGAAGTTGAGGTACTTCTTGGCGACGCGCTGCACGTCGGCGGCGGTGACCTTCTGGATGGCGTCGCGGTAGCGCTGCCAGTACTCGGGGTCGCGGCCGGTCCACTCGTCGGAGACGAAGATGCCGAGCGTCGCGTCCTTGCTGGAGAACTGCCCGGGGAAGGCCTCGATGAAGCTCTTCTTGGCAACCTCCAGCTCCTCCGCGCTCACCGGCTCGTCCTGCATGCGCTTGAACTCGTCGCGCATCAGCTTGATGGCCAGGGCCACGGTGCCGTTCTTCGACTCGAACGCGCCGGCGAACTGGCCGGGGTAGTAGACGCCCGCATCGAGCCGCGAGCCCACGCTGTACGCGAGGCCCTCGTTGGAGCGGATGTTCTTCATCAGGCGGCTGGTGAAGCCGCCGCCGCCCAGGATCTCGTTCATCACCTCGGCGCTGAAGAAGTCCGGGTCGTCGCGCTGGATGCTGCGGCGGCCGATGCGCACCTTGCCCTGGGGGATCTCCTTGCCGACGTGATAGACGCCGGGCTTGAAGACGTTGGTGGGCGCGGGCGGGTTCGGCGCCATGTCGCCGCGCTTCCAGCCTTCCATGCCGGCGGCCAGGCGCTTCATCATGTCCTCGGGATCGAAGTCGCCGGTGACGGAGATGATGACGTTGCCCGGGTGGACGATGCGGTCATGCTGCGCGCGCAGGCGCTCCGGCGTGATGGCATCCCAGCCGTCCTTGGTGGCCTGCTGGCTCTCGAAGTGCTCCGGCCCGTAGATCAGGTACTTCCACTCGCGGCCGAGGATCTGGCCGGCCTCGTCGTTGCGCTGCTTCATGCCCTCGACGGCCTGTCCGCGCATGATGTCCAGGCGCGCCTGGTCGAAGCCCGGGTTGCGGAGCATGTCGAAGAAGAGCTTCATGCTCGCGTCGAGGTTCGACGTGAGCGAGTTCATGTTGGCCACGATGGCGCCGCGACCGGCGACGCCCACGTTGGTGGCCAGGAAGTCGAGCTTCTCGTCGAACTCCGCCGGCTTCATGCTGACCGTGCCGCCGCTGCGCATCATGGCGGCCATGGCGTCGGTGAGCCCGGGGATGTCCTTCGGGTCCATGTACGCGCCGCCCTTGAAGGTGAGCGTCAGGTTGACCAGCGGGAACTCCTTGCTCGGCGCCATGTAGACGGGGGTGCCGTCCGGCAGCGTGCGGCGGAAGTCCTTGGCCTTGGGAGGCGTGAACTGGAGCGTGGCGAACTTGATGGCCTCGGGGCGCGCCGGCACCGTCGCGGAGCGGTCCGCCACCCAGCTGGGCGCGGCGTCTGCGGCGGGCTTGGCGGCCACCTTGGACTGGGGCATGGGTTCCGGACGTGCGGCGGATGCCTTGGCGTCGGCGCTCTTGGTGTCGGCAGCCTTGGCGGGCGCCTTCTCCTGCGTGGCGGCGCATCCGAAGAGTGCCGCTGCGGCGGCGAGGACTGCGATGGAGGTGATGTTCTTCATGGTGTGTTCCTGTGTGTGTTGCTGCGTCGCGCGGTTCACTTGCCGGACTTCTCCAGCTCAGCCACGCGCGCCTCCATCTTCTTCTTGATGTACGCGATCGCCGGTGCCATCTGCGGCGGCATCTGCGCGGCCTGTGCATCCATGTCGGCGATGGCCTGCTTCAGCTTGGGCGCATCGGTCTCCTCGGAGATCTTCTTGGCCGCCTGGCGCGCCATGCCCTGCATCGGGCCGGGGAGCGCCGCCAGTTCCGGGTCCGCGGTCACGGCGGGTCCGGCCTTGCGGGTGTACGACGCCACCGAGCGGTTGGTCTTGTCGAAGTACTGGTTGGCCACGCGCTTGATGTCCTCGGCGGTCACCGCCTGGATCTTGGCGCTCTCCTTGTTGATCTCGCTCCAGTCGCCCAGCGCCTCGGCCTGCGCAAGCTGGATCATCAGGAAGAAGTTGTTCTGCAGGCGGCGGTAGCTGTCGGCCATCGCCTGGTTCTTGACCTTCTGCAGTTCCTCGGCGGGCACGGTCTCGGTCTGCAGCTTCTTCAGCTCGGCGTACCAGCCTTCCTCCAGCTGCTGCGGGGTGGAGTCGCCCTTGGTCTCGGCCTCGAAGGCGAAGAAGCCCGCGTACTTGCGCGAGTCCTGCGCGGCCTGCGCGCTGCTGGCCACCTTGCTGCCCTCGACCATGTCCTTGTAGAGGCGGCCGGTGCGGCCATTGAGGAGCGAGGACATCACGTCCAGCGCGTAGGCATCCTTGTGCTGGAAGCCCACGGTGTGGTAGCGGATCTCCACCTGCGGCTGGGTGTCGGCCTCCGCGTTCATGCGGATCTCGGCGCCCTGCTTCTGCTCGAGCGTCACCACCGGCGGCGCCGCCACCTTGCCCGGCTCGAGCCGGCTGAAGTACTGGGTGATGGTCTGCTTGGCGGCGGCGGGGTCGAAGTCGCCCACCACGATGCCCACCAGGTTGTTGGGGCGGTAG
>Ga0114968_10001367_pt1 | contig 18729 bp, 18 predicted proteins | sample M_130807_EF_Meta_FD_87020 | JGI IMG/M metagenome (GOLD analysis project Ga0114968, IMG submission 87020) | Freshwater microbial communities from Lake Montjoie, Canada to study carbon cycling - M_130807_EF_MetaG | ecosystem: Environmental > Aquatic > Freshwater > Lake | place: Lake Montjoie...
AAGTAAAAGATGTCGAAATTGTAAAGGATGTAAAAGATGTCGAAGTTGTAAAGGAAGTAAAAGATGTCGAAGTTGTAAAGGATGTAAAAGATGTCGAAATTGTAAAGGATGTAAAAGATGTCGAAATTGTAAAGGAAGTAAAAGATGTCGAAATTGTAAAGGAAGTAAAAGATGTCGAAGTTGTAAAGGAAAAAAAGAAAAAACCCAAAGTATAATTAAGTAAATTAAGTATAATTAAGTAAATTAAGTATAATTAAGTAAATTAAGTATAATTAAGTAAATATTATATATTTTTTATATTGCATATCGTTTTTACAAGGATAAATATGTTCTAAAATCATAAAATAAAAATAAAAATTGATTATTTCCCTTTTAAATTTATTGCAAGGACAAACATAAGAAGACGCGCAAAAGCAAACCAATCGAATAAGAAACAAACCGCAAACAACCGAACATAAGCTTCTCTCTAAAACAACAAAGCAGTATTTCAAAGATGTCATCTGAATATGCTGTTCGTTTTCAGGAGATGATTGCAAAGATGCCCGACACCTTGACGATGAAAGAGGTTGACGAGTATTGCAATAATGCAAAGAAGGAGATTAAGGCGACAATTAAAGAAGAAAAAAAGGCGAAGAAGACCGCTGTCCAAAAGAAGCGCGTTAAAAAAGTGGAGGTAGACGATGATGGAAACGAGATTGAAAAGGTCAAAAAACCTCTCAATGCCTATCAACAGTTTATTAGGGATAATCGCCAAAAAGTCAAGGATGATCACCCTGACGCAAAAGGTGATGAAATATTTACTAAAATTGCTGCCCTATGGCAAAAACACAAGGGAGATAAGAAGGATAATGAAGAGGATGACGGTGATCAAGATAGTGATATTACTGTCGCAACCATCGCAGTAGTCGATAGTGATGACGGAGATATTAAGCGTGATGACGATGATAAGAAGGTGAAGAAGGAAAAGAAGGAAAAGAAGGAAAAGGCGAAGAAGGACAGGAAAGGATACTCGGATTAAATATGTTGTATTATGTATAATTAATAATTAAATATATATTATATATTTTTTATAATTTCTAAATATGTTGCAAAACCATCTGCAATATTCAATTTATTATTATAACTTGACAGACGAATGTCAAAATGAACCCATCTTTTAACATATTTTTGCGGAATAAAATTCATTATAAATAATGATGCCATTAATCCATCGCTATTAATGCATTCATATCCAAAGTTTTTTACATCAGCAATATCCGATTTAATATAAGTTATGTATTCAACCCATGGAGGAATCCTTATGCTTTTTTCTGCATATATGCAATTATATTTTTCAATATTTTTTGCTATATTATCATTTAACGTAAAATATGTAAAGCTTGTATGACAATGTATTTTAGAAGACCAACTTGTTAATGTCGCATAATCAAATATATAATCGGGGTTATAATTTTTGCACGCATATGCCACAGTATCAGCAAGTATTAATCTACCCTCTGCATCTGTACTAACAATTTCAACAGTTGTTCCGTCATATGCTTTTATAATATCATTAGGCTTTAATGAACCACCAGATACTATATTTTCAACTAATGGACATAAGCAAACTATCCTATTTTTATAATTATTATCAGCAAAATATTTAAATAATCCTATCGATATTGCAGCACCTTCTTTGTCCATATACATTTGCAGCATATTTTCCCCATTTTTTATTGTATACCCACCTGTATCAATTGTAACACCTTTGCCGGCCAAGCAGATTGTCTTTTTCCATTTAGGAGGTTTATAATCAAGAACTAAAAAGCAAGGTTTATTATTAGATGAACCACCAACAGCGTCTATTAGTCTCAACCCCATCTTTTTAATGTCATTATGATTGTATTTTTTAACATCTACATACTTCGTATTTTTAAAAATATCACAAATATATGTCGCAAATTTTTCAGGTGTAAATATATTCGATGGTTCATTGATAATATTTCGCGAGAAGTTTGCATAACTAATCATACTAAATAAAGCCTCTTTGTCAATCTTATTTAATTGAGGAATGTTAAATGATATATTATAATTATATTGTTCTTTCTTGTATTTATCAAATAAATATAAACCTTGCAGAATCCTATAAACATAAGCTTTTGCAAACTTCTTATTTAATTTTTTGAGATTAAATACAATATCATTATCATTATTAATATTTGTAATAATGGTTTTGATATTAATTGAGTTTATTATTATATCTAAACCATTATGTATTACCACATTTGTATTATCAGTTTTATAAGAGGAAACAATTATATTATTATTTTTATTTACATATATACTCATTCTAATATATATATATTTTATTATATATTTGCTAATACAAGTTGCGAACCTCGTAGTTCATATATTTTATCTGCAATTTCTAATGCGGACCGTCGGTGTGCGATGATTATCATAGAACTATTTTGATCATCAAAGCATTTTTTAATTGTTTGCTGAACAAGTTCTTCGCAATAAGGGTCAAGAGCAGAAGTTGCTTCGTCGAATATAATTATTTGAGGTTTTCGAATTAGTGCTCTTGCAATTGATATACGTTGCTTTTGCCCTCCGGAAAGCGAACTTAACTCGGTTCCTTCAAGTTTTGTTTGATATTTATTAGGTAGATTCGATATAAATTCGTGCGCATTCGCGTTCTTTGCTGCTTCTATAATATCATCTTCTGATACATTATCCAATCCATATGATATATTATTTGCAATTGTATCTGTAAATAATATACTATCTTGTGCAACATATCCAATATGTTTTTTCAACCATATATTATCATAAACGCTAATATCAACACCATCAATTGTTATGTTCCCGCTTGTTGGAGTTAATATATTAACCAATAATTTTGACAAGGAACTTTTACCACATCCAGATGCCCCTACAATTGCAATTTTTTCTCCTCTATTAATCTTAAAATTAAAATTAGTTAAAATAGGTTCCGTCGCTTTATCATATTTAAATGACAAAGAATTAAACGATATATCGCCATATAATTTATTATCGGTTGGAATATAATACCCATGCACATATTCCGGTTCATCTAGAATACTTGTGATCCGTGCAGAAGGTTCTTTGCATTTTATAAACTCATTTTTCATATCAAAAATTGTTTTTATAGTAGAATATAATCCTTGATTATGAAGAATAAATATAATAAGCCCGTCTACAGTATTTAAATAATTTGCAGATAATATTATAAGGATTGTTATGATTGTAGGAATATTGCTTACTATTAATAAGTTGCTTCCATACAAAAGACATTCTTTGTAATTATAATTTGATATTTCGTTCGACAACCTATAATATTTATTTTGCGAACGCAATTCATTTGCATACGTTTTCAAAACAGATATGTGTGAAATCGTTTCGTGTGTATATGTATTTAATTCCTTGTTTAATTCTTCATAATTGTTCATTATTTTTTTGTGTATTTGATTATAACATTCTGATATTAGATAATTAAATGGAATTAAAACTAAAGCAATTGCCGTAAGCTTCCAAGATATATTTGTTAATAACCAAAATGTTATTACAACTTCTATAATAGACCGTGACAGCACATTTACATTTAATGATATTATATCGGATACTATTCTTGCGTCATTATTTACTCTTTCTAGCAAAGAATTTACTGGTTCCGTTTCGTAAAACTTCAAAGGTTGATTTAGTATCTTTTTATATACGATGCATCTTAATTTATGATTCATACATTTTTGCGAATATACAAAAAAGGCACCTCTGCAAGATATTGCAATCATAGATATAAGGTTAGTATAAAATAGGGAATATAATCGTTCGTTCGAAAAATCTCCTAGCATCATTCTTGTAGTATGTTCATTCGCATTAACATTATAATACGAACCTATGCAACCGCATATAAGCCCTATAATGCTATATTTGATGTCTGTATCACATAAATTAATGTATCTTTTTAGATTTTGCATAAATATAGATATATATTTATAAATATTGATATATATTTATATAAATTAAATAGGTGTGTTTATTAAAATGGAAATCAACATATTTATTTTCCGCAGAGACTTTCGTATACATGATAATTTGGCTCTTAATAGTTTGATTAAGGATTGTGGGAACAAAGGTATATATCCTATATTTATTTTTAACCCTGCTCAAATATATCCTAATAATAACCCCTATTTTAGTAATAATTGTGTTCAATTTATGATTGAAAGTTTAGACGACCTGGATAAGAATATACATGTAAATTATTATGAAGGCGTAGATATTGACATTTTGACTAAATTATCAAACAAATACAAAATTAAATCAATCGTATATAACAAGGATTATTCGCCTTTTGCAATAAAGAGAGATAGTATTATAGATGAATGGGCAAATAACAATGGTATTCGCATAATTACAGAGGAGGATTATACTCTTTATAATATGGGAACTATTCAAAATAATCAAAATAAACCATATCAGGTATTTACACCATTTTATAAAAAATCCCTTTCATTAAAAGTAAATGATGTTCAAAAATTAGCAGTAAAAAACATAAACGTAATCAAACATATTAAAAAATTTGATAAACATAAATATTATACCGCGAATGATGATTTGGCTGTCAGGGGCGGGCGTGACAAAGCACTAATACGATTAAAGAATGTTATGACCGACTATGCAAAATTCCGCGATTATCCGGGGTTAGATAAAACCACTAAATTAAGTGCATACATTAAGTTTGGTTGCGTGAGCATTAGAGAGGTCTATTATAATTATAACGATGTAAAAGAATTGCAACGAGAATTAATATGGCGCGAATTTTATGCAAATATATTGTTCTATTTTCCATATGTATTAGGGAACTCATTTAAGGAAAAATACGATAATATAAAATGGACCAATAATAAGGAATGGTTTAAAAAATGGTGCGAAGGTAAAACAGGATACGAGATGGTAGATGCAGGAATGAACCAATTAAATAAAACAGGTTGGATGCATAATAGATTACGTATGATTACTGCAATGTTTTTGACAAAGGACCTGCTTATTGATTGGAGATGGGGGGAGAAATATTTTGCTTCAAAACTTGTAGATTATGACCCTGCAAGTAATAATGGAGGGTGGCAATGGTCGGCAAGCACGGGAACTGATTCGCAGCCATATTTTCGCATATTTAATCCTGAATTACAATTAAAAAGGTATGATAAAGACTATGAGTATATAAGGAGGTGGATTCCAAATTATGAGTATGAAATAAATCCAATAGAAAAAATAGTGGACCATAAAAAGCGATCGGCGATTGCCATAAATGAGTTTAAGCGCGCTCAAACATTTTAAGTTGGTTATTTAATTTCCATATATGTCTAATAATATTATTACAATATTCGTGATTATTCAAATGGGTTGGATGCAATATACTTCCAAAAGTAATATCTGAAACTGCAATAGGGTATGTTAATATATATGAGTTTACAACTGCATATATTATATGATCAGCTGCAGTCCAATGAGAATATGATAAATCATAATTATTTTCGGCCAAAATAAACTTATCTAATATTTTGCGAGCACCTTCTCTTGATATTAAATAATAAGCAGTGCTTGGATAAGGCTCGGTGCGTTTTCTTATTATTTCATTGTTTAAAAAGTGTTGATTATACAATTCAATAACAGGAGGATGTCCATTTGTAAAAAATTGTAATATTTCAATTACCTCGTTATTTTTATTTTGAAAATCTTCTATATATTTAAATATTTTTTTAAAATCAATATTTGTAAATTCTAAATCATCTTCTAAAATGCAAAAATATTCATCGCCATCATCATAACCCTTTTTAATTGCTTTTAAATGTGATAATATGCAACTAATTTCTTCTTGCGTCGTATCAGTAGAATCAACATTGCGAATAATTGTATAATCTACTATTGTCTCTGGTGTTTCCGCAGAAATGCGATAATTATCTATATTTTTATTTCTAAATTGTTTTTCCATATATTCCTTTCTATCCATACACTTATCTATGTTAATCCAATAATGTTTCATAAATATATATTGATATGATGTATTATATTTAAATATTTTTCATATAATCTTTATATAAAAAAATGATATAGTATATACTATAATAGATATATATAAGTTATATCTCAATATGGCTCTATTTTTAGATACAGAGACATCCGGACTTCCAAATACTCAGAATTTAAGGTGGGGGGTTTATCCTAATTACAAGGATTTAGACAAGTATGCTAATGCGAGAATTGTTCAGTTTTCTATGTTAATTACTGATAAACAATATAAATTTGAGGAGGTCAAAGATTATATTATAAAACGCGAGGAGTTTGATATAACAAATGAGAAATTTCACGGTATTACTAATGAAATTTCTGATACGGTAGGTATTGATTTCAATATAGTTGCAATAGATATATTTTATGAGCTTTTGAAGAAGGTGACACATATTATTGCACATAATGTAGGATTTGATGTCGGTGTTATTAAATCTGAATTACACAGAAGAGACCTTCAATATATTATTGACGAATTAGATAAGAAGACTTTGTTATGCACTATGAAGCATATGAAGCCTATCCTCAAAATTATTAATCAATATGGTAATTACAAGAATCCGTCGCTTAACGAAATATATAAATATAATTTTAAAAAAGATGTTGAAAATGCGCATAATTCACTATATGATGTTAAAAATCTGCACGAAGTCGTAGAGCATATGCACAAAAATAAAACACTTAATTACAAAATAGATTAGATTGCATTGTTGCATATTATATTATTTTTATAAGATTATTCTTGTTTCCCAAAAAGGATATTTAGTAGATTTATCACAACCGAAACCATCATCGAATAATGTTTCGTCTTCTAACAAAATTGTGTTATATAATTTACTTATAACACTGAATATACTTTGGTCATGTTTGTTTTCTATATATTCAACCCTTTGATTTTCATTAAAATTATCCGTAAATAATTTTGAGTTATTATAAAGTGTTTTCAACCACAAATCAATAATATGAGAACTGTTCGTATTCTTTTTTAACATTATAATTCCCGATAAAATTTGACCAGTATTTACTATATCACTATCTTCGTATATGTTAAAATATTCAAATATTTCTTTACAAGTCCATTTTTTTTCAATATGGTTGCTCATAGAAAAAGATATGCATCCTTCATTGCGATTATTAAGCAAATCAATATATTCTGTAAATCTATCAAATCCATTAGGATTTATATAGCATCCTGCATCTAAATATATTAAAATATCATTATCTTCAATTTCATTTAGGCGTTTATTTATTATATACGGTTTCCATATAGAACATCCACTGCCGCGCGGAAGTTCCAAAATATGTTTAAATTGTTCCTTAAAATTTGCATCTAAATCGTCAGGACAATATGATATTATTGTATCAAACCACCATAAATTATCTGCTTGTTTGCATAATCTTTTCTTTGATTCCTCATATTTATTATCACCATATGTTATTAAATGAATCATAATTTGTATTATTATTATACAATAATGTTTATATAATATAAAAAATAGATATACATAGATACTAACTATTTAACTACTGTGGTTGTAACAATTTATTCATTGTCTTTGCTGTCTTCGCATTCTTCAATGTCGCTTATCTCTTTGTCGATTCCATCGGTTCCCTCAATATTGTAGAGGAAATAACTGCTATAGTGGTTATAGTCATAGAATTCAGGGTCGTCGCAGCTATGGTTATAGTAGTTGGAGTAATATACGTCTTCGTCGGGGTTGAAGAACTCATATCCATCTTCTTCAAAGTCGGGGTCCATCATCCATCTGGGAGGCATGTTATGCTTGGCTTTAATTAGACTAAAACAACAATTATTATCAATTTTTTATTTAATACTTTGATAATAGAACATATTTATTTAATATTATTCATATATATTAAAGTATAAATATTGCAGTATAGAAATGGTTACAATGGAGCAAATGAGAAGACATCGAATTTTTAATTTAACTTTAGTAGATTTAATACCTACACTAATTGTTGCACTAATAATACATTCTTATTTATGGTTATATCCACTAGAATTAGATAATCACGAACAATCTAATCGTTCAATAATACAATATATTGCATCATTATTTATAATAATAATAACATCACTTGGTTTAGGTATAATAATACATAGAATGGTAGGTATAAAGTCGGGATTATCAGCACATTTAGGATTAAATGGGTTGCCAAATAAAAAAATATTGTAATAGTTTAAGAAGAAAAATGAATAATTTTATATCACCTGATAGATTTCTTTCTGTATGGATATTTATTTATACTATTGCATATTTATTAAAACTTGTTCCTTACAATCCAATAATACTTATAAGTATTGCAATTGCTTTCTTTGTATTTAGTTTATTTATAATTATTTTTAATTTAAATGAAAATTCTCTTTTACCTTTCTATTTAACTATTAACTTTATTGGTAAAATAATACCCTTGTATTTTATTATTAATAATAAAATAACTAATAATGACATGATATTTACAATATATTTTATATTAATATATGTTGCATATATGCAAATAATTAAAGATGATATTATATGTGTATATAGGGATTATATACTATTCATAATAGATCGCAATAAAGGAAGACAAGGAATATTATATTATATCTACACACAAATACAAAATAATCTTGAAAATAAAATATTTTAATTACTATATTCTATGTATATAATATTGCCTTAATAAAAAGGGATTTTGCTACTAGCAGGATTCGAACCTGCGAGTGCTATGCACGTGACAGCTTAAATGTCATGCCTTGGACCTGGCTCGGCCATAGTAGCAAAGCTCATAAATCAGAGCAATATTAAATGTAAAAATAAGTTAGTTGTTTAAACGTATTTAGCAAGTTAAACAAAATACCTTTTATATTATAAAGTCGGGTAATCCTTATATGATTTTGTAAAATTATTATATAAAAAATATCTATATTACATATTAAAGTAGAAAAAATAAAGAAATGGTTAATATTTTACTTGCATTAATCGTATTATCAAATATTGTTAATTCCTTAACATTCGTTTTTATGGATGGTATGATTAATAAAATGAGTATTTATCAAAGCAAGCCCGTTAATATTATTCAATTGAGAATGAATTGCGACCCACAGATTAATAGACGCAATCTTGTAAAATATATTCCATTAATAAGCATTATTAGTTTATCAAAAAAATCAAACGCATTGTTTGAATATGAATATAAAAATAATATCGCACCAAAAAAAGTTGTTGTATTTGGTGCTTCTGGATATACTGGAGGAGATACAATACGAGCCCTATTAGAAAGAAATATTAGTGTTATTGCTGTTACAAGGAGAAAGGTTAATATTGTAGATAGAGAACATGCAAAATTGAACACTTTAGTTATAGACGACCTTAATCAAATTGACAAAATTACAAGTATTGTTGCAGATGTTCTCGAACCTTCAAGTATTGCTGGTATTATGAAAGACGCTGATGCAGTAATATTTTGCGCTGCTTCAAGACCGCGTGTCAAAGTAACATCAACGCCTGGTGTAGATATTTCAAAGCGAAGTATGAATTATGATTTGATTGCAAATAATACGGGTGTTGTTGCAGACCCCAGTGATAATGTTGAAGATATAGGATTAGTTAATGTTGCCGAAGAAGCAATACGTTCTAATGTGAAGCGTCTTGTAATCGTATCGTCTATATGCGCAAAATGCCAAAAGAACGATGAAACATCCGGAAATGGATATGGTGAAGCAATTGATAGAGGTTTTGCAAGTTGCGATTCATGTTATAAAAAACAAACAGGCGAAGAAAGAGTTCGTATATTATATGAGAAAGCCCCTAAACATATGGGTTATACTATTATAAGACCTGGAATGCTTTCTCCTGGTGAAAGAAGAGGACCTGCAGAAGTAGAATTTAATCAAGGAATATCTAAAAGTGGTATTATATCACGCCAAGATTTGGCGGATATTTTAGTATCTGCATCAATAACAGATAATGCTTTCAAAAAAACATTTGAAGTATACTACAAAGATACAGCGCAACCTGTAGATATGTATAAATCTCTAAAAACTTGCAAAGAATTAGGACATTCTATCAAAGAATGCTTCTTTGGCGAAGGTTATAATGAAACAGAACCCTTAACAATGGAAAAAATCATGAAAATGCCTCAAACCGGTTCAATATTTATTTCAGGAACTGAAGTTCTAGGTAATAATTATACAGAGATGTTAAGTAAATTAAAAGAAGATGTCTATGTTCAATATGATATTAATATTCTGCGTTCTAATGATATTTTGTGATTATTTACGTATGACGTAATGATATGATTATTTTTTGCAATATAATTAAAACTTATAAAACTTATATGGATATATTATTTATATAAATATTTATATACGCTCATACATCCAACCATACTTATATATTTATACATTCCTATACACCTAATCGCACTCATTTGTATCCTCTTTTTGTTTGCCATAATTACTCTATATATAAGTATATTTATATATCAGTTTTTGAATTATATAATATTTATAAATATTATATAACAATAAATTACTATACGAATATACAAAGTTAAATCAAAAGAACATGATGACCTTTTATAAAAGCATTATTATTATATTATTATTTACATACGAAGCAATTGCATTTTCAAATATGCCTCTAAAATTTACTAATAAACTAAATAATATTAGTTTGCTTACAAAGAATAAGCACTCTAATATAAACGAAAGTCATTTAACAAAATTAAATCTTCATCGTCGAAATTTATTTGGACTTGCAAGCATATTCCCATATATATTTACAAAACCAGCAATTGCTGTAAGTGTTGGAAAAGAAAAAACGATTGAAGAATTAAGAAAGGAGGCTTTAAATATTATTGATATTATTGAAGTTCAAAAGAATACAATTAATTTACCTTCATTAAATGATAATAATACGAATGACAATAATGATAATACTAAAAACGATAACAATAACAGCATTGTTGATAGTAAGACAAAAATAAAGATTGATGCTGTTCTAAATAATATTATGAGTAATTTTAAGAAAAATGGTAAAATCGACCCAGAGAAATCTGTAAGTAATTTGCAAAAATACTGTTCTGAAACAAATATCATCAAGTATACAAATGTGCGACGTACAACATCATCTTTTCAAGATGGGAAATACGGATTATTACTTGGTAAGTTTATTAATTACGAGATTATCAACTATGAAAAGGACGTAGATAATAATAGCGATGAAAAAAATAATATATATTACAGCGTTGACATGAAAGTAAATGCAGAGTATAAAACAATGTTGCAAAATAGCATACAATTCAATGATATGTATTATCCAAAAAATAGAGATTACAATAATATATGTTATGTTATATATCGATGGTCTTTCAGAAGATACGAAGATGCGAATTTATATTTAGAAGGGTGTTTTCTTGTTCCGCCTATTAAATACTAAACTAACATACATTATTGTATTATATATAACTTATTTTTGAGTATTATATTACATTATTTTTAATTTAGGGTCTATTACTGGCTCTAAATTTTTAAGTGGTATATCAACAGGTTTTCTTTGTTTTTCAAAATCCTTTCCTCTTTCATTCTCGAGAAGAGTAAATGCGGTTCCTTTGTAACTATCGAGAACTAAATCGGTAATGTATTCTTTGTTAATTCTCAAATGCTTGATAGAGATTTTGTCTCCAGGTTTAAACTTTTTAAGTATTGCATTCAGGTCATCGGGATTATTTATAGGGATATTATTGATGGCCAAGATAATATCTCCAATTTGGGATACACGGTTTGTTTCTGTATCTCTCACAATACCCTTTAATCCTGCAAAATATGCAGGTGAATTTTTAGGAACATCTAATATAAGTATTCCTTTTGTAATAATAGGAATGCCGCTTATATCTGATTCAACAACAGAAGGGTTTCTATCTATACATGAAATACATAGTATTGCCTTTTCAACATAACCAGTTCTAATAATATCATTTATTGATTTTAACACACATGATATAGGTATTGCAAACCCAATTCCAGTAGATACAACTAACCCGAGCGATGCGGTATTAATACCTATGATTTCGCCATTACTATTTAATAACGGACCCCCGCTATTTCCTGGATTAATTGCAGCATCTGTTTGAATAATACCATATATCTTCTTGCCTGTTGGAGCTGTAATTTCACGATTTACAGCAGATATTATTCCAGTTGTAAAAGTATGGTCTCTACCAAATGGATTACCAATTGCATACGCAAATTGTCCTATACGTGTTTTAATATCCGGATTAAAGTTAATGATTTGGAGTTCATCAGCAGGAGCATCTATTTTAAGAATTGCAAGGTCTAAATCTGGATCTATGCCTGTTAATTTTGCAACATATGTTTTTTTATCATTATTTGTATCTGTAATAGTTACTAATGCATTGTCTACTTTGTTAATTACATGAAAATTAGTAATTATATGCCCGTCTTTATCCCATATAAATCCGGTTCCAACACCTTTTGGAAAATCATCCTTGTTTAAATTATATTTATCAGCCATACTTGAATAATCTGTGCTGATATAGCAGACAGATGGCTTTGCTTTTTCAAAAATATTCGTTTGCTCTTCTTCAATATACTTGATAATATCTTTTGAACTTATATTAATAAGTGAATTGTTAGATATATTACATGGTATTGGTTGAATATTTGCGAATATATCAAATAATTTATATTTGATTTTCATAATATTTATAAAACTATAAGTAATATATAGTTATATCTATTTATACAAATAAATATAAAAAAATAAATATTTCAAATTATTTAACATTATTTTTAATTTAATTTAGGGTCTATTACTGGCTCTAAATTTTTAAGTGGTATATCAACAGGTTTCCTTTGTTTTTCAAAATCCTTTCCTCTTTCATTCTCGAGAAGAGTAAATGTCGCCCCCTTATAACTACCAAGAACTAAATCGGTATTGTATTCTTTGTTAATTCTCAAATGTTTGATAGTAATTTTATCTCCAGGTTTAAACTTTTTAAGTATTGCATTCAGGTCATCGGGATTATTTATAGGGATATTATTGATGGCCAATATAATATCTCCAATTTGAGTTATGCGTTTCGTTTTTTCATCTCGTTCAACGCCTTTTAACCCTGCAAAATATGCAGGAGAATTTATCGGAACATCTAATACAAGGATGCCTTTTTTAATGATAGGAATACCGCTTTTCTCTGATTCTACTACAGATGGGTTTCTTTCCATATATGAAATACCAAGTATTGCCTTTTGAACATACCCAGTTCTAATAATATCATTTATTGATTTTAAAGCAGATGATATAGGAATCGCGAAGCCAATACCTGCGGATACACCTAATCCTAGTGATGCAGTATTAATCCCGATGATTTCACCATTACTATTTAGTAGAGGGCCTCCGCTATTTCCTGGATTAATGGCAGCATCTGTTTGAATAATACCATATATCTTTCTGCCTGTTGGAGCAGTTATTTCGCGATTTACCGCAGAAATTATACCGGTTGTAAAGGTATGGTCTTGCCCAAATGGATTACCAATTGCATATGCAAATTGTCCAATACGTGTTTTAACATCCTGATTATAATTAATGATTTGGAGTTCATCAGCAGGAGCATCTATTTTAAGAATTGCAAGGTCTGAATCTGGGTCGACCCCTGTTAATTTTGCAACATACGTTTTCTTTTTATTATTCTTATCTGTAATAGTTACTAACGCTTTGTCCACTTTGTTAATTACGTGGAAATTAGTAATTATATGCCCCTCCTTGTCCCATATAAATCCGGTTCCAACACCTTTAGGCAAATCATCCTTGTTTAAATTATATTTGTCAGCCATACTCGAATATTCTGTGCTGATATAGCAGACAGATGGCTTCGCTTTTTCAAAAATATTTGTTTGCTCTTCTTCAATATATTTAATAATATCTTTCGAACTTATTTTATCTACTACATATTGCTCAACTGCATTTGCTTTTTTAATACCTACTGTATTTACTGCAATACTACCTAAACTACTTAATATTAGATTTCGCCTATTTGATGATTGTAGTTGTAATTTATCTCCTTTCATTTTTATTTTAACTACAGAATTACTGGATACATAGCAAGATATTGTTTGAAGAACAACTAATCCATAAAATAACACATATTGGATTTTCATAATATTTATAATATATTACTATATATATCTATATAATATCTATTTATATAATATATATTTATACAAATGAATATAAAAATTGAATATAAAAAATTGAATATAAAAAATTGAATAGTTTATATTATATTTATAAACGCTTATTATTAGAAAATAATGAATATTATTAAGGTTTGTAAGGATGGAAAAGAGCAGAACCCTATAACCGGAAGATGTGTTAAGAAAGAAACTCTCGAAAAACAAAATAAGAAAAGAGAAAAGGATGCGCTTTTCAATCTACAACAAAATAATAAAAAAATAATAGACAATCTAAAAATACTTGCTGATTATGAAAGAATAAATAACGAACCGTTCAAAGTCAAAGCATATGAAAAGGTAATTGATTCAATAGAATTATATGATAAAAATATACAAACAGTAGAGGATATTAAAGGTATTAAAGGTGTTGGGAAAAAGATTGAAGACAAACTAATTGAGTTTATCAATACCGGAAATATTGTAGAGGCCGATAATGCTTTGAATGACCCCAAATATATCCTTGGAATTAAATTAAAAAATGTTTATGGAATTGGGCCTGCGAAGATTACAGAATTGATGACAAAGATTAAAGATTTTGACGAGTTGAAAGAGCATCCTGAATTACTAAATGCAAAGCAAAATATTGGTTTAAAATATTACGATGATATGTGTTTAAGGATTCCTATATTAGAAGGACGAAAACATTTGAAGATAGTAAATAATATATTAAATAGTTTATACAAAGATATTGAGTTTGAGTTTGTAGGTAGTTATAGAAGAAAAAACAAAGATATGGGGGATATTGATATATTAATTAAAAATAAACCTGGATTAGTTTTAAAAGATATTATAAAACTTTTAGAAGATAAATCATATATTATTGAGAAGTTGGCTTTAGGTAATAATAAGTTTATGGGAATATGTAAGCTGTCCTCTGAATTACCAGCAAGAAGATTAGATATACTAATTGCGGAACCATCGTATTACTATTTTGCATTGCTATATTTCACGGGTTCTTATAATTTCAATATATATATGCGAAAAATTGCTTTGCAAAAAGGCTTGTCTTTGTCTGAATACGGATTCAAAGATACAAAGAATGCAAACAATATAATAGACACAACTGATATTATTCATTGCGAGGAAGACATATTTAAATATCTTGATATGCCGTATGTAGAACCAAGCAAACGATTATAATACTTAATACCATCCCACCATTTTGATATTGATATAAGGTTATAATGAATAATTATATTAAATATAATAATGGCGATTACATTATATTCTAATAATGCAGATACAAGGATTATTCTATCATATACATTTGATTTATTGAAAGAAAAAAATAAGGATAAAGATATTGATTGTGAATATGTTAATATTGATAGAAAGCATTTTAAAGATTACAAGATGAACAAATCGAATTATATGTTTTTACATCTTTTTAATCCTACTAATGGAACCTATGTAATCGATGATATAGAGATAGAAATTTATGATTTTATTTTAAATGGCAAGGTTCAAATTGTGAGTTTCAAAGATGACCATTATCCAATTAAAAAGGTTGTTTTAAAAAGTTCTTCACATGAGAATATTACAAAGTTTATTGAAGATGCAATTAACAAAAAGTTTCATGAAAAGCAAGATAAATTTGTAGAAGTTTCAGGTGATAAAATTATTAAAAAGAAGTGGAACGGTTATTCTTGGAATTATGATTCTTCAATTCCTAAAAGAATGCTTTCAAACATTTTCTTAAAAGAGAACGCATTTAATAAAATTAAAGACCCTATCGCAAAATTTATAGACAAGGATACATACAAGGATTATTATAAACACGGAATCCCTTATAAAATGAATATTATGTTGCACGGGGCACCTGGTGTAGGGAAAACATCTCTTGTTCATAGTATTGCATCTGAATGCGACGCAAATATATGTGTTCTAAATTTCAACTCTGAACTGAAAGAAGAAAGTATGATTGAAGCAATTTCACAAGTAAACGAAGATCGCAAAAAATCTATTCTTGTTCTGGAAGATATTGATTGCATTTTTTTTGATAGAAAAACAAATGATACTCTTAAAAATAACATAACTATGAATGGTATTTTGAATTGCCTTGATGGATTTAATAATCCAGAAGGATTAATTGTAATTATGACTACTAATTTTCCAGATAAATTAGACGAAGCACTAATGCGTTCTGGAAGAATTGATTTGGAAGTCGAATTAACGCACCTTGACAAATACCAAGCTCGTAATATGTTTTTATCATTCTTCAATAATGAAGAACATTTTAAACTTATGTGGGAAAATATTCATAAATATTCGGTCGAACCTTCGACCTTGATGCAATTTCTATTTAATAACAGGAATGAAGCTAATATATCTGATAAGTTTGAAGATTTTTTCAAACTTGTTGAACATAAATATTTAAAAAGAAATAATAATATTTATACTTAATATATCTAATAATTAACATTGTCTATTATAATTATAATATATATATATAGACAATGGGAGGGACAAGTAGTAAACCACTATCATTTTACCATACTCTTGATAATAAAACCTCTGAATTTTTATTTAATGTATTTAGAAAGAAAAAAAGGGAAAAGTTTGCTGACAATAAAAACGATATGGATTTAGGACAAGATATAAATAATGATGCAATTGGCATTATTATCGTATTATTTATAATATTATTTTTTTCTATATTATTTAAGATAAGGAAAAAGTAGTATTATAATATATAAGTAATATTTATTAAGTTATATATAAGTATTATTTATTATGAACAATGATGACAATCTATTGATTACCATCGATGCAAGGGAAACTAATATATACAATGATATAGTTAGTAGAGACCTTGATAATTACAAGGATAAAATTCAAATTATTTCAGAAAATTTACTTCTTGGTGATATACACATAACATACAAGACTTTGAATTACATTTTTGAGAGAAAAACTCTTCAAGATTTGCAAGCATCTATTGTAGATGGCCGATACAAAGAGCAAAAAGCTCGCCTATTATCAAATACTTCTCAAAAATACATAACTTATATTATTGAAGGCGACAATATATTATCATCAAATATGTATTCGAAAAATAAATCGATGATACAAGGGGCTTATTTGCATACAATGTTTAGAGATAATATACGAATAATATATACTAAAAATATTGAAGAGACAGCAACATTAATCTTGTTATTATCAACAAAAATAATAGATAAACCGGATAAGTTTTTATATGAAGAATATACTTCTGATAAATGCTATACTGATTTCGTAAAACTTAAAAAGAAGAAGATAGATAATATAGATGCAAAGTCGTGTTTTATAATGCAATTATCGCAAATACCTATGATTTCTAATGTTATTGCCAAAAATATTCATTTGACATATACATCTATGGGAACCCTCGTAAAATCTTTAGATAAGTTTGAAACTACCGAACAAAAAATCAAGGAACTATGTAAAATTGACGGAGTCGGTAAAGAGAAAGCTGCTTCGATTATAAAGTATATATTTTCTGAAAATTAATTATCTTTTTTTATATATAAGATTAAAAAATAAATATTATTAAAAATAAATGAAAAAAGTATGCGTTGATAATGAATATAACAGAGATAAAGGGGTATTAGAGGGTATTATTACCAACTATATAAATGACAAAGAAAAAGACGACGACGAACCATTCTATATTGTCAATTTAAGTAAAGTAGAAGAGCAATACAAAAAGTGGGTTAAATATTTACCTACTATACAACCATACTTTGCAGTAAAGTCCAATCCAGACGATATAATAATTAACATGCTTGCAAAATTAGGGTGTAACTTTGATTGTGCTTCTAAAAATGAATTAAAAAATGCATTAAGCATCACGAATAACCCCGAACGCATATTATTCGCAAATCCTTGCAAAGTATCGTCGCATATTATTTATGCCCGTGAAAATAACATAAGTAAATTAACCTTTGATTGCATTGAAGAATTAGAGAAGATATATAATATATATCCGTCCGCGCAAATAATACTTCGCATATGCGTAGATGATACAAATAGTAAATGCAAGTTTAATTCAAAGTTTGGCTGCCCATTATATAATATCCCAAAAATATTTGATAGAATAAACACTTTGAAAATGAACCTTGTTGGTTTTAGTTTTCATGTAGGAAGTGGATGTAGTGATCCTTTAAGTTTTTATAATGCTATAAAAGATTGTGCACATAGTTACAAGATTTCAAAAGACTATGGTTTTAACATAAGTATAATAGATATTGGTGGCGGATTTCCAGGTGTTGATAAACATATTCGATTTGCCGATATTTGTGAAAATATAAATAATGCTATTACAGATTTTTTCTTATATGAAACAAATAACAATATTATAAGATTTATTGCTGAACCAGGAAGATATTTCACAGAAGCAACGCATACGCTCG
>Ga0114968_10001368_pt1 | contig 18729 bp, 14 predicted proteins | sample M_130807_EF_Meta_FD_87020 | JGI IMG/M metagenome (GOLD analysis project Ga0114968, IMG submission 87020) | Freshwater microbial communities from Lake Montjoie, Canada to study carbon cycling - M_130807_EF_MetaG | ecosystem: Environmental > Aquatic > Freshwater > Lake | place: Lake Montjoie...
AGGACCTGCTCCAAGCCAGCGCGGCACAACGACGCGCCATCGCTGGCAAAGACATGGCGATGATTTTTCAGGATCCGATGAGCAGCCTGAACCCCAGTTTTACCGTGGCCTACCAGCTCGGCGAAACCCTGCGCCTGCACCGGGGCATGGATGCCCGCGCGGCACGCGCCCACGCGGCCACCTTGCTCGCACAAGTGGGTATCGCCGATGCCGCCAACCGCCTGGATGCTTATCCGCATCAGCTCTCGGGCGGCATGTGCCAGCGGGTCATGATCGCCATGGCCATTGCCTGCCAGCCCCAATTACTGATCGCCGATGAGCCCACGACGGCGCTGGATGTGACGGTGCAGGCGCAAATTCTTGATCTACTGGCACAGCTGCAGCGCGCCCAAGGCATGGCCATGGTGCTGATCAGCCACGACATGGGCGTGGTCAGCCAGGTGGCCCAACGTGTCGCGGTGATGTACGCAGGCCAGGTCGTAGAAGTGCAAGAAGCCCGTACCCTCTTTGACGCTCCAAGGCACCCTTACACCCAGGCTTTGCTGCAGGCCATGCCCCAGCGCAGCCGGGGGGCCGCTCGGCTGGCAACTATCCCGGGCATGGTGCCCGGCATTTCCGACCGCCCAAGCGGCTGCTTGTTTGCACCGCGCTGCGCCTATGCCCAGACGGCCTGCAGCGCACCGGCCCCTGTCCATCGCGACGGTGCGTCGCAGGTGCGTTGCCACTTCCCGCTCAATGCACCCGGAGGCCCCACATGAGATCGGCGCAGCGAGATAAGGTGGTGGTGCAGGCAACAGCGCTGGGCCAAACCTTCCGTATCGGGCGCGGACTGCTGCGCGCGCCGGCGCTGCTGCAGGCGGTGCACGACGTGTCTTTCAGCATTTCGGCGGGCAAGACCTTGGCGGTCGTGGGCGAGTCCGGCTGCGGCAAGTCCACTCTTGCGCGCATGGTCGCTTTGGCGCAGGCGCCCAGTGCCGGCGAATTGGCATTGCAAGGCGTGCAAGTGCATGGCGCCTCTGGCGCCGCGCTGGCGGCAGCGCGGCGCTCGGTGCAAATGGTGTTTCAAAACCCGTACGGCTCGCTGAACCCACGCCAGCGTATCGGACAAATTTTGGAGGCCCCGCTGCAAATCAATACCCGCATGCCGGCCCAAGAGCGGCGCGCTTTGGTCGCGCAGATGCTTGCGCGCGTAGGGTTGCGCGCCGAAACCGTCGACCGCTATCCACATATGTTTTCCGGCGGTCAGCGCCAGCGCATCGCCATTGCGCGGGCCTTGATGCTCAGCCCGGCGCTGGTCGTGGCTGATGAGCCTGTGTCAGCACTGGACGTCTCCATCCAGGCGCAAATTCTCAATCTGCTGCAAGACCTGCAAGAGGCGCTGGGCCTGGCCTATCTGTTTATCTCGCACGACCTGGGCGTGGTGCGCCATATTGCAGACGAAGTGCTGGTCATGTACTTGGGCAACACCATGGAGCAAGGCGACAAAAATCTTATTTTTGAAGCACCGCTGCACCCCTACACCCAGGCATTGCTGGCAAGTACGCCGGCGCTGGGCCGGTCGGCGGGAACGCGCCCAACCTTGTTGCTGCAAGGCGAAATCCCCTCGCCGTTAGCTCCGCCTGCAGGCTGCGTATTTTCCAGCCGCTGCCCGCATGCAACAGCGCGTTGTCGCCAAGAACGCCCCCCACTGGCGCCATTGCATGGTAGGCTGATTGCCTGTCACGAAGCCGCCACCTTGGCAGCCTCCCCCTAGTTCGCCGGCGACCGGCATTTTTTCTCAAGGAGTACCCTTTATGCGTCTATTTCCTATAAGCAGCGCAACCGGCAGCAAAGCGCTGGCGCTGAGCGCCCTGGCCCTGAGCGCGGCGCTTTGCGTGGCACCAGCGATGGCCAAAACCCTGGTGTATTGCTCAGAAGGCAGCCCAGAGAATTTTTACCCCGGCATCAACACCACCGGCACCTCTTTTGACGTCACAGAGCAAATTTACGACGGGCTGGTCAACTTTGAGCGCGGCGGCACCAAGGTCGTTCCCGCGCTGGCCGAAAGCTGGACAGTCTCCAAGGACGGGCTGGAGTATGTGTTTCACTTGCGCAAAGGCGTGAAGTGGCAAAACACTAAATATTTCCAACCCACGCGCGACTTCAACGCCGACGACGTGCTCTTCATGATCGAGCGCCAGTGGAAGGAAGACAACCCCTACTTCAAAGTCACCAGCCCCAACCACTCCTATTTCAACGACATGGGCATGCCCAAACTGCTCAAAGCGGTAGAAAAGGTAGACGCCTACACCGTCAAATTCACGCTCAATAAAGCGGAGGCGCCTTTCCTAGCCGATTTGGCCATGCAGTGGGCCGGCATCCAGTCCAAGGAATACGCAGACGCCATGCTTAAAGCTGGCACGCCCGAGAAAATCGACCAAGAGCCCGTCGGAACCGGCCCGTTTGCGCTGGTGCAGTACCAAAAAGACGCCATCGTGCGCTTTAAGGCCCACCCTTCGTACTGGGCGGGCAAGGCCAAGATTGATGATTTGATTTTCTCCATCACCCCCGATGCTTCGGTGCGCTGGGCCAAGGTGCAAAAAGCAGAATGCCATGTCATGCCCTACCCCAACCCGGCCGATCTGGACAGTATCCGCAAGGACGCACAGGTCCAAGTGCTGGAGCAAGCCGGCCTGAACGTGGGTTATCTGGCCTACAACACCACCAAAAAGCCTTTTGACGATGTGCGCGTGCGCAAGGCCATCAATATGGCCATCGACAAAGCCGCCATTATTTCGGCTGTCTACCTGGGCACCGCCGTAGCGGCCGTGAACCCGATTCCGCCAAGCATGTGGGCCTACAACAAGGCCATCAAGGACGACGCCTTCAACCCCGCAGAAGCCAAAAAACTCCTGGCTGCGGCCGGTTACCCCAACGGCTTTATCACCGATTTGTGGGCCATGCCGGTGCAGCGCCCCTATAACCCCAACGCCAAGCGCATTGCCGAACTCATGCAGGCTGATCTGGCCAAAATTGGCGTGACAGCAGAAATCAAAAGCTTTGAATGGGGCGAGTACCGCAAGCGTATGCAAGCCGGTGAACACCAAATGGGCATGCTGGGCTGGACCGGAGACAACGGCGATCCAGACAACTTCCTGGACACCTTGCTCGGCTGCGACGCAGCCAAGACCAATGGCTCCAACGTCGCCAAATTCTGCTACCAGCCCTACGAGGAGGTGGTGAGCAAAGCCAAAGTGGTTACCAGCATAGCCGAGCGCACCAAGCTGTATGAACAGGCCCAGCGCATCTTTAAGGAGCAGGCGCCCTGGTTCACCATCGCCCATGCGGTGCAGATCAAGCCCATCCGCAAAGAAGTGCTCGACTTTCGCCTGAGCCCCTTCGGGCGCCACACTTTTTATGGCGTGGACATGCGCTAAAGAATGTGTCTAGCCGCGTACCAGGACATCGGCCATGGCCTGGTACGCCGGTAAAGTGTAGATGTCGTTAGCAACGTTGGCTGCCACCGGGTGGGAGGCAAAACGCGCAATCACCATTTCGGCGCGTGGGTCGATATAGATGTTTTGCCCATGCACACCCCGCGCCATGATGGCCTGGTTGACGTTGTGCGCGATCCACCACATATTGCGGTAGCTCCAACCGGGCAAGGTAGGCGGCCCGTTGGCCACAAAGCGCGCCGGATCTGCGCCCCGATGTAAGTCCTCCACCACCGCCTGCGCGATGACCTGCCGATCGCCCACGCGCCCGCCCTGGCGCAGTAGCTCGCCCAAGCGGGCCATATCGCGCACGCTGGCGTTCAGGCCGCCGCCGACAAACTCCACGCCGCAGCTGTCCACGGTGTAGCAAGCGTCCAGCTCGGCGCCCATGGGTTGCCACAGCCGCTGGGACACCAGGTCCGAAAAATTGCACCCCGCCACCCGCCGAAGTATCCAGCCCAGCACATCGGTATTGACCGTGCGGTAGGTGAACTCGGCGCCGTGCTCGCCCCGCGCGCCCACGGTCGGCATATAGGAAAAAAAGTTGTCTGGCCCAGCCGCGCCAGGTGGCCGGGCCAGCATGCCGCCAGCGTACATATGGCTCCAAATGGTGGCCTGGGAGTCGGCGTAGTTTTCCGAATAATCGATGCCAGTGGTCATGTCCATCACCTGGCGCACCGTGGCACCCGCAAATCCGCTGGCCTGCATTTCGGGAAGGTAATGCGTTACCGGTGCATGCGGATCGAGCAGCCCCTGGTGCGCCAATTCTGCGGCCAACAGCCCCGCCACCGACTTGGACACCGACATCATCACATGCAGCGCCTGCGGGTGCATGACGCCGCTGTAGTGCTCCAGCACGACCCGCCCTTGGTGCAAAACCACGATGGCGTCGGTGTAGGTGGCGGCCAACATACCGGTCCAATGAAGCGCAGCGCCACCGGTCATGGGCTGGAAGGTGGTGTTCCACAGGGCGGCGTCCAGAGCCTGCGTGAAGGCGGCGCCAGGTTGGTCGGCTCGCGCGACGGTGCGCGTGGGCACCAGTTCGCGCGTATGGGCAAAAGACCAACGAAATTGCGGAAATCGGTAATTACTACCATCGGCAAAGGCGATGCGCTTGTCCGGCGGCACAGGCTCGCCTTGCATCCAACCCAGGACGCGCGGGTCGGTTTGCTGCGCATCAGCAAAAACCCGGCCATCCAGACCACGGGTAATTACCGACCTAAGGGGCGCGGGCGAGGAGGAATCAATTGGGGTCATGGTCTCGGAAGTAGGTGGGCCAGTGCAGCGTCCTGGGGGCGCAAGTACGCGCTATTGTTGGCGTTTTGCGCCGGGCGCACGATAGCGTAAACCATTAGCAAGACGCTTGAATGCCCATGCTATAAACCCCGCTGAGCTGATCCAAAACCAATAACGGAGACAAAACTATGCGCATTTCCGCCATTTTTGCAGCGGCCTTGACGGCCCTGGGCGCCACCGTGGTATCTGGCATTGCCAGTGCCCAGACAGTTGAACTTAAGTTCGCATCCTCAGCGCCGCCGACCTCGCCCTGGGCCAAGCAAATTGACCGGTTTGCCGCTTACATGGACGCCGAAACCAAGGGCGCCCTCAAGATTTCACCGTTTTTTAACTCCCAACTGGGCTCGGAAAACGACGCGATCGCCCAGGTCTCGCGCGGGCGTCTGGACATGGGCTCGTTCACCGCCTCCTCGGTGGCATTGCAGGTGCCCGAAATCGCGCTGGTGCAACTGCCCTTTTATTTCAGTACCGCCGCGCAGCGCGACTGCGTGCTTGATAACCATGCCCAAAAACCGATGACGGAGGCTTTGGCCAAGAAAGGCCTTCGCTTTCTGCGCTGGGGCGAGGTTGGCGCTGTGCATTTGCCCGGGAAAAAGGCCTATGTCACCCCTGCTGACGTGCGCGGCATCAAGGTGGGCGTGGTCACGAACAAGCTCAACAACGAGTTTTGGAAAGCCATGGGCGCTAACCCGGTTCCCACGGCTGTCGCCGAAGTGAGCTCGTCCATGCAAACCGGCCTGATTGACACCTACCCCACGCCTTTTGCGTTTTACGTGCCCTCGGGCTTGAACAAAATCGCGCCCACGATGACCAAGTTCCCCCTGTGGGACGCCGCCGGCGTGACGCTGATGAACCTTGGGGTTTATGAAAAACTGTCGCCCGAGGTCAAGGCAGCTTTGGAGCGGGAGACCGAGAAATACCCCAACAGCCTGTACCGTGCCGAAATTCGCGGGGTCGATGCGGCATTGACCAATGTCACCAAGGGTGCGGGCGGGACCGTCGTTGACACCACCGCCGAACAGCGTGCTGAATGGCAAAAAGTACTGGGCAACTTCTGGACCACGATGGCCAAAGAGATGGGGCCCGAGGGTGAAAAGTTCTTTGCTGTCCTCGAGGCAGGCAAAAAATCCTGCGAAAACGCCAAGTAAAAAGGTCTAGTCCATGACAAGGAGCACGCCTGCTTACGCCGTGCGCCTGCTGCAGCTTTGGCATCGCGCCGAATGCTGGCTGGCCGTGTTGGCGTTTTTCTTTATCGCGCTGGTGCTGTGCATCGATGTGGTCGGGCGCGAGTTTTATGGCCCGCTAATGAACGCAATGGGTTTCTCTGTTGGCAGCACGGGACTGTTTGGTTCGCAAAAGTTGGCTATTTTTGCCTTGGTGATCGGCTCGTTTTGCGGCGTGGGCATTGCCACCGCGACCGGCGTGCACCTGGTGCCGCGCTTGGCTTTTGGGTGGTTCCCGCAGGCTTGGGGTGAAGCCATCGACCGCCTTGCGGACTTGTTTGCGGGCTTGTTTTTGTTAGGTGTGGCCTGGTACGGCGTGGTGTTCGTGCTGGCGTCCAAGCAGTCGCAGGTACTGGCGCCGGTGATCAATGTGTCGGCCTGGCCCATCCAAATGGTGATCCCGCTGGGATTTGCTTCGGCGGCGGTGCGCTATTTCTTCTTCGCGCGCTGGCCTGACTTGCGGCCTGAGCCACCGGAGTACCAAGAATGAACGGCATGCTGCTCTTGGTGGGCACCGTGGTGCTCCTGCTGGCCCTGCGCCAGTCCTTGCTGGTGATTTTGCTCGGCGCTGCTGCGGTCGTGCATATGGTCTGGGGCCGCGGGCAGTTGGACTACATCATCGAGGACATGTGGATCTCGCTGGACAAAGAGCTTATTCTGTCCATCCCTATGTTTGTGCTGTGCGGCGGCGTCATGACGCGCGGCACCACGGCACGCCGCCTGATTGATATCGCTGCGGCACTGACGCGGCACTTGCCTGGCGGTTTGGCGGTGGCCTGCGTGCTCAGTTGCGGTGTGTTTGCAGCTATTTCTGGCTCGTCCATCGTCACCATGCTGGCCATTGGTACGGTGATGTACCCGGCCATGAAAGAGGCCAACTACCCCACCCGCTTCTCGCTGGGCCTGATCATGGCTGGCGGTACGCTGGGCATCATCATCCCACCCTCGATTCCGCTGATTTTGTACGGCCTGGTAACCGAAACTTCGATCACCGACCTGTTTATCGGCGGCGTCGGCCCGGGCCTTCTGTTGCTGCTGGTGTTTGCCCTGTATGCCATGTGGGTGAACCGCAATATGGCCACCCTGCCCTTTAGCTGGCCGATTTTGCGCCAGGCGCTGCGCAACGGTATTTGGGCCATGATGATGCCAGTCATTTTGCTCGGCGGCATTTACAGCGGCTATTTCTCGGCCATCGAGGCGGCGGCGGTATCCTTGATTTACGCGCTGTTGATTGAGATTTACATCCACAAAGAGATGAAATTCGCCCAGGTCTATGACGTGGTGCTGGACGCATCCAAGCTCGGCGGCACGCTGTTTCCCTTGCTGGCGGTAGCGCTCAGCCTTAATCTGGTGCTCACCGAACACCACGTGCCAGCCATGGCGGTAGAAATTGTGCAGGGCTACATCAGCAGCCCGCTGGCCTTTATGTTGCTGTGCAACGGCCTTTTGCTCATTGTGGGCTGCCTGATGACCTCGGGCGAAGCCATCCTGATTTTCGCGCCTCTGCTGGCGCCCTTGGCCTTGTCCTACGGATATGACAAGGTGCTTTTCGGCATCATCATGATCGTCAACCTGGAAATCGGCTTTTTAACCCCGCCGGTGGGCCTGAACCTTTTGGTGGCCATGTCTACGTTTAAACAAAAATTTGGCGAGCTGATCATTGCAGCCGCGCCCTTTGTGGTGCTGATGCTGGGCTGCCTGGCCGTTGTGGCCTGGCAGCCGTGGATCGCCATGGCCTTGGTCAGACACTAAGGCTGACGAGGTAAGCGCAATGGCCTACTTTCCGTAATAGGTCGGCAGCGCTTGCAGATAGGCTGGCAAATTCGGGTTTTTCATCAGACGGGGGAAAAACGCCGGATCTTCACTGGTCACCAACGGGCTCAGATGGGTGGGCTCAAAGGGCAGGCCAAAGCGGCATTGCAACAACTGCTTGGCATCCTGCACACCGACTGCGCCCTGAGGCGGGGGCAGATTGCACACGGCTAAGTCGCGGCTGGCCTGCTCCATGCCAATTTTGGCGGCCAGGTCGACGGGATCAAATTGCAAGGCCTTTTCAATACGCGCCATGGTCTGGGCGACGGACATTTCCGGCAACTGCGTACCCGGGCAGTTGGGCGTCATGGATTTGCTGCGCTTGCCGCCAAAGGTCGCCATCACCTCGATATCCTGCGCACCTGCGCGGGCTTTTTCCAGCATGGCGCTGTCGCCGTACAAGGGCTCACCGCGCACCAGCACAAGTTGGATGTTTTCCTCGGTCGCCACAATCATGTTGCGGTAAGGGTCAGGGTGGCGCTCGTCCAGCACCAGCAGGTCGCCTAGGTAGCCAGGGGCGATTTGACCCAGGCGCTTGTCCCAGCCCATCGCTTGGGCCGGTTTGCGGGTAAGCATCTCCACCAGATCGCGGTCGGAAAACAGACCGCGCAGCTCGTGCTTGTTCACCAAATCTGCCACCTTAAGCTCTGCCAAACTCGATTTACTACCCGAGGGCGCCCAATCGGGCGCCAGACTAACGGGCAAGCCGGCACGGCGGGCCGCTTGCACATTGGCAGTTTTCCCGTAAAGCATGAAATTGGACAAGGGTGACCACACCAGTTTGGCGCCAGCCGCGGCCATTTCCTTGAGCTGCGACTCGGTCAGGCCGACGCCGTGGATGGCGATGAGTTCAGGGCCTAGCAAGTTGCTCTCTTTGAGCACCGCAAACTCGCCGGCCATGCGCGGAGACGGGCCTTCTGCCAGATGCAGCACCAACATGCCTTTTTGGCGCTCGGCCTGCATATCCGCCCACTCTTTGGCACTGCGGCCCAGGTCCACCCGGCTGGAGGCCATGCGGGGCTCCACGGCAGTATTCTCGATATTGCGCACCAGACACTCTTCTTTGGAATACGGCAAATTGGTGCGCCCGCCTTGCAGGGTCGTGGTCCCGCCAGCCAGCGCTTTGTATTCACCATAGCGGCCCACCTCCAAACCCAAGTCCAGGTAATAGGCGCGCGTTAATACCTCTTGGGGATAGGTAATGCGTCTGTTGTACGCATCGTCATACCAGCGCCACTCGTAGCGATCGCGGTATTTGCTGCTGATGGGCATTAATGGGTAAATCGCATATTCCGGGTGGTTATGCAAATCAATAATGCCGGGATAAATCACCATGGGCCCAGGCAGGACCACGGCATTTTTGGCTGCATCGGGCAAGGTCTCGCCCGGGCGGGCCATGGCTTGGATTTTTCCGCCAGCAACCCATACACGGGCGTTCGGAATAATATCGCCAGCGTCATTGAGGGTGACGACTTTGCCGCTCAACACGATTCCGGCATCCGCGTTGAATGGGGCTGCGGCATGGGCGATCCGCAACAATCCCAAAAGGAAAATAATTCCGGCCGCAAATATTTTGCCAAAGCGCATAAACAAACTCCCGCATTTATGGTGGGCTAGGATTGCCCTGGAACAGTCGCACACTCACACACCCTGCTTGACCAAGGGCGCCTTGAGCGCTTCGGTTAGCGTTTCCAGGCTGTCTTCCAAGTGGGCCTGAACCAGGCTGCTGCGTCTTTTGCCAGCCACAGCCGCCTTCAGTTGTGATTGCAATTGCATTGCCACCTGTCGGTGAACTGCGCGCACATCCGCTGCGGTTGTCGCGCTGACACGCACCAAACCAGTGGCCAATCGGCGCACATGTTCGCGCTGTAGGTTGCGGCGAAGGCTGTCGATGTCACCTTTCCCCTTATTGCCGACCGCGAGCTCCGACCAGACCGCCTTGGACAAGCGTGTTTGAACTTCGGAATAGGTCAGCAACTGACGCGGGTCGGCCACCTTGGTCTCCGCATCAGCCAGGCGTCCGGCCAGGCCGTCGGACATCAGCGCATCCAAAGCGCCGCGCTGCAAGGTCAACACGGCCGTGGGCAGGCTGAAGTCGACGCCCTGCTGCGCGGTAGCGCGCGGCTCGTTGTGGTCCACCCCTAGGCGACTTAAAATTTTCGGGTCGAAACTGAAACTCGCACTGCTGAAGATCTCGTTGATTACCACGTCCAGCGCAGCACGTTGTTGGCCCACAGGCACAGGCACCAGCAAAGGCTGGTTCGCGCCGGCCGTGGCACGGGTGGTGTACGTACCACCCACGTACTTAGCCGCAAAGGGCAAGGACGATCCCATGCTGCTCAGAACGCGACTGAGCGCACGGCGGTACACGGTGAGGTCTTCATCTGCGGCTAGTGCGCGCGTCGTAGTGCGTTCCCACAATTCACGCGCGAGCTTGATCTGGCGCTGCGCAAAGTCCAGCGGGTCGCTGCTCATGTCGCGCTGATTGATCATCGGGTCATAGTTACCCAAGTCTTGGTCAGTGGCATAGGCAAGCGCTGGCTCATGCTCAGAGCGCGCAGCCAGCGCTTTTAACGCCAGCCTTTCGGTATCCGGGCTGGTGTACTCGCGGTAACCGTACTCGATGGCCCAGTAGTCATAAGCCCCCAGCGTCAGCATGTTGTAGTCGGCGACCGGCTCACCTTTAAGTGGGAGATTTTGCGCGTTGTACTCCATCACCGAGGCCGACAAGCCGTTGGCCTGGGTGTAAGCCCGGTCGCGTAGCTGCGCGGGCGTCATCGCGGTCGAGGCGCGAAAGTTGTGCCGCAGGCCCAGCGCATGGCCAATCTCATGCATTGTGACGTTTTTCAGTGCGTCTGCGATGTAACGATCGGCCTCTGGACCGGTCGGATCGAGCAGGCCGCGTTCGACCAGCAGGTCAAAGCCGAAGCTTGCTTCCTCGAAAGCGACGTCGGCGTAATTACACAGTGCGTCGTCCTGCCCATGCTGCGGGTGCGGCGGCAACTGCTCGGCCCAGCGCGGTACCCCTTCGCCGGCGCGCGAACGGAAAACGCGCACACGGTTCTCGTCGATGATGGCCGCGCCACGCAGGATCTCGCCCGTGCGCGAGTCTTTCTGACTTGGGCCCACCGCTGTGGAGCCCGGGCCCTCCTGTGCAAACCAGCGCACGGCAAGCATACGCAGGCCCTCGGTCGTGGTCCAATCGGCATCGGTCTGTTGCTGCTCTATGGACAGTGCATTGCGGAAACCGGCTTTCTCGAAAGCCTTGTTCCACTCCTCAGCAGCTTCACGCAGGGATTTGCGCCAGGCCTGCGGGATGTTTCGGTCCAGCACCACGCGGATGGGCTCCTTGGGCTCGGACAGCTCCGCTGCGGGGTCCTTCTTCTCCAAACGCCAGCGATTGATGTAGTGCGTGCGCTTACCTTCCTGCGCGTCGTCGCCAAAGTTCGTGAACGACGTATTGAAGTAGCCTACGCGGGAATCGGCCATACGCGGCTTCATGGGCTGCGCAGGCAGCGGGGCCAGCGTGTAGGCGTAGGCTAAGAACAAGCTGCGCGCGTCCGGCACGCTGCCGGGCGGGCTGGGTTGGCTGCCCGGGTTGGGACTCGCGGCACCGGGCGCTGTAGCGGGCGGCGCCGGCATCTTGGTGATGGCGTAGTGGTTGCGCATCGTCACGTACAAGCCTTCGGCTTTAGCGCGCACGCGCTCTACCCCCGAGCTGTTGCGGTCCAGCGCGTAGGGCAGACGGAACAGCGTCTCCAAAGTGGTCTGCGTGCCATTTATGTCGCCACCCAACAGCACGGCTGCGTCCACCAGCAACGCGCCTGTGCCGCTTTGCGGCGCGGCCGCCAGCGGCGCAACACCCAGCAGGCTATCGGAATAGCTTTCGCTCACCGCGCGCGCCAGCGCGGTACCAGCGGGCGCACGCGCAAGCTGGTTGCGCGCCAACAGCAGCACGTTGTTGCCGACCCGACGCAGACTAACGATGTGCTCGCGCCCCATCATGCCGGGCCACAGTCCTCCGATACCTATTCCACCGACAACCGACGAAGCGAAGAACATTGGCTGATCAATCAGCGTCGCCGGGATTTCGATCCAGGTCTTGTCGTCACGGGTCCACACCGGCAGGTAGCCGTCAACGCGCTTGGCTTCGCGCGTAACTTCAGCGAAGGGCGCAGGTGCGCCGGACACGCTGGCTGGGCGCTGAGGTGTGACTGCCGGCGTTGGCGTTGGCGTTGGCGTCGGCGTTGGCGCCGCCGCCACCGGACGTGGGGCAACGACGGGCTCTACAGGCACAGCGACACTGGTCTGCACGACTGCGGCTATTTCGAAGGCGGGTGCCGCAATGGCAGAGCCGACCAGCAGCAGCGCAAGGCTCGAGGCAGCGAGGCCCGTCTTGAAGGCGCATTGGGCAAGTTTGGTCAATGCGTTGTCGGATCGCACCTTCATGGGCATGTCCTAGATTTGGCGGATAACAGAAAACGATATTGACCGGAGTTTAATGTTGGTTCAATTCAAGTCCGTTTTTTCAATTTCCCTTGGGGCGGGTGCGGCGCCAACCTTTGTTAAATCTGCTGCGGCCTTGGGATGGATGAAAAAAGACTTCGCGACCCAGCGGACGTTGTCCTCAGGCCATGGCTGCATACCGGTGCTACTTTTCGGGTCGATGGATATTGGTGGGATTGCCCATCCAATCCCACAAAGACAAAAGCCACCGAAGGGAAACGGTGGCTTTGGCAAGAATGAATCTGGTGGGACGTGCGGGGGTCGAACCCACGACAAACGGATTAAAAGGGTAAAAAAGCACAAAAACCTATATAAATCAACGCTATTTTTACGGTGTGCTAAAAGGTGCGCAGTATTTGCCAAACCAAGTTGACCAACTTTTGCACCGATTCAGAGACAAAATCAGCACACATACTTACAAAAACGATCAGCTGTTTGCAGACGAAAGACGCTCAAGATTAGGGCGCAAGACTGAAGAAAGTGCTTGACAGTTGGAACGAGTGGTTGGATAGTGGGTAGAAAGTTGCAAAAATTATGATTTCAATAGGTCAATGAAAAAGATAATCACCGAATTAAAGAAATGAAAAAAATTGCAATTATTCTATTTTCCTTTTTAGTCACGAACTTCTTAGGCGCATGCTCAAACTCAGTTGATATCGACGGCGAGGTATACGTCGGACAAAATGAAAAGGCAAAAAAATTAACTAATGTCACTATCAATATTTTAACAGAAACGCAATTGAGTGAGCATATCGATAAAAAGAAAAAAGAAATTCCTGCGGAAATAAGAGAATTAAAGCGAGACTTAGAAAAAGTTAAAAAAATAATTAATAAAATAGAGTTTTACGAAGCCTCACTTGATAAATCAATTAATAATTATAATCGAGCTATTGAGTCACAAATATCTACACTAACTTTGTCAATAACAAAATCAGCAGAGATAAGAAGCCGCATGAGAGCTGGATTAGATACAGCAGTCATGGAACATAAATTAAAAAATTCAGAACTTGATGCCGAACAAAAAGTACTTGACGCTAATTATGAATTAAAGTTAGCAATTTTCGATATAATAGAAAAATCCCCAATAGAAATACAAAAAGAACTACAAGAAAGAATTATCGCATTTGATCAAAATAAGGGGGCGATAGAAGAGTATCGTAAAATTGCCTCGGAAAGATTGGAGAATTTAGCTGAAGAAATTTCATCAATTAATAATGAATTAAAGCAATCTGAAACAGGTGTAAGCAGTAAATTACTCTCATCTTCAGTTAAAATCGAAGGCGCTGTCAAAGTAATGACTAATGTAGACGGGAAATTTAAATTAAAATTAAATGAAGGTAAGTATGCATTAATTGCATCAGCGGATAAATACGTTTGGTTGTTTTGGATTAATGCAAGCAGCGAATCCAATCAAATTATATTGAACGATAAAAATGCGTCTAAATCAAACGTATTCTCTGCGTATTAAAAAAAACTAATCGCAGAAATCTTACAAGCGTCTATTAACTAGACGCTTCTGACACTTTCTTGGCTCGTGGTGGTGGGAATGTACTTGTGGCAGCACAACGTATGTAGTCTTCAGCTCGTTCGTAATAGCGAGTGGCAAGAATCGTCAAGATTCGTCTCGCATCAGTCGTATGAGTGTTCACATCAGCGACTTTCAAGTCACTCGTCCCACTGATCTTCGCTTGAATAGCCACATCAGCCCAAGACAGCTTGAACTTTCTGCTCTCATCTCCCTTGTGCTGCATCTTGCTCGTCTTCGAAGCACCTCTGTCCATGTTCTCGTGTCTGATCGTATAGACCCTATACGCAGCGTCCATCGCATGACACACCCATCTAGTGCCCAATCGATACTTCGCAGTGCTAGTAGATAGATTCAGTCCCTTGGTCTGATTTGCAACGTATTTGTCGATGATTTGACTGAAACGCTTCTTCAAGCCTTTTTTGGACCATGTGAGTGGTACCACGAGATTGATCGCCTCAATGGAGTCGAATGGAGCGAGATCACTCGCAGTCTTCGCTTGTATGAACTGAAAAGTGCTTTGCTCTTCAGCGAACAGATGACTGTGGCTTGTCCACCAACTCTTGAAGTCCACGTCTGTGATCTTCCCAAAGTCTTTGTACATCTCAGCACAGACGCCAACGCCATCGTTTTTCTCTGTTTCTAGGTAGTGAATGTTCAGTTGCAAGAACTTGAACCACCAAAAGTATGGGCTGTCTTTGACTGACTGTGGTGGGTTCTTCTCAGAGTAGATGCCACGACCAAAGCGTGGATAGCTACTGTTATGAAAGTGCAATGCTCTTTTGGTTTCTTGGTCTGTGGTCATGGATGGATGTTACATCACTAGAACTTTCTTTTGAATCTAAGATGCTAGTATTAATACATAAATTTTTTACTAACACTTATGTACTTTGAATATACTGAAATTGATTAATAATCAGTTTCAGTCCATAATACACTCATTGCAAATAATTCAGTTTGCAATATATAAAGTGATAGTTTTAAAAAAGGAAAATCAAAATGACAAAATTTGCTGTAGTTCAATTGAGAGATAATCATGAAGTCAATAAAGAAGCATTCAGTAGGTTTACAATTAGTAAATTGAAAAATAGATTTAAATGCAAAGAAGTATCAGAGTTAAAATATAATAAGAAGAGTAATGCAAAATTATCAGAAATGACTGATATTGCTGAATACAAACTTAATCAGCTGAGCGAAATAATGTCTTCAACTAATTTAGATGATATGACTAAAAACAGATATTTCCCAAAAGAAAATACTAAGATTTTCATATTCAGTGACGATGCATCAAAAACTGCATTAGCGTTTGACGTATTAAATGACAATTGCATTATTAAGTTATTTGAATTAAATAATGAAGAATTAACTAATTTCATACATTCAATAACGGTGATTCAGTCAGCAGATGATCTACTCAGTTCACTTGATGAAGCAAAAGAACTTTGCGAATCACTAAATATAATTGAAGATGATGTAGGCTTAACACTTGTATATCGCAGTGCGGAAGATGAAATTGAAGAAAAAATTTCAGATATAGAAAGTGATGTTGAAACTTCTAAAGAAGTATTAGACGAAATATTTGAAATAAAGTGGTATCAAAAATAATTAATAAATGCACATGTAAAGACTTATGTCTTTGCATGTGCATTTTTATATGAATTTAAAATCACTTTAGATTAAAGCAACTCAACAGCACTACGGCATATGGTTGGATTGACTTCTATATATTTTTGCGTGACCGACATCGAGGAATGGTTAGCAAGCTCCATCAACACACGAACAGACACACCTTTATTCGCCAAGTTCGTGATGAAACTTCTGCGTCCACTGTGTGAACTCGCTCCATCGATCCCAACTCTCGCATAAAGCACAGTGAAGAATTGCGCCATAGTATTTGCCGAGAAGCCACGATGTGGATTTTTCTGATTCGTGAACAATGCTCGTGTCGTGTCTGTCAATGTCACAGCAAGCAAGTCTTTCAATTTGAAGCGTGAACACAGATAGTTGTGCAGTTCAGCTTGCATCTTCTCGCTGAGTACGACTGTATGACCCTTGCTGCCCTTCGTCTGCTCTGGGCGCAAATAGATGGACTCACGAATCTTGCCTTCGCTTGTAAGCACGTCACAAATGCGAAGCGCCGCTACAGCTCCCACACGCATTCCGCAATTCGTGGTCATCAGAAACATCGCACGATTGCGAGTGGGATGTTTGTGTGCTGCGATCCACAACAAAATTCGCCTTACGTCTTTCTCAGTCAGAACTTTCGCTTGAGCCATCAAATACCTCCTCAATCAATGAATTCAGTAGTATTTATTCTGAACCCTTTGATTAGGTATTCCTAGCCTTTTTGATAATTTATTTTTCCTGATGGATTCCAACAGGTTAGCTCAGGACTACATGTTTGTGAAAGAACATGTAGTTTTCAATGATGCTTCTTTTTGTATCCCGCAGCGATACGCTCTTGATCAGCGATGAACTTCTTGTGCGCTATTTCGTCCAATCGCACTTGAGCTGAGATGCCCCGATATCCCTCAAGTTTTTCCTCGTCAAGCGACCAGCACTCAATTCCCGTCTGACTACGCATCAGTTCTTCAATCTCTTGTCTCTCACTCAGAGCGAGTCTCTTGTCAATGTAGATCCCATCGTGAACGACAGCTAGAACCTTCATCCCCATCTTCTGAACTTCTGTCTTGACGATGTTCATAACAATCGTCTCAGCGTGTTGATACAGATAGGACATGACTTTGCTGCTACTGGGACGGTTTGGTGATGTCTCAAGAATCGGATTCTTAAGGAACGATGGATCTGCTTTCTTGTAATAGTTGTAAATGAATTTGTCTAATCTATTTTGCTCTTCTTTAAACTGTTGCATCAGTGGGCAGTTGATGAACTGATCTCTATGGATAGGATTTCTCAGGATCTTGACGATCGCGGGGTTGTGATCTTTACCGCTGTGGTCAATCCATCCATTGCGAGTCATTCTCGCCCCGAAACTGAGTGCCGTAAGTGCTTGCTTGATCAGGTCAGCTTGAAGGTCATCAGAGATGTTCATGTCATTTCTGAAGGTCTCAATACGCACATAGTTCCTAAAACTCGTGCGATCCGATAAGTAAGCAAGCGAAGCGCCGAACTCAACATCAAATGGTCTTGGGTTCTTTATCGTGTTGTAGCAAAGTTCAGCAAATCCCATCTTCCACGAAACCACACTCGTGCGAATGTCATACGCATAGCACTTACCCAACATTCCTTCTCTCAATGTCCCATGAACCGATTGAACATTGATACCCTCATAGTATGTTCGTCCGAATGGGCTGTTGATCTTCTTCATCGGTAGCGTTCCATCACCACCTTGAGCGATACGCAATATTGCCTCTGTGTGCCTGACCATCAATTGACGATCTACCTCGTTAATCTTGTTTGCTCTCAATGTCAGCCACACAAAGAACTGCTTGAGCGATTTAATGTTGATGGGGCAGTAGTCGTAGTCTTGTCGGATTTGCGCGGGAATTGGATTCACGAAGTCTGGGAACATACGATAGAAAAAATCTGCGTCATTCAGTGAGGGATCTCGGAGTAGCTTTTCTAAGTCTTTGACTTTCTGCCCTTTCAATTTGGTCACATCCATCGTATCTGTGACAGTTACAAGATCCGTCAATTTCACTTGCGAATATGATTTGCCTTTGAGTCCAGGTTCTTTGTTATACACAAGCGCAACGTTGTTCTTCTCAAGCCATGAATGAAGATAAATACGCTCGCCATTTATTCTGTATTGCCCCACTTGATTGCTCAGATCATGGGTGCTTAGATTGAAGTATTTGTAGTGACGATAAAGATTAGTATCCATCCTGAGTAACGCTTGCTCCATCATTTGCCTCAATATCTCAACATAGCGTGACAGAGCATGATCTGCTTTGTCGGTCTTAGGCATCGCTCTCTTGAGCGTTTGTAGAACTATGGGATCAACTGTAAGTTTGAGCATGGCATGGCTCCACACGCTTCAAGCGTTGTATTTGGAGGGCTAATGGAAGGGTAAAAACGTCTTACACATATAGTAATCTTTTTAGAATATCTGATACACATATCTGAGCAAATCAATTGAAGAAAAATGTGAACGAATGAAGCGAAGCGAAATGAGTTCACGGATGTGCGATCAGCACATTCACCATTTGTCCCACAAGTTGATTGATTGATGTATCCCATATGCTCCACTGATTGATGCCGTCCTATGACTTCTCACTCATTAATTCCTCTTTTTTTTGAGTTGCTGTTTTTTTTCATGTTTTCTTTGAACGCGGTCTTGTCTGATTAATTGAACAACAACTATATTTATCCACAACCAAATGAATTAGATAAATAACCAATGAATTCGTTATCAAATAGTGTAGGAATTTCTATTTGATGGGAGCAACATTTGTGTTCTTTCAACACAAATGGAGTTACCAAAAATGGCTACACAACTAAGTTCATTGAAGATCACGAATGTCGTGCGTCAAACAACAACGAACACGAGTGAATTTCGCAAAAACAAACTACTGAAAAAGTTAGATGAACAAATCGCTTTAGCAACAGCACAGAAGAACGGCGAATTGTTCACAGTCAAGCGACTGAAGAATGCGAAAGATGAGAACGGGAACTCGACACAGATTGAAGTGTCTAAGCGAGTGTCGCCGTGGTTCTGGACTGACAACAACAAGACTTATGTTCAGATCAGATACGGCACTCGTGTTCTTGAACTACAGAAAGGCAAGAACACGATTGAGACTGCGTCTAGTGACGATCTCGTCAAGACACTAGGCATCGTTCGCACATGTGTGGCAAATGGCGAACTTGACAGTGTGATTGAAGCTGCGAGTGTGAAGGTTCGTGAGCGGTTTGGGAAGTGAAATATTTCAAA
>Ga0114968_10001369_pt1 | contig 18725 bp, 9 predicted proteins | sample M_130807_EF_Meta_FD_87020 | JGI IMG/M metagenome (GOLD analysis project Ga0114968, IMG submission 87020) | Freshwater microbial communities from Lake Montjoie, Canada to study carbon cycling - M_130807_EF_MetaG | ecosystem: Environmental > Aquatic > Freshwater > Lake | place: Lake Montjoie...
CCTCGGCGGGCGCGCCGAGGGTCTCCTCGACGAAGGCGTCGGCCGGCAGCGCGCGCGCCCGTGACTGCGCGATGGCGAGGAGCGCCGAGAACGCCTCGCCCCGGACGTCGTCGTCCGCGTCGCGCAGCAGGCTCACCAACGGGCCGACGGCCCGCGCGTCACCGAGGGCACCGAGCGCCTCGCACGCCGCGCCGCGCAGCGCAGCGGGTGTCGCTCGGAGCGCATGACACAGCGCACCGACCGCAGAGGCGTCCCCCAGCTCGCCGAGGTGCTGCGCCGCGTCCACCGCGACGGCGGGATCGGGGTCCCGCAGCGCCCGCAGCCAAGCGTCGCGGCTCAAGAGTGCAAGCCGAAGCGCGCCAGCTTCTTGTGCAGGCCCTCGCGCGTCACGCCCAAGGCCTCTGCCGCCCGCGTCTTGTTGTTGTGGTGCTCGCGCAGCGCGCGCTGAAGCAGCAGGCGCTCGACGGCGTCGAGCATGTCCTTGAGCGGGCCTCGGGGCAGGTCCCCCGAGTCCGACACGGCAGAGCGCCCCAGGAGCCTCGGGGAGAGGTCGTCGATCTGAATCAGGTCACCGTCGGTGCGCGTAATCAACGCACGCTGGACCTCGTTTTGGAGCTCGCGGACGTTCCCGGGCCAGTCATACACGGCCAGGCGCTCGACAGCCTCGGGTACAAAGCCCGTCACGGCGCGTCCGAACTCGCGCGCGTAGCGATCGAGGAAGTGGCGAGCGAGCAGGGGGATGTCTTCGCGCCGCTCGCGGAGCGCGGGCATGCGCACGGGGTAAACATGAAGCCTGTAGAAGAGGTCCTGACGAAAGCCCCCCTCGCGGACCATGCGCTCCAAGTCGCGGTGCGTGGCGCTCACAACGCGGACGTCGACCGTGCGAGGCTTCGTGGCGCCGACCGGCCAGATCTCGCCCTCTTGCAGCACCCGCAGGAGCTTCGCTTGAATCGACAGGGGCGCCTCACCGACCTCGTCGAGGAAGAGCGTGCCGCCGTCCGCCAGCTCGAAGAGGCCCTTCTTGTCTCGGTCCGCGCCCGTGAAAGCGCCCTTAACGTGACCAAAGAGCTCGCTCTCAAGCAGGTTCTCAGCCAGCGCGCTGCAGTTCTGGGCAACGAAGAGGCGCTCTCGACGGCTGCTCGTGTAGTGCAGCGCCCGCGCGACCAGCTCCTTGCCGGTGCCGGTCTCGCCCTGAATGAGCACGGGGACGCGCGTCTCACGGACCTTCTCGACGGCGCGCAGGACCGCCTCGACGCCCGCGCTCCGGCCGACGATCCCCGAGAAGGTCGCGTCTGCTTCGCGCTGCTTGAGGAAGCGGTTCTCGCCTTCGAGGCGCTGCTCAGCGTGCCGTAAGCGCGCGACGAGACGGGCGTTTTCGGCCGCGAGCGAGATGTGCTGCGCGGCGACCGTCAGCGCCTCGAGCTCTGCGGCCCCGAACAACCCCGCCGACTCGCGGTTGTCGACTTGGAGCACGCCGCGCACGTCGTCGCCCGTCCACAGAGGCACGCATAGCGTGCTCCGCAAGCCCGCCTGCACGATGGACCGCGTGCTCGAGAGCTCGGTGGCGGCGTTGGTTAGGAGCAGGCCTGCGCGCTCGTCGACCACGCGCCGCACGAGCGTCCGGCTGATGGCGTTCACGCAAGGTCCCCCGCTGCGCTGGCGCGAGAACGCGACGGGGAACTGCCCGCTGGCCTCACGGAGCGCAACGCCTAAGTGGGTCGCGCGGGGCAGCAGCTCAAAGACCAGCGCGGCGGCGGCCTCAAGTACGGCGTCCAAGTCGCTCGCTCGCGCGAGGGTGCGGGCGTGCCGAAACAGGGCGGAGAGGCGTGTGGTGTCGGCCGCAACGCGCTGCGTGACCGCCTCGACGTCGGCGATGGCGCGGCGCGCGATGACCTGCCCCGGCGTGTCGTCTGCGGGCTCCGGCAAGGCAGCGACGCGCAGGATGACCGCCTGCGTGGGGTCACCCAATTCGAGTGTGTCGCCGACCGCGAGCATCACCTCGGGGACGGTCGCGGTCAGCGCGGTGCGCCGCCCCTCACGCATGTGAACCGAGCCGTTCGTGCTGGCGCGGTCGACATAGGCGACACCCCCGTCCCGCGCCTCGAAGCGGGCGTGGGCGGCGCTCAGGTGCGCATCGGGCAAGCACAGTGCCGACTCCGGCGAGCGACCGACGCCGCTCGGCAGCGGGAGAACAACGCGCTCACCGCCGCGTCCACCCGAGAGGACCTCGATGACCAGCGTCCCCTCGGCGCTCATCGGCTTACTTGTTCTCGAGGCGCGCCATCAGCAGATCCATTGTGTACACCGCGCCGTCGAGGCGGCGGTCCTTCTCCGCCTTCGCCGCAACGATATCCCGAGTGGCCTGCACAACCGGGACGGCCGTCTTGCCCCCCAGCCGCCCGATGCCGAAGACGGCGATGTTCGCGAGCACCAGGTCATCGCTCTGGAGCACACCGGCCAAGCCCTGAAGGGCCGCGTCGCGGTTCGTCTTCTCGTTCGCGAGCTGGTAGCCCGCCTTATTGCGGACAGACTCGCCCTCCTTGAGCTTGCCTACCCAGCAGGTCGCGTCCGTGCCGCAGGCTTTGAGGGCCTCGACCTTGGCCTGCGCTTCGGCGTGGCTCTTCGACCACTCCTTGTAGCCCTTGTCGATGTTCTGGCGCAGGACCGCCTTCTCCTGGGGGTCGGTCGCCGCCGCGAGCTTCTTCTCGGCGGCGTCGATCCACTTGGCGATCGTGGCCTGGATCGCCGCGAGCTGCTTGTCGAGCGCGGCGACCGCCTTGGGGTCGCTGCCGTCCACCAGGTTGGCGGTGTTCAGCGCGATCTGCACGTGCAGGCCGTTGCTCACGGGGTCCTCTGCGTCCGGCATCTTGGCGAGCGCCTTCATCAAGCCGGGCACGGCCTTCTGCGAACCCAGGAACGCGAGCTGCTGCACGGCGGCCAGCTTGTGCTCGAGCACGAGCTCCTTGTCCTCAAGGATGCCCAGCAGCGCGTCCACCGCGCGCTCGTCGCCGATGCTCGCGAGCGCGCTGGCGACCGAGATGATCTTCTGAACACCGGTCATCACGAACGCCTGCTGCTTGCGCGGGTCGTTGATGTACGAGGGCATCTCGTCGAACTGCTTGAGCGCGGCGACGAGCGGCTCGACCGCGGCGGGGTCGGGCATGTCGCCCAGAGCCTCGGCCACCTTGGCCTCGATAAGGCCGCCCTTATCGTACTGAAGCTTACGCGCGCGCTCTTCGACGACGCGGTTCTTGCGCTGCAGGGTCTCGAGCAAGGCGGGCACCGCCTTGGGGCCCACGCGCGTCAGCGCCAAGCGGCACCGGGCGACCTCGTTGCGGCGCAGGTGGTCGTCAAGCCACATGCAGGCGATCAGGCCGGGGATCGCCTTCTCGGCCTTGAGCTTGCCGAGCGCCTCTGCGGCGTGGCCGTTGAACACGATCGGGTCCCGCTCAGGGTCGCCCTCGAGGATGGGGACCAACGCGTCGATGAAGCGGGGCTCCGGGAACTTCGCCAGCATCTCGAGCGCCGCGTTCCGCGACTCCTTGGGCGCCTTCAGGTTCGATGCGATCGCCAAGTACTGGTCGGCGTACTCCTTCGCCTCCCACTTGAGCAGCGCCTTGCCTGCCGGCTCGGCGAGCTGTGCGTCCGTGCCCTGAATCGCCTCGAGCATGACCGACTTGGCCGCGGGGTCGTCGATCTTCACGAGCGCCGCGATGATGTGGCTCCGGTCGAGGCCCGACTTCCAGGCGTTCTTGAGAGGCTCGACGGCGACCTTGGCCTTCATCTCGCCGAGCTTCTGGATGGCGGCCATCCGCTCGCCGCCGTCGAGCTTGCCGATCCAGGTCTCGGGGGCGTTGGGATCGGGCGCGGCGCATCCGACCACGGACGCACCGACGACGAGGGACAGAGCGACGGGACGGAGCCATGCGCGCATCGGAAAACCCTTTCGACAAGCGGAGTTAGGACAAACGGGCGCGCAAGATACACCACTAGATCGGGCCTTTCAAGGCGGGTACAGTACGCCCGTGGCCGGCCTCCAGACCCACAGACCGCGCGCCCCACGCTCGCTCGCAGCGGCGCTCGTGCTCACGCTCGCGATGCCCGGCCTCGGTCACGTCTACTGTGGCGAGCTCTTGCTGGGGCTGCGCCTTTGGATGCGGGCGTTCCTCGGGTTGACCGCCGCGACCGCAGCCTGGGTCTACTGGCTCTTCGTCCCGTGGCTGCCGCTCGCGCTGCTCGGCTGCGTGTACGCGCTCTACCTCGGGTGGCTCTTCGTCGACCTCGGGGAGCGCATCAGCCGCCAAGGGCCCGCGTATGTCCCCGGCCCCATGAACAGCGTCTTCGTGTATCTGGCGCTCTTCGTGAGCCTATGGGCGGGGCCGGGTGTGCTCGGGCAGGCCGTCGTGCGCAGCGCGCGGGTCGCTGCCGTCGAGATCGAGGACGAGGCGATGTTCCCAAAGCTGCTCGAGGGCGACATCGTGTTGGTCGACCGGCTCGCGTTTCGCCGGAGCGCGCCGATCGAGGGGGAGCTGGTCGTCGTGCAGCGACCCGAGGAGCGGCCGCGCGTGGCGCGGGTCGTCGCCACAGCCGGGCGCTCCGTGCAGCTCCGCGACGGCCGCCCCGTCGTTGACGGTGAGCCGCTCACGTGGGAGCCCCTCGACGGGCTGCGCGTCCCGAACTTCGGCGAGGGGCCGCTCGCCCTCACGCTCGCGTCGCTCACCGGCTACCTCGAGCGCGCGCTCGAGGGGGGCAGCTACGTCGTGACTTACGCGGGGCGCGCGCGCCGCGACCCCGAGCCGACGCTGGTTTCGACCGGCCATGTCTTCGTGATGAGCGACAACAGGGGGGCGGGGGACGACAGCGCTCTGTTCGCGCAGCTCCCACTCGACGCCGTGGTCGGCCGGCCACGGTACGTCTGGGCGAGCGTCTCCGCCGACGGCGAGGCGCGGGGGAGCCGGGTCGGCGTCGAGGTCGAGTAGCGGGCTTGTCGGGCGCGGGCCTGCGGTTGACTTTCCGTACAGCAGGCGTCTGTAATCGCCGCCATGGTGGAGAAACCCGCGCGCATCCTCGTCGTCGATGACAACGAGGACGACCACGTCCACCTGCGGCGCATGCTCCGCGCGGAGTTTCAGGTCGTGGCGGCCTACAGCGCCGCCGAAGCGCTCGAGCGGGCGCGGAGCGAGCTCTTCGACGCGCTCATCACCGACCAGAAGATGCCGCGCACGTCGGGCGATGAGCTGATCGCTGCCATCAAAGCGGACGAGCGCACGCAGCGCTTGCCCTGCATCTTGCTTTCGGGGCGCACCTCCGCCGAGCAGCTCGTCAACATCCTGCGAGGCGGCAAGGTCTTTCGCTACCTCGACAAGAACGAGACCATGCTCACGCCGGACGGCCAGGCGGAGTTCCTGCAGACCCTGCGCCATGCCACGAGTCAAAGCCGGTTAGAGCGAGAGCGCGCGAGCCTGACCGAGCGTCTTCGGCTCCAGGTCGAGGCGCTGAGCGCGCAGCACAAGCTCCTGCGCACGCTGGTCGAGCTGCGCGACCCTTCCCGCATCCTGTCGACCGTGCTCGATAGCGTCGCCCAGCACCTGAGGGCGAGCGCGGTGGTGGGCGTGGTCGACCTTCTGCCCGAGCAAGGCGCCTTCGCCCACGTCGCCGTTCGACCGGACCACGACGATCCGCCGGGCGAGGACGACGCCCGCCTCGCGGTCGCCTCAGCGCTCTCGCGGCTCCAGCAGCTCTCTGGGCGCTCACCCGGCGCGTCGCTCAAGCGCACGCAGACCCCGCGTACGCTGCCGAGCGGCGAGCGTCACGGCGTGCCGGCGGAGTCGCCCTATCTGCCGGTCTTCGTAGACCGCGACCTGCGCGGCGTGCTCGTCGTTGTGCGCGCGGCCGCACTGGAGCGCGAGGATGAGCAGCTCTTCACGGTCTGGCGCGACCAGCTCCAGGACGCGCTGACCCGCGCGGTCCGTCAGCGACTCGACGAGCAGCGCCGCTTGGAGCTCATGGTCGAGGCCATGGACCAGGGCGTCGTGATGACGGACGAGCGCGGCACGCTCACCGTCCTCAACCCCGCAGCGCGCCGGCTCCTGGCCATCGAGGAGACCGAGCGGCCCGACTTCGCCGGCGTGCTGCACACGCTCGGTCTGTCTAGCCTTGAGCTGCTGCGGAACTTCGGGCCGGGGAGCGAGCGCGGCACGGTCCGCGAGGTGCGTTCGGGCGAGTCCCACTGGCGCGTGTGGTGCTCGCCCGTGAACTCGCACGCGGGCGCGTTCGTCGGATGGCTGTTACTGGTCACGGACGTGACCGAGCAGAAGGTCGCGGAGTCTCGCCGCGAGGAGTTCGTGCACATCATCGGGCACGAACTCCGTAGCCCCTTGACGAGCATCGGCGGCGTCCTCGACCTGCTCGGCAAGCACGTCCTCGGGGAGCTGAGCGATCGGCAGCGCGAGTATGTCGACATGGCGCGCGATTCCTGCGCTCGCATCAACACGAACCTGAACGACCTGCTCGACCTCGCCAAGTTCGAGAAGGGCCGCATGCCCCTCGCGCTGACGGCGATGAACCTTGAGCGCGTCGTCATCGACAGCGCGCGCAAGTTCCAAGCGCTCGCCATTGAGCGGGGCGTGGCGCTGGAGATCGACGCGCCGATTCAGGGGCTCGTCTGCGAGGGCGATCCGCATCGCCTCGCGCAGGTGATGAACAACTTGCTGTCGAACGCCTTCAAGTTCACGCCGCAGGGTGGCCGCATCTCGGTCGCCGTGCACAGCCCGATGTCGGTGCCGGACACCTACTTGGTCTCGGTACGCAACACGGGCGAAGATATCCCCGAGGCGGATCTTGAGCGCATTTTCGACAAGTTCGAGCAGGTGGTGAAGGCGGACCGCCGCACAGTCTCGGGCACGGGCCTCGGCCTGCCCATTTGCCGGAGCATCGTCGAGGAACACGGGGGCCGCATCTGGGCCGAGAGCGCCCGCGCCGAGGGGACCGCGTTCCTGTTCTCCGTGCCCGCGAACGTGCCAACAGGCGCAGCTTCCCCTTCCACCGGGGTCGAGGAAAAACGTCACGCGGCCCAGCGGGGAGAGGCGCTGCCGGTTCTGGTCGTATCGCAGGACGCGGTCGAGGGCGCCGCGCTCAAGGCCCTGCTCCTCCGCGAGGGCTGGGCTGTCAACCACGTCCGCCCCCAGCGCGGCGCCATTGCGCAGCGCCTCGTCGGCGCGCACGCGACGCTCGTCGTTTGGCTCGAGACAGACGGCGCGCCCGACCGCGATCTGGTCGCAGAGGTTGCCGCAACACCCGAGGCGGTCATCGTCGCGCTCGTGCCGCCGGGCACGTCCGTCGACGCGCTCGTCGATGTCACGGTCGAGACCCCCACCGACGGCTCCACGCTCGGCGGGCTGCTCGACCTGCTCTCGCTGCGCGCCCGTCAACGGCGTCGCCGGCGTGTGCTGGTCTGCGACGCTGACTCTGTGCGCTCTGCGTTGCTCGCGCAGTGGCTCGACGAAGCGGGCTACTTGGCCTATGTCTCCGCCACCCCAGAGGACGCGCGGCGGCGCCTCGAGGTCTTGGTGCCGGATTTGTGCGTCGTCGACGCCACTTTCCCGCGCTTCTCCGCGACGCCGAGCGAGATCGACGTCGGCGCGTCGAGCGGGAGCACGGATGCCGTAATCCTGACCCTCGACGATCAGGCGGAGGTCGAAGCGGAGACGTCTTTGGGCGGCTCGCTGGGCGGCTCTCTGGGCGGCGTCTCCACAACTCGCCGCGCGCCCCGGCCGACGAGCAGCCGCGAGCTCCTCCTGCTCGTGCGCGCCTGCTTGCGGCGCTTGGACCCTCAGTCGCCCGACCTGCTGCTGCTCCCTGGCCCGCGCGAGGTCGAGCGTGAGGTTCAGCTCCGACTGCGCGAAGGCGTGCCGTTCGCCTTCTGCGCCGTCGACGTCGAGGGATTGCGGGAGAACGTCGAGCGGCGCGGCTTCATCTGGGGACACCGGGTCCTGAGCCAGACCGCGGAGCTGCTGAGGCGTATGGTGCGCGAGCGCGGCGGGGAGGGGGCTTACCTCGGTCACCAGCGCGACGACGACTTCGTTCTGCTCGTTGCGCCGGAGCGTGCCGAGCCCGTCGCGCGGGACATCGCGCGCGCCTTCGCGCGACTGCTGCCCGTGATTCAAGGCGAGGCGAGCGGCGAGCCGCTGCGCCTCAAGACCACCGTCGTCGTCGACCCCGGCGGCCGCTTCGACCGCTACACCACGCTGCAGGGCAAGGTGGACGCCTCGCGGCGCCGCGACACGGGCGATCTGGTCATCGTCGATTCCCCTTGAACCGCTGATCGAACTGTGGTCTGCACATGTACGACATCGTGTGCAGATCTGGTTGGATGCGGGGGCGTGTGATGGAACGTCGGGGAAGTGAGCGTGTGTGTGTTCGTCTCCCGGTCGAGGCGGAGCGCGACGGACGGCCCGTGTGGGTGGACCTTGAGACGGTCGACCTGAGCGCGGGCGGACTCTCGGTGGAGGCGCTCAGCGGCGCCGGCCCTGCGGGTCGCTTCGAATGGCTCTCGCTGTCTCTGCCTGACGGCGACCCCGTCAAGATCTTGGCAGAGCGCGCTGAGAGCGCCGCGAACGCCGCGCGCGCTGCGTACCGTATCAAGTACATCTACCCGCGGGACCGTCGACGGTACGAGTCGTTCGTGTCTGCCCAGCTCGGGCGCGCTTGAGCGGGCCGACATTGCTCAGGCACGCTCGGCGCGGTAATGTCCGAGGCATATGACGCTGGACTTGGAGGGGGCGCTCGCGCGGCTGGGCAATGCGGGCGTCAAGTGGTGTTGGGCTGGGGCGGCCGCGCGAGCTCGACTGGGCGCGCGTCCCGTTCGCTCGCGGCCCGAGGTCCTCGTACACGCGGCGGCGGGTGCCCTCGGCGTGCTGCTGCCCGAAGGGACGCGCCGGTCGGACGACAGCCTCTGGTTTGATGCGCTGGTCGTCCGTGCGGCGCCCGATGGCCTCGAGCGGGCCCTGCGAGCGCGCGGCGTGCGCGTGGACGCGGTGGGGGTCGACCCCAGCGGCCAAGTGCTCGACCCGCTCGGCGGTGTCGCGGCGCTTGGGGCGGGGGACCTGAGCTATGCCCTGAGCGGCGACGAGGCGAGTGACGCCGCGATTGGTTTGCGGATTCTGGCGGTTGCGAGTGAGCTCGCAACGGCGCCGAGCGCCGCGTTGATTTCGGCGGTTGCCGACAGCGCCGGCCTCTCGCTGCGCGTCAAGCCTCCGCTCGTCTTCGATCTCCTCGACCGCCTGCTCTTGGGGCGGCGGCCCGCAGAGGCCCTCGACCTCGTGGAACGCGCGCGCCTGCTCGGGCTCCTGCTGCCCGAGGTCGCGTCTCTGGTCGACTTGCACAGGTCGAGCCGTTACCCGCACAAAGACGTGTGGGAGCACACGCGCATCGTCGTCCGACAAGCGATCCCGCGCGCGGACATTCGCTGGGGCGCCTTGCTCCACGACATCGGCAAGCCGTGGACACGCACGTTCGAGGCCCCGCGGACCGTGCACTTTCTCCAGCACGACGAGCTCGGCGCGAACATGTTGCCGGGCATCGCCGCGCGCCTTGAGTTTCCGCCCGCGCTCGCGGCGCAGGTGCAGCGACTCGTGCTCTTCCACCTGCGCGCGAACCTGTACTTGCCCACCTGGACGGATGCCGCGATTCGTCGTTTCGCAGCGGAGATCGGTGATGCATTCGAAGCGCTCTTGCACCTGTCGCGTGCAGACGTGACGAGCAAGCGCGTCGGCCGCAGACGAGAGGCCATCGCCAATCTTCACCACCTGCGGACCCGCGTCACCGAGATCGAGCAGGCGGACGCAGCGCGCGCCCCATGTGTGCCCAAAGGGCTTGGCGCTGAGATCATTCGGCGGATGGGCATCCCCGCGGGCCCGGAGATCGGCGTTCTCCGGCGCGCCTGCGAGGACGCCGTCCGTCGCGGCGAGCTGCCGAACGACGCCGACGTCGACGTCTACATCGCGTTCTTGCGTCAGCGCGCCGCCTGACGCCGCGACGCGCTCAATCGGCGCAACGTAGGTCGTCCCCGCAGTTCGCGGCGCTTGGGCAGCAGAGCTGAGGGCTGGACGCGCCGTCGAGGCCGGCGGTGCCATCACCCGCACCGCAGCGACTGAGCGTGGGGGCGGCGCCGAACCCGCCGCCGCCCGACGCGAGGCCACTCTCTGCGTCGAGGCGCGGAGCAGGCGCTCCGTCGACGCGGAACACCGCGGCGCTCAAGCCGCCGTGACCGCCCGGTCCGGTTCCGCCACAGCCGCCCGCGCCGCCTCGGCCCCCGGGGCCGCCCGGCTGTAGTGCGTCGGGGTCGTCGCCCGCGAGACCGCCGTCGAGGCCGCGTGCGCCCCGCGAGCCCGTCGTGCCGGCCATGCCCGCGCCGCCCGCGCCGCTCGAGAGGGTCGAGCGGACCACGTTCACCGGGCACGCGCCGACGATGAGCGCGGCGATGCTCGCGCCACCCGAGCCGCCTGCGAGGCCGGGGAGGCCACCGCAGCCGCCGGCGCCCCCCCCGCCGCCGCCCGGGCCGAATTGCAGCGTGGCGCTCTGTCCGCCGCCACCGCCACCGCCGCCGCCACCGGGCCCGCCAGCGGTCCCCAGCTCGCCGATACCGGGCAACCACTGCGTCACCGCGCCGAGCACGACGCGCCCGCCGAGCGCGCCGGGCAGGCCGGCGACGCCGACAACACCCAACGAACCGTCTGCGCCGTTGGTCGCTGGGTTCTGCTGGTCCGCGGCGTCGCCTCCGGAGGCGCCGCTCGGCGATGGGTCGCCCGGCAGCGCGCGCATGCCGATTCCGCCGCCATGCCCGCCGTCGCCGCCTGAGGATCCGTCCGGACAGGCCGCGTTCTGGCCGCCGAGTCCGCCGACGCCCTCGCTGACGTTGCCCGCGCTGCCCGACGTCGCATCGCTCACGGGGGGGCCAGGGTCAGGGAGTGGGGGAGAGAGGCCAGCGCCGCCCGACGCGGCGGTGATGCGGGCGTCGATGAGGGTCAGCGAAGCGCAGGCCTCCGCCGCGAGGGCGGTCGCGCTGAACCCTGCGTCCGCGTTCAGTGCCTCGACGGTGACCGCGTCGAGCACGACGTCGACGTCGGGGCCGATAGAGACAACCGGGGCGTTGAGCCCGCGTCGTCCGCGCAGGCGTGTCGCGAGTGCGCCGACGCTCGGGCGTGTCCATCGACCACTCACGCGGTCGTAGTTGAAGCCGCCGTGGAGGCCCAGCGGCACGTCGATCCGAAGCGTGCTCGGCTGGTCGTATACGCCGTCCTCGATCAGCACTGCATCGCTGCCGCGGAGCGCGGCGAGCGTGAGCGCGCGGGCGAGGGTCTGGACGGGCGCGCCGCGCGTGCCCTCGAGCTCAGGGTTGGGGAGATTGAGGCATTGCCCGAAGCGATCGGGCGCGGGGCAGTCCGCGCCATCCGCGGCCGAGACCAGGATCGTTCGGGCCGCGACGCCATCCACGCCGTCGCAGTTCGAGTCCACGCCACGCGCGTCGACGGGGTCTTGCGCGGTCGTGTCGCACTCACACCCGTTCGCGGCGGCGCCGTCAAGGTCGACAAACGGCGCTCGGCAACCCTCCGAGAAGCACTGGCCGTCGACGCAGCGACCGAGCGCGTTCGGACCGGCACACCGGACGCCGCAGACCCCGCAATTGTCCACATCCGTCGAGAGGTCGAACCCCTCGTCGATCGCGCCATCGCAGTCGTCGTCGAAGAAGCTGTTGCAGGCCTCAAGGCTCGGAGCGACCGGCGTCGCCCCACAGACGATCTCGCCGTCGGGGCGGCAAGTCGTCACACCGCGCTGCTCGCACTCACCGATACCTGCGGCGCAGGCGACCCCCAGCGCGGCCTCGAACCCCTCGTCCGCGCGCGCGTCGCAGTCGTTGTCCACAGCGTCTCCGCAGCGCTCCACCTCTGCGACGCCCGAAACTGCGTCGCACGCCAAGCGTATGAAGCCGGCCTCGTCTTCACCGCAGACCTGCGTGCCGGCTCGCTCACAGGCGCCGATGCCGGCCGCGCAAGGGTCACCGGCACCCGCGGGTGACTCGTCCACTGTGCCGTCGCAGTCTTGGTCGGCGCCGTCGCACACCTCGGCGTCGAGCGGGCCGCAGGCACCGCACCGATTCAACAACCCCTCGTCGACGCGCGTGTCGTTGTCCTCGTCAAGTCCATCGCACGCCCCCTCGGGCGTGACGACGATGGCGCAGCCCTCGGGCGGGTCGTTCTCGTCCGTCTGGGCGTCGCAGTCCTCATCGGCCAGGGTGCACGGCAGTTCGGCGGGCACTTCACCGCACGTTTCGCAGGCGTTGAGCGTGCCCTCGTCGGTCTGGCCGTCGCAGTCTTGGTCGGCGCCATCGCAGGTCTCGGCGGGCAGGTCGCCGCAGACGCCGCAAGCGTTCAGCGTACCCTCGTCCGCTGCGCCGTCGCAGTCTTGGTCGACGCCGTCGCAGACTTCGACCCCGACGGGGTCGCCGCTCGGCGCGCAAGAGGGCGCCGCGTCGTTTGGGTCGCGGCATACGCCCTGAAGGCAGATACCGTCGCACGCGGCGCCGCACGCGCCACAGTGGTCTTCGTCGGTCGCGAGCTCGAAGCCCTCGTCGACGCGACCGTCGCCGTCGTCATCGGCGCCGTCGCAGCGCTCGGCTTGGGCCGCGACGCAGCGACCCGCCAGGCACGCCCGCCCCTCACCACAGTCAGCGGGCGCCAAGCAGTCCACCGTGCTCAACCCATCGAGCGACGGGCTCACGCAGCTCGCGAGCGTCGCGGTCAGCGACGCGCTCAACCACAGCGCAACAGCACGCACGGGGCACCTCTGGGCACAAGACGGGGCCGCATCGTCGCAACGTCTCATTCGACGTGTCAACGCGCGCGCGGCCGGTTGAAGCGCGCGGCGCGTCCGTGTTATCCGCTCCTCCCCACGCGCAGGGCGCAGCAGCAGGAGATTCGCATGGTCCGTCGTCACGCCTCGGTCGTCGTCCTCTCAGCCGTTCTCGGGGCCGCCGCCCTCGTCGCCTCTCCAGGCGCGCCGTCGACGGCTCTGGCGGCGAAGCCCGCGAAGCCCGCCGAGAGGGACACTGGGCCGAAGGTCGAAGACATCGCGGCTCAGGCACGCGGGGTCTTCGAGGAGCTCGCGGGCAGCACGGACCCGCGCGTCCGCACGGCGGCCTTCGAGGGGCGCCTCACGCTCGCCGAAGCGGGCGGCAAGATCGGGTCAAAAGAGGACCGCGCGCGCGCGCTGACCTCGGCAATCGAGGACACCTTCCAGCCGCTTCGGGACCGCGGTATCGCGCTCGCGCTCGGAGAGAAGGCCGACAAGAAGGCGGTCGACGCGGCCCTCTCCGCCGTCGTCAAGCTACTCGCCTCGAGCGACTCGGCCGAGCGTGAGCGCGGCTTGGCCTTTGTGACTGGGCCGAAGGCTGCGGTCCCGGCCGCGCAGCAGGGCGCGTTGCTGGCTCGGGCCGAAGTGGACGGCGCGCCAGAGACGCGAGTCTGGGTACGGGCGCAGATTGTCGCGCGGGGGGGGAAGGCCGCGTGGGACACGCTCGCGAAGGGCCTCGCGGAGCCGTCCGACAGCAAGGAGTTCTCGGAGGCTGCTGGCCTCTTTGCCGGGTACTCAGAGCCTCTCGGCGTCAAGTGGGCGCTCTCGCACATTCACGACCGCGACGCGCTGGGGTCGGCCGCTCGTGCGTACCTCGTGCGCGTCTCAGACGCGAAGGCGGGCGGCGACATCACGAAGACCCTGCTCAAGACATACGAGAAGGCGGAGTTCGCGCAGCGGATCGACGCGGCATCGGTCCTCGCGCAGCGCGGCGCGGGCAACCCCGCGATGGCGAAGTCTCTGTCGAAGGGCGCGCGCTTCACGGACGCCGCTGTGCGCCTCGTCGCGCTCGACGGCCTCAAGGGGGTGCGCGACGCGAGCGTCCTCGGCGAGCTGCGTGAGCGCATCGTGAACAACGAGCTCGAGGACGAGGTCCCGCGGACGTTCGCGTGGCTCCAGGCTTGGGTGAAGGCCTCGGGCGATCCCGCAGTCGTCGACTTGCTCCAGGAGCTCGCGCGAAGCGACCGGCGTCCGCTGCGGCTCCGCGCCCTCGAGGCGCTCACGGCGATCGGACACCGGCCCAGCGCGCCGCTCTTTGAGGCCTCAATGCGCGAGGGGCAGGTTGAGATTCGCCTCGCCGCCGCGCTCGGACTCGCCTCGGTGGCGAAGCCGGGCGACGAGGCTCGCCTAGGTGAGATGCTCCGCAAGGAGCCCGACGTCCGAGTCAAGACCGCGCTCGTCGGCGCCCTCGCTGCGATCGGCACAGCCGAGATCATCGACCCGCTGCAGTTTCACGTGACGGCGCCCCAAGCGGACCTCAAGCGAGCGGCCATCGACGCGGTCGCGCGGACCGGATCCCCGAAGGCCACGCCGCTCGTGGCGCTCCTGAAGCGCGACCCCGACACGACGCTGCGCTTCACGGCGTGGAAGCACCTGTTCGCGCTGGACGCGAAGGCCACCCTCAAGGAGTTCAAGTCCACGGTGGGCTGGCTCACGGCAACTCAGGTGGTCGAGCTCGGCGCGGACCCGAAGGTGCCGCTCGAGGCCCTCGAGGTGCTCGCGATCGACGGCACGGACGCACAGCGCACGCTCGCTGTCGACGCGCTGGCCAGCCGCGGGGAGACCGCCACGACGAAGCTACTCTCGATTGCCGAGCGGTCGACGGACGAAGACACGGCCGCGGCCGCGCTCGTCGCGCTCGCAGGTCTGCGGCGAGAGGCGTCGCTCGGCACCTACCGCGAGTTCGCAAAGAGCCAGCACGGCAAGGTGCGCGCCGCGGCCTTCGACGCCGTCGGCCTCTATGGTCCGCGCGCCTCGGTGGACCTCATCCTGCCCGGCCTCTCCGACCGTGAGCCGATGGCCCGCGCCCGGGCCGCGCGCGCCGCGGTCTTGGTCCTGCAGCGCAAAGACTGACGACCCATGATTTGGCTACAGGACGTCTCGAAGGGCTATGGCGCAAGGACGCTCTTCGAGGGCGTGCACTGGGATGTGAAGCCCAATCAGCGCGTGGGGCTCGTGGGCCCCAATGGCGCGGGCAAGACGACGCTCTTCTCGATTGTCACGGGTGAGTTAGCGCCGGACGGCGGGACGGTGCGCGTCGCGCGCGACGCGTCGGTGGGGTACCTGCCTCAAGAGATCGCGACGGTCTCGGGCCGAACCGTCCGCGAAGAGGCGCGCCGCGGCCTTGACCGCATCTTGGCGCTCGGTCGTGAGCTCGAGGCGCTCGAGGCGACCCTCGCGCAAGCAACCCACGACGGCGACCACGCGGCAGAGCTTGACCGCTATGCGGACCTTCAGGCGCGGTTCGACGCGCTCGGCGGCTTTCAGCTCGACGCCCGCGTCGAGGAGGTCTTGACGGGCCTCGGGTTTAAGCGGGACCAGCTCGACCGAGACTGCGGGCAGCTCAGCGGCGGCTGGCAGATGCGCGTCGCGCTCGGCCGACTCCTGCTGATGCAGCCCGACGTCCTGCTGCTCGACGAGCCGACGAACCACCTCGACTTGGAGAGCCTCGTCTGGCTCGAGGGCTTCCTGCGCGAGTATCGCGGCACGCTCGTGATGATCAGCCACGACCGCAGCTTCCTGAACGCGCTGTGTACCCACATCGCGGAGCTCTCTGGTCAGGGGCTCCAAGTCTACACGGGCAACTTCGAGGACTACCTCGAGCAGGTCGCGCTGCGCCTCGCGGTCCTCGAGCGACAGAACAAGAACCTCGAGCGTCGCGCTGCTGAGCTCCAGCGCTTTGTAGACCGATTTCGTTACAAGGCGTCCAAGGCGAAACAAGCGCAGAGCCGACTCAAGCAGCTTGAGAAGCTCGACGCCCAGCGCACCGACACCGACGCCAAGCAGCGCACGATTCACTTTGAGCTGCCCGAGCCGCCGCGCAGCGGGCGCGTGCTCTTGCAGCTCGAAAACGTGCACAAGCGGTGGGGCGAGAATCCGATCTACGCGGGGCTCGACGTCCAGCTCACGCGCGGCCAAAAGATCGCCCTGGTCGGACCGAACGGCGCGGGCAAGAGTACGCTGCTCAAGCTTTTCGCCGGCGCGACGCCATTCCAAGAGGGTCACCGAACGCTCGGCGAGCAGACGCGGCCCTATTACTTCGCGCAGCACCAGATCGAATCCCTCGACCTGCGGCGCACCGTGTTCGAGGAGGCGATGACGGCAGCGGCGGGCCAGACGCCGGGTTTCGTCCGCAGCATCCTCGGGGCGTTTCTCTTCAGCGGCGAAGATGTCGAGAAGCGCGTCGGTGTCCTGAGCGGGGGAGAAAAGAACCGGCTCGCGCTCGCGAAGATGTTGCTCACGCCGGCGAACTTGCTGCTCCTCGACGAGCCGACGAACCACCTCGACATGGCAAGCTGCAACGTGCTCGAGGCCGCGCTTGGGGACTATACCGGGACAGTCGTGCTGATCAGCCACGACCGGCACTTCATCGATGGTGTCGTGGACGAGGTCTGGGAGGTCGCGGAGGGGCGCGTGCGTCCGTTCTTGGGCAGCTACGATGACTATGTGCGTCGACGCGCCTCCGGTGACCTGCCGGAGCCATTTCCGCTGCATCGCGCGCGTGTCGCCCCGCAGCCGAAGGCGCCGACGCCGGTTGCGGCCTCACCGCTCCCGCCGGAGACGCAACAGTCCTCGGCGCCATCGACGCGCGCACTCGACCCCGCGACCATCGACTGGAGCGGTGGAGACGCCGACATCAAGCGTCGCCGCAGCCGAGACGACAAGCGGGGCGAGGCGGAAAACCGTCAGCGCAAGGCACAGGCCACGCGTGCACCCCGCGCCGTGGTCGATCAGGCGGAGCGCGAGGTGGAGCGCCTCGAGTCAAGCCTCACCGAGCTTCGCGGCCTGCAGGCCGACCCGACCCACTACCAGCGGCCCGATGAAGTCCGCCGCGTTGCGCTCGAGGTTGCCCAAGCCGAGGCCGCGCTCCCCGATGCTTATGCCCGCTGGGAGGCGGCTCAGGCGGCGCTTGAGGCTATCGAGGCGCAGTTTCAGTAGCGGTTGTCGTCGCGGCCGGGCCGACCCTGAAGGCGTAGATGCGCGAGGATAGGCCTGCGATGCCGTCGTCTGTCGTCGCAAACACGCGCCAGTACCATGGGCGCCCCTCAGGCAGGTCGGGGGAGCGCGCGCGCGTCACGTCGGCGCTGCTCTCCAGGACGTGCAGGACCTGGTGAAAGTTCACATCCTCCGCGACCTCGACCCGATAGCCGCGGGCGCCCGCGACAGGGGACCACACGAGCTCGGGCGCGGCGACATCGCCTTGAAGCGGGGAGACCAAGTCGGGCGCGGTGGGCAAGATACGCGGGCCCTCGCCTTTGCCGAAGGCCATCCACTGACCGCTGGAGAGCGTCGTGCTGACCGCGCCGCCGTTCGAGACGCGCGCGTCACCGCGTCGCACGGCGATTCGACCCCGTCCTTCGGCGTCGACGTCGAGCTCGACCTCGGCACTCACGACTTCTGCTGAGCCGCCCGGCCACGCGAGGAGCGTCTTGGACGTGCCGCGCCTGTCGGGGTTGATAAGGAGCCGTGCGTGGCCGCGCTCGAAGCGCAGCGCCGCGTATGTCTTGTTTTCGCGCGTCGAGGCGAACAGCTTCGTGAACTGCGCAAGTGAGCCGAGATCGAGTTGAACACGGGACAGGTCGGGGAGCCGTATCAGGACGTTGCCCGTTGGGCCGGTGTCCACTTCGGAGCCTTCGACGAGCGCCTGACGGAACGTCAGCGCCGCCCAGCCCTGTGCGTTCGGGGCCTCGTGATCAGCGGTACCCGCCAATTCCGCCTCAGCCTCGGCTGCGAACGAGCGCTCCTCGTCTTCGCTGCTCGCTTCGCCATCGCCCGAGGCCGCGTCCATCATCGCCTGCGCCTCCGCCTGCGCCTGTGCCTCCTGCTCGGCTTCGGCGGCGTAGACGGTCTCATCGTCCTCGTTGGACGCGAGCGCCCCGGCCGGCGAGGTCGTTCCAGCCTGCGACATCGTGGCCGCGAGCGGATTGAGGCGCCAGCGGACGGTGCCACGGACGCCGACGACCGCCGCACGCGCGAACTCCTTGGGCTTGCGCTCCAAAAGCGCCGGCTTGTCCGCGGAGACCATCCTGAACACCACGCGGCGGTTTTCCATCGTGGGGCGGCCACGCGCCGACGTTGTTGCGGGCCGTGCCTCTCCGCGGCCATAGGCGACGAGCCGCTCGGGGGCGACGCCCAGGGCGACGAGCGCTTCACGCACGGCGCTCGCGCGCGCTTCGCTCAGCTTCTGGTTGTAGCGCAGGTCTCCGGTCAGGTCTGTGTGGCCCTCGATCCAGAGCTTGTCGATCTCTGGGGAGGACTGCAGTGTGGACGCGATCTCGCGGAGCACGGCTTCGGCGCTGGGCTCGAATGCGATCGAGTCGTGCTTGAAGAGGACGTGGTTCGGGAACTCGACCTCATCGCCGGTATAGCCGACGCGCAGACGCGCCGCGACCTGCGGCGGCAGGGCCTCGACGATGCCCCACTTGTTCACTCGGCCCGGCGCGACGCCGGTGCCGCGCAGAGGCTTCCAGTCGCGGGGTTTCGGCTTGCGCTTGGGCTTGGGTTTCGGGGCGTCGTGCGCGGGCTCGGCGTGGGCGTCGTGCGCGGGCTCGGCGTGGGCGTCGTGCGCGGGCTCGGCGTGGGCGTCGTGCGCGGGC
>Ga0114968_10001371_pt1 | contig 18716 bp, 16 predicted proteins | sample M_130807_EF_Meta_FD_87020 | JGI IMG/M metagenome (GOLD analysis project Ga0114968, IMG submission 87020) | Freshwater microbial communities from Lake Montjoie, Canada to study carbon cycling - M_130807_EF_MetaG | ecosystem: Environmental > Aquatic > Freshwater > Lake | place: Lake Montjoie...
CCACACCGCGTAACTGCGGGCGCGCGGCGCCCCTCGCGCTTTCGCCCCGACCTGATATGATCGCGGGGTGAAGACCAAGGCATACAAGCTCGCCGCTGAGCTCGGCCTCGACGAGGACGCGGTCCTCGAATGGCTGCGCACGAACGGCTACCCGAACGCGCGGCGCGCCGACACCATCCGCGCAGAGGTGGCCGTCGCCGCGCGCAAGGCGCTGACTCGGGTTGGCGGCGCGCCGCGGCCGAGCGCAGGGACTCGGAGTCACGCCGCTCCGCCCGTGAGCCCGCGCGGCGCCGCGCCCCACGGCGGCGGGCGCGACAACCTGAAACTCAGCTTCGCGGAGCTGTTCGAGGGGCAGGCGGAGCGACCCATCGAGCGGACAGACGACGCGCCGGGTGACCGGCCCGAGGCACGGCTCAAGCGGGCGGAGGAGGAGCGCGACGCGCAGCGCACCGCGGCGGACGAGTGGCGCGTGCGCTTCAACCGTGCCCGCAGTGAGCGCGACGAGGCTGTGGCTGAGGCGGCGCGGATGCGTCAAGACGCGGGGGACGCGCCGGCGCTGCGTGCCGAGCGCGACCAGCTCGCCGAGGCGCTCGCGCAGACGACGCGCGCGTTGAAGTCCGCGCTCGACGAGCGGGCGACCCTGGAGTCGACCTGCGCCGAGCTCCAGACCGAGCTGAGCGAGACGCGCGCGGCGTTGGTCACCGTTGAAGGGCGCGTGCAGGAGCGCGACCAGACAGGGCAGGAGCTGGCCGCGGCCGTGCAGCGCGAGGTCGCGTGGCGGGCGCGGGCGCTGGAGCTGGAGCGCGCGGCCATGTCGGGCGTCGCGCTCTCCACGCTGCTGGCGCGGGTGGGCATGGCGGATGTGGAGTCGCAGGCACAGGTCGTGATGGCCGCGCTCGGGCAGCGTGAGGCCGCTCAGGCGCTGCTGCGCCTGCTCCGGCCGAGCGACGGTGACCAGTGTGTTCGGCTGCTCACCGAGCGCGTGCGCCGCTGCTGTGTCGACCCGCTGTGCAACCAAGTCGTGGCCAACCAGAACCTGATCGCCCTGCGGGTCGACGCTGAGTCGGCCTGCGAGGTGTGCCATGGCAACAACGAGCGGCGCTGGTTCCTGCGGATGACGCAGGAGTGTGAGCGCGCGGGCGTGCGTCGTTTGCTGCTCGTCGGTGGCACAGACGCTGTGCATGAGCAGGTCCGCGGCCTTTGCCAAGGGCTGCGCGTGGACTTTCGGATCGTAGGCGCTCACGAGGAGCTGGTCGCAGCCCGGATTCAGGGGCGCGTCGAGGGCTGTGACATGCTCGTCCTGTGGGGGCCGGAGCTCGTCGACGCCGCCACGAGCGCCGCCTATGGTGAGGCGGCGCAGTCGCAGGACCGGCCTGTGGCCTATGTGATTGGACCGCGCTGCTCGGTGTACGCGCTCGCGCGCGCTGTGACGAATCGTGTGACCCGAAGCTTGGTCTTGACGACGCTGTGAGCGACGCCATCGCGAGCGAGGCCGAGGCCGCGCAGGGTCGGGCGGCAGCGACGGCGCTCGGTCGGGGGGTCGAGGCGAACCTGAACCTCGTCGTCCTCGGCAAGGCGGCGGCGACGCGCCTGGCCGCGGTCGCGCTGCTCGCCGAGGGGCACCTGCTGATCGAGGACGTGCCCGGCGTCGGCAAGACGCTCTTGGCGCGGACATTGGCGTCTGCGCTCGAGCTGACCTACCGCCGCGTGCAGCTCACCCCGGACTTGATGCCCGCGGATATCGTGGGGGCCTCGGTCTGGCTGCCGGGCGAGGGCAAGTTCGAGTTCCGCGGGGGGCCCGTCTTCACGAACGTCCTGGTCGCAGACGAGCTGAACCGTGCCTCGCCGCGCACGCAGTCCGCGCTGCTCGAGGCGATGGGTGAGCGTCAGGCGACCGTCGATGGCCTGACGTATGGCTTGTCGCGACCGTTCTTCGTGGTGGCCACGCAGAACCCCACCGACGCTGAGGGGACTTACCCGCTCCCCGAGGCCCAGCTCGACCGCTTCATGCTGCGGTTAGAGCTGGGCTATCCCGACGCCACCCACGAGCTCGAAATGCTCTTCGGACGAGGCGGGTTCGAGAATTTCAAGCATCAGGACCGTCTGCCCAAGCGCGGGAACGCCGATGCGCTCGTCGCAGCGCAGCGCGCGGTCCAGACCGTTCAGGTGCGGCCCGCCGTCGGTCGGTATGTTGTTGACCTGGTGCGTGCGACGCGGAACCACACGGACGTTCTGCTCGGTGTCAGTCCGAGAGGCGCGCAGGCGCTCTTTCGTGCGGCTCAGGCCTTCGCGCTCCTCGATGGCCGAGACTATGCGCGACCCGAGGACGTTCAGGCGCTCGCAGGCAGCGTATTGGCGCACCGCATCACGCTGCGGGCGCAATCGTCGAGCGGTCGCGACGCGCTGGCCTTCATCGAGGAGGTCGTCCGGCGCACGCCGGTGCCGATGTGAACCTTCGGGAGCTCAACTACATCCTGATCCCTCGGGCTCAGGAGAGCTGGGAGCGCCTTGAGAGGTCGCGGCAGTTTCGCTTTGTGTGGCCCCTCGTCGACCTCCTGCGCGCCGTCACGCTCGAGGGTCAGGTCGTGGCCGTCGCGATGCTCGTCGCTGCGGCGGCCGGTGTCGATGTGCGCGGTTCGAGCCTGTACTTGGTGTTCTGCGCGCTCTTCTCCCTGCTCTTCGTGGCGCTCGTGATGCGGCCATCGACGCACCTGCGGCCGACTGATGCGGCGGTGCGCGTCTGCGGGGTCGCGCGCGTCGTCGCCGGTGGCGTCGCCGTCATCGAGCTCGAGGTCGAGAACTTGAGCACACGGCCGCTTGACGGCCTGCGTGTCGTGGGCCCGTTCCTGCCGTGGGACGCGCGCTGGGTGGGGCCGCTTCCAGGCCTCTCTACGCTGGCGCCGGGGGAGGGGCGTCGCGTCTTCGCCCGCGTCGAGCTCCTGCTCCGGGGCGATCGAACCCTGGGTCGCTTCGAGGTGGCCCGCGCAGGCGCGTTGGGCTTGGTTCTGGGGCGGAGCGTTCGGTCCGAGGCCGCTCGAGTCCTTGTCCTGCCGCGATCGCACGTCGAGCCGGTCGACGCCCTCGGTGAGCGAGCCGAGGTGCTCGAGGGGGTGCGTGGACGCTCATCGACCAGCGCATCGGGGTTTGAGCTGCTGGGCGCGCGCCCCTACCGCACCGGTGACCGACCCAAGGACATCGTCATGCGCGCGTGGGCGAGGCACGGTGAGCTCATCGTTCGGGAGCGGGGTGAGCGAGACGCCGAGCAACGCGCAGTCGTGCTTGACCTGCGGGGGCGTGGGTGGCGCGCCGAGGTCGAGGTCGCCGTCGCGCTCACCGCGGGTGTGCTGAGCGCCTGGTCGCAGGGGGCCGGGCGTCTGCGACTCGTCCTGCTCGGGCAGCATACGATGAGCCTCGACGTCTCCGATATCCCCGCTCTGGGGCGCGCGATGGACGCGTTGGCGGCTCTGACCGCCTCGCCGGCCGCAGACCGCGGCCACGACGCCCGCCTCGACCTGCGGACGCTGTCGAGCGCTGCTCGGCGCGTGGTCGTCGTCGCTCTGCATGACGCGCCGCTCGCGGGCCCGGATGCCGCAGCGGCTCTCGGGTCGCGGCTCGAGGTCGCGTGGCTCGTCGCGCGCGACTCCGAGCGTGTCGCTGAGACACCCAGGGCGCGCGTGGTCGACGCGTCGCGCTTGGCGCGCGCCCTGGGCGTGCCGACGTGACCCGCGCTCGACCGCCCCTTGCCGTCGGGGTCCCCGCCGCGCTGGCGCTCTCGCAAGGCGGCGGGCTCGCGGTCTTTGGCGCCGTCGCACTGGGCGTGCTGCTCTGGCGACGTCGCCTCGGGGACGCCCCGGAAGAGAGCGGTCCCGCGTTGACTGCGCAGGCCGTCGCGCAGCTCGTCGGCTTCGCCCTCGCCCTGGGCGCGTGGCTCTGGTGCGTTCAGGCGGGCCTCGGCGCACCTCGCGCGCGCTTTGGCGCAGGCGTGACCGCGTGCGCGCTCGGCGTCGTCGCCGTGCGCTGCCTCTGGCGCGTCGGCACCGCGGGGCACGTCGGCACGCTTGGGATCGCGCTGGTCGCACTGATGGGGATGTCGCGGCTCGTCAGTGCGCCCCTCTTCGGCGTCGCGACGGGCGTTTGTCTGGCCCTCGGCCTGGCATCACTCCTGGCGCGGGACGACGCGTTCGAGGCGCTCGGCGCGCGCAAGACGCGACAGTCCCTCGCGTACCTGCGCGCCTGGGGTCTGGTCGCGACGCTCACCCTTGCGCTGGGGCTCGCGCTCCCGGCGGCCGAACCGCGCGTGAGCGAGTACATCGAGCCCTACCTGGGCGAGGGCGCGCTCGCGAACGCAGGCTACCAGGACGGCAACGCCCCGATCGGCGGGCTGTCCAAGGTTCTCGACTCCAGCGACGTGTGGCTGCGAATCTTTACCCCCGACGCCCGCCCGCTGGCCGTGGACCGCTTGCGGGCGCAAGTCTACCGAGATTACCGCGACGGGACTTGGCGCGCCCCCGCGGCGCGGCCTCCGAGCGCCGCGCCGCCTCTGCGGGACGCGGAGCCCGCGGTCGTCGTGGAGCACACCGACCGCCTGCTCCGAACGCTGCCCGTATCCGTCGCAGCCACGCGACTGGGCGGCACGCTGCCAGGGGCGACCCTCAACGATCTGGGCGTCGCGCGGCGCGCCGACAACGACGAGGGCGTGCGGTTCGCCTTCGCGCCCGTGCCTCACCCGGGCCTTCAGGATGCCGGCCCGGTGCGGGCGGCCCCCGACGTGAGCGATGTCTTCGTGCCGCAGACGCTCCGACGACCTCTCGAGGCGTGGCTCACGGCGCATCACATACCGCGGGCGCCGGAGCAGGCCGTCGTCGCCGCGCTGACGAAGGCGCTCGACGCGTACGCCTACCGACTCGAGTTCGGCGACGAATGGTCTGAGGCCGACCCCGTCATCGACTTCCTGGAGCGCATCAAGGGTGGTCACTGCGAGCTCTTCGCGAGCGCCTTTGTACTGCTCGCGCGGTCTCGCGGTGTGCCCGCGCGCTATGTCACGGGCTTCCGTGTCAACGAGTACAACCCGTGGGGCCAGTGGTCTGTGGTGCGCGGCCGAGACGCGCACGCGTGGGCCGAGGTCGCGCTTGAGGGCGACTGGGTCGAGGTCGATCCGACGCCCGCCGGCGCGTTCGAGCAGGGCGAAGGGGGGCTGATGGGTCCCTGGGCGACGGCGCTGGACGTGGCCGCACGCTCGGCGTCACGAGCGTTCACGCGCCTACAAGCGCTCTCCGACGCGGAACTCGCGACCGCGTTGCTACTCGCGGGCGTGCTGGGCGCGACGCTGTTGTGGGTGCGCGCTCGTCGCGTGCGCTCGAGTGGCTCACCACACCGCGAGGAGCGAGACGCCCTGGTCGTCGCGCTCGATAGCGCGCTTGAGCGCCTGGGGTGCCCTCGACCGCCTCACGTCGGGCCCTTCACACACGCCGCGACGTGCGAGGCCAACGGTTTGGGCGATGCGGCGCAGGCGCTCCGGGCGCTCGATGCCCTGGTCTACTCTGGGCGGGGCGACGCGGACGCGCTCGCGCGCGCCATCACCGCGCTCGCGCCCCTGCGCGCGACGAGGCGCTAGCGATACTCCGGGAGCGAGGGCAACGTCGGCGGCTCGGTCGGCGTCGGTCCGGATGGACGCCGGGGCGGGCGCGCCGGCCTGGGAGACGGCGCGCGAGGGGTCGGCGGGGCGGCCTGCGGTGGGTCGAGTGGTGCGAGTCGCACCACCCGCTCAACGCCCGCTGGCGCCTCGACAGCGCTCAGCGTGAACCCACCGTGGTCACCGATGTTCAGCGGGCGACCGTCCAGGTTCGCGCCCTCCGCGAGCACGACCGAGACCGCCGAGAGCGCGAGGGCGCGGGCTTGCGGCCAACCGCGCGCGGTTTCCGGGACGACCTCGAGCTCGTACCCCGTAAACCGCGCCAGGCCGCGGGTCACGAGGCTCCCATTGAGCGCCTCCACGCCGAAGAAGCGCTCGGGGTCGAGCGCACCAGGTCGAGCACCTGCGCGAAACTCAACCGCGTCAAACGTGCGGCCCAGGTCCAAGTCCATCAGTCGGGTGGCGCCCGCGCGCAGGCAGTTCAGCGCCCCGGCATGGGCGCGCAGCGGCGCGCTGCTCGGCGAGTCGAGCGGCGTCACGACGTCCAAGCGCCCGCTCTCGAGCGCCGTCAAGACGAGCGGTGAGGCGGCGGGCGACCACATGGCCGTCAGCGAATCGGGCGTTGCCTGCGAGACCGTCACGGGCGCGTCCAGCTGGGCCTCGAGACAGGCCGCGAAGGTGCCTGCAGGCGGCAGTTCGACGCCCTGTACGCGCCATCGGAGCGCGGCGCGGTCAGGTCGGGCAGGCGCGGCGCGCTCGGGCGGGGCTTGCGTCGGTGGGGCGCTCGACGGCTCGCTGGCCTGTGCAGACGCTGCGGGGTGTGACCTGAGCCGCAGGGCGACGATCGTCGAGAACGCCGCCGTCACACCGAGCGCCCACAGGAGCGGGGCCCTGCCCCTGCGGGCGCGACGTCGCGTCACTCGCCGCTCGGGTTCGTGCCCACCGTGGGCCGCGGGCTCGGGCCGAAGCCGATGAAGTCCGCGCCGGGCGTCAGGTCGACGTGAAAGTGGTTGTCGTGCGCTGCGTTGTACTCGGGCGTCAGCACGATGTTGAAGACGCCGCGCTCGAGCATCTGGTGCGCGATCTCGTAGAGCAAGCGGCCCTTGTCGGTCATGGGGCTGACGACGCCGTCCTCCCAGTCGTTCAGGACGGAGTACTCCACGCCTTGCGCGTCGACGAAGCCCGCGATGTCAATGGCGAGCCCGAGCCCGTGCATGCTCAGGCTGTCTGACCCCGCGATCGTGCGGCAGTTGTATGTGCCCATGTGGGCGACGCGTACGATGTCGAGCTCGCTGAGATAGTCCGCGAGGGCGGCCAGCGCGACGGCGAGCTCGCAGCGCATGAACATCGGTGACGACGCGCCCGAGAAGGACGACGCATAGGTCACGCCGCGCACGGGGCTACTCAGTCGGATGGCGCCCTCGACTTCGCAGGTGAGGTCCGGACGGCCCGCGGGGTGCTCCATCGGGTTCTCCGCGGCGAGGTAGGACAGGCCGAGACGGGCGAGCTCGCCGTCGCAGGCCAGGTCGGGCGACGGCGCGGCCTCGCCCGGTGTGCAGACCTCGCGGCGCACCTCGGGCTCGGCGAAGCGCGCGCGCGGTCGGCAGCCGTAGCCTGGGCGGCAGCCTGTCGTCGGGTAGGCGCCAAAGTCGCACTGCTGCACGCACGCGCCCCCCGCGACGACCTCCGCGATGCAGAAGGTCGTCGACGCGCCGCCTCTGTCTGGGCAGAAACGGTCGCAGTCGAGGCTGCACGTGCCGTTGGGCCAGCCCTCGGCGGGGCTCAAGCAGAAAGCGTCGGCGTAGTTGCAGGCGTCGTCGCTCAGGCAGCTCGCGCCGATCCAGCCAACGTTGCCGGGCGCATCCCCGGGGGGGGTCGGGGGCGGCGCCTCGCTGGGTGGGGGCGGGTCGGACGCAGGCGGCGGAGGCGGCGACGCATCTGCGGGCAGGCCCCCGTCGGCGGGCGCAGCGTCCGTCGGTCGCGGCGCGGCGTCCCTCACGGCGTCAACGTCTTGCGCGGGCTCGGTCGGCGGCGCGATGACCACGCCAGTGTCCACCGCACCGAGCCCAGTGTCCGTAGGTCGAGCGTCTCGAGGCGCATCGTCGCCGCACGCCGCGGCGACCCAGAGCCCCACCGCCGCCAGCGCAGCGTGTGCGGGGCGCCTCACGTCGCGCCGCCGCCCAAGACGACGGCCATCGCGTCGATCATCCGCTGCACGTCGCCGCTCGCCGAGAGCTCTCGAATCGAGTGCATCGAGAGCATCGGGTTGCCGACGTCCACGGTCCGGAGCCCAAGCCGTGCCGACGAGATGGGCCCAATCGTGGTCCCGCACGCGAGGTCGGGGCGGTTCACGAACTCCTGACACGGCACGCCCGCGTCTCGGCACGCGCGCCGAAAGACCGCCGCGCTGTCACCGTCCGAGGCGTACCGCTGGTTGAAGTTCGTCTTGATGACGGGGCCGCCGTCGAGCACCGGCATGTGCTCGCGGTCATGCAGGTCGGCGTAGTGCGGGTGGACCGCGTGCGCCATGTCGGCGCTCACCATGAAGCTCCGCGCGATCGCTCGAGGCAGCGCGTCGTGCTCGGGGCCCGCCAGTCGCCCGAGGACGTCCTCGAGCAGGTTGCCGTCCGCGCCACGGGCCGTCAGGCTCCCGACCTCCTCGTGGTCGAAGAGCGCAGCGACGGCGGTCGCGTCTGACTCGGACGCGGCGAGGAGCGCCTCGAGCGCGGCGTGGCACATCGCCAGATTGTCGAGGCGCGGCGCGAGCACGAAGGCGTCTGCCTCGCCGCCGAGCCGCGGGGCTTGCAGGTCAAAGAGCGACAAGTCTTGGCCGAGGACCTTGTCGGGTGTGGTGCCGGCCGCCGCCGCGATGCGTTCGAGCGTGCGAACGCGCGCCGCAGCAGTATCTCCGCCGAGCCCAAACGCGGGCCCAAGGTGCTGGTGCTTGTTGACGACCAAGCCCTTGTCATTGACCTCGCGGTTGAGGTGAATCGCCAAGTTCGAGATGCGCGCGGCGGGAGACTCCAGCCGCAGCAAGCGCGCCTCGATGCGGCCGTCCACGTCGACGAGGACGCGACCCGCGATGCCCAGGTCCCGGTCTGTCCAGGTGGCCAGGAGCACCCCGCCGTAAACGTCCACATCGTAGAGGGCGTACCCCTCTCGGGCCCGCGCGAGCCTGGGCTTGAGGCGCAGATTCGGTGAGTCCGTGTGTGCGCCGACGACCCGAAAGCCGCCGCGCGTCGGGGCTACGCGCCCGCAGCGCCAAGCGATGATGGAGCCGCCACCGCGAACGACGAAGCCACGCTCGCCGGGGCTGTGACCGAACGGCTCGGCCTCGTCGAAGGCTTTGAAGCCTGCGGCTCGGAGCGCTGCGGCCGTCGTCTCGACGGCATGGAACGCGGTCGGGGAGCGCTCGATGTAGCGCACGAGGGCGTGCGCGGCGGTGCGGTCAGTCGGGTCCGTCTGCATAGCCTTGACAGTCTAGCACCGGCTGCGCGGGCGTTGCGTCTCGAAACGGGTCGCGGCTTAATCGGGGCGTGAGAGCACCACTGAGCAGTCGGCTCGCGCCCTTTGGCACGAGCATCTTCAGCGAGATGACGCAGCGCGCTCAGGCCGCCGCCGCGATCAACCTCGCGCAGGGTTTTCCAGACTTTGACGGGCCAGCGGCGTTGGTCGACGCGCTTGAGCGGGCAGCGCGGGGCGGCGAGAATCAGTACGCGCGCTCGCAGGGGCACCCTCGGCTCGTCCGCGCGCTCGCGGCGCGCTACGCGAAGACGCACGGCCTCACTCTGGACCCGATGACTCACATCGGCGTGTTCAGCGGCTGTACCGAGGCGATCTTTTGCGCCTTGGTCGGATTGCTGGAGCCCGGCGACGAGGTCATCCTGTTCGAGCCGTTCTACGACAGCTACCCCGTCGGCGTGGCATGCGCCGGCGCCGTCGCCAAGTTCTGCACGCTGCGCGCGCCGGACTTCCGACTCGACGCGGCCGAGGTCGAGCGCCTCGTCACACCGAGGACGCGCGTCGTCCTGCTCAATACGCCGCACAACCCGACCGGGCGCGTCTTCAGTCGCACCGAGCTCGAGGCGCTGGCAGAGGTCTGCGAGCGCCATGACCTGTGGCTCATTTCGGACGAGGTCTACGAGCACCTGACCTACGGGGTCGACTTTGTGCCGCCGGCGACTCTGCCGGCCTTGCGGGACCGCACGCTCACCCTCTCCAGCGCGGGAAAGACGTTCTCCATGACGGGCTGGAAGGTCGGCTGGAGCATGGGCCCCGCGCCGATGGTCGCGGCGGCTCAGGCGGCGCATCAGTACGTCACGTTCGCGACACACACACCGACGCAAGTCGCGCTCGCCGAGGTCCTTGAGACGCTCGACGAGGGCTTCTACGACACCCTTCGCGAGACGTATCGCGCCCGTCGAGACTTCGTGGTCGACGCCCTTGCGCAGGCGGGTTTCGAACCCCTGTGCCCCGAAGGGGCCTATTTTGTTCTCGCGCGCTTCGGGCGTCATGCGGGCGCGGGCGTCGACGACCGCGCGCTTGCGCTGCGCCTCGTATCGGAAGCGGGCGTGGCCGCGATTCCACCGAGCCCCTTCTATTCGGCATCGGCCGACGGCAGAGGGATGCTGAGGTTCGCTTTCTGCAAGCGTTCGGAGACGCTCACGGCCGCTGCGGAGCGGCTGCATCGATGGTCTGCAGCACAGTCGGGGGGGCACGCATGAGAGTCTGCGGTGTGCAGATGGACATCGACTGGGAGGCGCCCGAGGCGAACTTGGCGCGCGCCGACGTGCATGTCGCGCGCGCAGCGGCGGACGGGGCGGGTCTGGTTGTCTTACCCGAGATGTTCGCGACGGGCTTCTCGATGCGTGCTGATGAGATGGCGGCCCACGAGGGCGTGATCGTTGAGGGCGTCCGCACCCTCGCGCGGCGGCATGGCGTGTTCTTGGTCGCGGGCTTCGCGGACCGGGGGCCGGCGCGCCCGCGCAACGCCGCGGGCGTCTTCGATCCAGCGGGGAGCGAGCGCGCGCGGTACCATAAGCTCCACCCCTTCTCGCTCGCGAACGAGCACGCACATTTCGACGCGGGCGAGGCCCTGCACACGGTGACCGTCGATGCTGAGCGCGGGCCGCTGCGCGTGACCCCGCTCGTCTGCTATGACCTGCGGTTCCCCGAGCCATTTAGAGTCGCCGCTCTACAAACGGACCTCTTCGTGGTGATCGCGAACTGGCCGGAGGCGCGTCGCGAGGCCTGGCGTGCGCTCCTGCGAGCGCGCGCCATCGAGAATCAATGCTACGTGCTCGGCGTGAACCGCGTGGGCGCGGGGAACAGCCTGAGTTACTCGGGCGACTCCGCGCTGCTCTCGCCCTTCGGCGAGGTCATCAGCGAGGCCTCGGGGACCGAGGCGTTGATTCGGGGTGAGGTCGATTCAGAGGCTGTCCGCGAGGCACGCGCTCGCTTTGGCTTCTTGGCGGACCGTCGCCCGGCGCTCTACCGCGCCTTAGGTCACTGAATGCCCTTCCAGACCCAGTAGCGCGTGCCGTTCGCGTCCTGCAGGGTGTCATACGGGACCTTCACGCCCTGCTTGGGCGCCCAGCGCGCCATCGCGCCGGTCAGACCGCCCATCGCCTTGGGGTTATCGAGCTGGAGCTGAACCACGGCCTCGGGCAGCGTGAGGCGGCCCTTCTCCTTGAGCAGGTCCAAGAAGCGCTGCGAGTTGACCGGCAGCTCCTTGAAGTACGCCGCCCAGCGGTCCTCGACCGATAGGCCCTCAAGCTCGGGGCGCGGCGCGGTCTTGCCCGTGGCGGGGCGCGCCTTTGCGGGCTTGGCAGGCTTGGCAGGCTTGGCGGCCTTGGCGGCCTTGGCGGCCTTGGCGGGCTTCTCGGCCTTGGCGGCCTTCTCGGCCTTGGCGGGGGTCGCAGCCGCGGCCTCGGCGGCCGTCTCCGCGACGACCACGGCGGGCGCGGCGGTCTTTACTGGGGCGGCGGCGGGCGCCGCGGCGCCCACGGCGTGCCCACCGAGCGCGAGGGTCAGGTCGGCGAGCGCGCGCGCGACGTTCGGTCGGCTGAGCGCGTCGAGCGGGATTTCAATCTGAATCGACGACATCGTCTGTTCTCCTGGTCAGGCATGATGCCTTGGCGGTCGGAGAATGGGCACACAGGATGACAGGTGCAATCAAAAAACGGCATGTCATGAACAGATCGTCGCCTCGGGAATGAGACCGCAGCCTCAGAACTTTGCTCACGACGCCGCGCGCGCGTACGGTGTGGCCATGGTCGCACAGCCTCAGCCCTCTCTCGCCTCTCTCTGCGCCGCCGTGGCGGCCCAGCCTGCGTCGATCGGCGCCCGCGCCGCCCTCGCGCACCACCTCGACGCCCTCGGCGTCCCGGCCGCTGCGGCGGTCTGGATGGCGACCGCTCGCGCCGCGGCTCGGCGTGGCCATTTCCACGCCGCACTCACGCTCGCGAGACGCCACCTCTCGGGCGCGCGGCAGGCGGAGCTCCTCGAAGAGCTCGCGGACATCTACGGCGCGGCGCGGCCGCAGTCGACCACGCGGCGACCGCCCCCGATGCCCGAGCCCAGGGTATTCGTCGCCCCTGCTGATCCAGACACGATCATTGATGCCGCGGTGCGTCTCGGCACAGACCTCGGCGGGGTTCTCCTCGAGGCGTCGGCGGCGCTGCCGGAGATGCCCCTCTTCTCTGCGCTCCCGAAGTCGGCCTTCGTCGCGCTCGCGCGCTCGCTGGTCGAGGCGCGCTTCGAAACGGGTCAGGCGCTCATTCGCCAGGGTGATGAAGACCGCCGGGTCCTCGTGCTGGCTCAGGGCACGGTTTGCATCGAGCGTGTCGAGCCCGAAGCGGACGCGCCCGCGGTGACTCTGGCGACCGCAACCGCGCCGGCGCTCGTGGGTGAGATGGCGGTGCTGACGGCCGTGGCGCGCCGCGCGTCTGTCGTCGCCGCCTCACCGGTCCTCGCGTGGGTGCTCGACGGGGAGACCGTCGAGCGGCTTGGTCATGAGCATCCCGAGGTCGTTCGACACCTGGCCGGTGTCGTGAAGCGACGCTTGCTCGCGAATCTGACACGCACGAGCGCCGTGTTCTCAGGTCTCGTGGGCGGCGTCCTTCCAGCGGGTGTCGCTGAGCGCTTCAACGTTCGTGTCGTGCCGGCGCAGACGTGCTTGGTCGACCAAGGCGCGCCGCCTCCCGGGCTGTTCGTCGTTCTGCACGGAGACGCCGATGTGTGGGTGAGGTCGTCGGACGGGGAGCGCGCCCGCGTCGCGGTCCTGCGCGAGGGCGATGTCTTCGGCGAGCTCTCCCTGTTGAGCGGGGCACCGACGACCGCGAGCGTGCTTGTCTCGCGCGGCGCCGTCGTCCTGCACCTGAGCGTGGATGACTTCGAGGCGGTGAGGGGGGCGCTCGGTGCGGTCGTCAGCGCGCTCGCCGAGCTCTCCGACACGCGGCGAGGCGAGCTGAACGAGCTCGCCAGCGCGCTGGCGGACGAGGACGCCGAGGAGATCGTCGATGCCGACTGGCTCACTCTTGCCTGAGCGCACAATGCCGGGCACGACGGTCACGAGCCGCGCGACGTTTCGGCTCGCGGCGGTCGCGCTCATCGTGGTGGGCTTGGTCTGGGCGCGTCCACTCCTGGTGCCGATCGTCTTGGCGCTGATGCTCGCCATCCTGTCTCATCCGGTCGTGAGCTTCTTCGAGCGCCGGGGCCTGCCCTACGGCGCGTCGGTCGCGCTCGGACAACTCATCACGACCGTGCCGCTCGTCGGGATCGTCACGCTCTTCTTGCTCAGCGCGCAGCCATTTGTCGACGCGTTCGATCGCTACCAAGCCAGCCTCGAGGTCCACCTCGCAGCCTCGCTGGAGTGGGTGGTGTCCCATCTCGCCGAGGGAGAGCGCCGCGTGGCGCTCGAGGCATCGCTGCGCTCCGAGGTCATCCCGCGGGCTCTGGAGTTCGGCGGCGAGGTCGTCAAGGGGTTCGCGCAGTCTGTCGGCGCGATGCTCAGCGCGGCGGCGCTCACGCTCATCATCGCGTTCTTCGCGCTACTCGAGGTGGCGCGCTTGCGCGAGAAGTTCGGTGAGGCCTTCGGTGAGGACAACGCCCTGTTCGCCTCGCTCGAAGCGATCGAGCGGGACGTGCGCCTCTACGTCGTCGTCAAGACGCTGACCAGCCTGCTGACCGCGCTGTCTGTCTGGCTGTGCCTCGCATCACTCGGCGTTCCGTTCGCGCCACTCTGGGCGCTGCTCGCGTTCCCGATGAACTTCATCCCGACGCTCGGGGCGACCATCGCGAGCGTTCCGCCCATGTTGATGGCGGTGGTGGAGCCGTCGTTGTCATCGCTTGAGGCGGGCCTCGTCTGCGCTGGACTCGTCGTGATCAACATGGCGATTGGCACGTTTGTCGAGCCGCGCTTCTTGGGTCGCGCGCTCTCGCTCTCGCCGCTCGTCGTCTTCGTCTCGATGCTCCTCTGGTACCTGATCTGGGGCCCGATTGGCGCCGTCCTCGCCGTCCCGATTACAGTCGCTACGAAGGTCATCTGCAGCCATGTCCGCGGCCTTGAACGCGTCGCGATCGTCTTGAAAGCATGAACACACAGCGCCTCCGTTTCGCACTCGCCGTGGCCCTCTGGGGGGTCATCCTGCTGACCACCCGCGCGTCGGTCGCTCAAGGGGGCACGGCCAGCCCACGCCCCATCGCGCCCCGGGGACCGCTCTCGCCCGCCGAGCAGGCTACGATTGAGCTTTTTCGCCGCGTGTCGCCGAGCGTCGTCTTCGTGACGAGCCTGTCCCGATACCGGGACCGCTGGTCGATGAACGTCACCGAGGTGCCTCAGGGCGCGGGCACAGGCTTCGTCTGGGACGAGGGGGGCCACATTGTCACGAACTTCCATGTCATCGCCGAGGCGAGCGCCGTCGAGGTCACGCTCGACGACGAGACGACGCTGCCGGCGCGCGTGGTCGGGGTCGCGCCGGACAAAGACTTGGCCGTGCTGCGCGTACAGGCGCGCAAGCCGCTGCGCCCGATCGACGTAGGGACGAGCGCGGATCTGGTCGTGGGTCAGTCGACCTACGCGATCGGCAACCCCTTCGGCCTAGACCACTCGTTGACAACCGGCGTGGTGAGCGCCCTCGGGCGGTCGATTACCGGCATGAGCGGTCGAGAGATCGAGGACTGCATTCAGACCGATGCGGCCATCAACCCCGGGAACTCCGGCGGGCCACTCTTGGACAGCAGCGGTCGCTTGATCGGCGTGAACACCATGATCAAGAGCCCGTCGGGTGCGAGCGCAGGCATTGGCTTCGCCGTCCCCGTCGACACAGTAAACACCTTCGTGCCGCAGCTGATTCAGTTCGGGCGCGTCGTGCGGCCGATTCTCGGCGTGCGCTTGGCCGACGATCGCATCATGCGCCGCGCGGGCCTCGAGGGGGTCATGCTCGCGACGGTCGAAAAGGGGGGGCCTGCGGCGCGTGCGGGCCTGCGTGGGGTCCGTGAGTCCGCCGACGGCCGCGTGGCGCTCGGTGACATCGTCGTGGCGGTGGACGGCCGCCCCGTTCGCCGGGCCGACGATCTGTTGAGCGCTTTGGAGCGCTTACGCCCCGGCGACACGGTCGTCGTGACCTATGTGCGAGACCGCGCGCGGTATGAGGCCCGCGTGACCCTCGCGGCGCCGCGCTGACGCGCATGACCCGCTCCGCTCGCCGCGCAGGCCCGACCCTGACCTTGCCCGACCGGCTGCTCGACGCGCTCGCTGTCGTTGAGGGCGAGCCCCTCGACCGCGCGCGGGTGCTCGACCGCATCGCCGCCGGGGTCACGCGCTTGTCTGCGCGTCTGGTGGGCGAGCCAGACCACCCGGGGCCTTACCTGCGCGACGCGGCGCTGCGCTCCGCGTATACGGCCTACTACCTGCCTGTGAACGCGCCGAAGCTGTGGCCTGTGCTCGATTTTCTCGAGGCGCGTGGCGTTGCCCCCGTCGATGGCGCGCGTGTGCTTGAGCTGGGGGCAGGGCCGGGTACGGGCTGCGTCGGCGCTGGGCTGTGGGCGGAGTCACGGGGACGCCGCTTCTCGCTGCACGCCACGGACGCGCTCGCGGAGGCGTCGGGCTCGGCACGTTCGCTTTTTGACGCCCTGGGGTGGCGCGACGCGCAGGTCGGTGTGTTCGACGCCCTCGGGAGCTCGGGTGAGCCGGCCCCGGCCGACTTGCTCCTCATGTTCAACGTCGTCAACGAGCTGCCCGAGGCGCAGGATGAGCGCCTCGTCGAGCGCGTTCGGCGCCTGCTGAGGCCGATGGGCACCCTCGCGGTCGTCGAGCCGGCCTCCAAGGAGAAGTCGCGGCGGGTCCTCGCGTTCCGAGACGCGTGCGTGCGTGCCGGGCTGTCGCTGCTCGGGCCATGCACCCACCACATGGCGTGCCCCATGCGGGCTCGGCCCGATGACTGGTGCCACGCGGAGTGGCGCTTCGAGCGACCCGCCTACCTGCGCGCCGTCGATCAGCGCATCGGGCACGTCCGCGAGGTCTTGAAGGCGACGTGGTTCGCGCTCTCAAGCGCGCAGCGCGGGCCGCTCGGTGGCCACCGTGTCGTGTCGCGGCGCTTCGACGAAAAGGGCCGAACGCGAGCGCAAGTGTGCGGCGTGGACGGACTGCAGACTTGGGAGCTGCAGCACCGAGACGTCACGGACGCGAACCGTGACTGGCTCGACCTCTCGCGCTATGACCGCATCGAGCTGCGCGCGGTCGCGTCCGACCGGCCGGGGCGGCTCGCGCGCGAGTCGGGCTGCGCTCGATTGTCTGACGACGCCGAGGCGTCTACACTCACGCGCCCATGAGCGAAGCCCGCTACGCGTCCTTTGAGGCCTTCTGGCCGTTCTACCTGCAGGAGCACTCCAACCCCTTGAACCGCACGCTCCACTTCGTGGGGACGACGGGCGTCATCGGGGTCGGCACAATCGCGGTCTTGGCGGCGCAGCCGATGGTCTGGGCGCTCGCGCCCGTGTTTGGCTACGGCTTCGCGTGGGCGGGGCACTTCGTCGTTCAGCGCAACCGGCCCGCGACGTTCAAGTACCCGCTGTGGTCGCTGATGGCGGATTTTCGGATGTACGGCCTCATGCTCGCGGGGCGCTTGGGGCCTCACCTCGAGCGGGCCGGCGTCCGCTGAGCGTGCGCGCGCCGACGCCGCGCGAGGCTCCGCAGCGCGCTCGTGGGCTCGTACCCTCGATGCGGACGTACCCGCTCGCGTGGGACGCGCCGAGCGCGCTGACTGTCCTCAAGCGGGATGACGATCTTGTGGTGGTCGACAAGCCGGCGGGTTGGCTCACGCACCCCGACGGCGAGGCGACGCGCCCCGACGTGGTCTCGCATCTGGGCGGTGGGCTCGGCGTACACCATCGGCTCGACGTCGACACGAGCGGTGTCTTGGCGTTTAGCCGGAGCCCCGCCGGGGCGCGGCGGCTCGCTGAGGCCTTCGAGCGCGGCGGCGTGGTCAAGACCTACCTCGCCGTCGTCGCGGGGCACTTGGCGGCGCGCGAGGGGGTGGTCCGTGGCCCTGTACCCGAGGCACCGGGCTGCGACGCCGAGACCCGATGGCGCGCCGTGGTGCGGGGAGGCGCAGGGGGCGACTGGACGCTCATCGAGGCGCAGCCCATCACGGGGCGCACGCACCAGATTCGCGCGCACTTGGCCCAGTTGGGCTGCCCTATCCTGGGGGACCTGCGATACGGCGACCCGCTCGATGGACGCGCGCCGCGACTCATGTTGCACGCGTGGCGGCTCGAGCTCATCGCGGGTGGGCGCGTCGAACGCTTCGAGGCGCCGCCGCCCGCGGTGTTCGCGCGCTTTGTTTCACCGGGCGAGGCGGGGCGGGTCGGTCTTCGGGCCGAGCTGGCGGCGAGCGCGCATACGACTGCGTTTCGGCTCGTGCATGAGGCCGCGGACGCCTGCCCCGGGCTCAGAGTGGACCGCTACGGCGACTGGCTCTGGGTGCAGCGCGACGTCGACGCGGACGCCTCGGCAGACGCTGTGCTCGCCGCGCTCGACGCCCGCGGAGTCTACCAGGTCGACGCGGTGAGGGACCGCTCGCGCGGCCAGCAAGCCCCCCCCCGGCTGGTCCGCGGCGAGGCTGCGCCCGAGGCCCTCGAGGTGCTCGAAGCGTGCGTGCGATATCGAGTCCGGCTGGGCGACGGCGACCTGTCGACGGGGCTCTTTCTCGACCAGCGCGACCGACGCGCCTGGCTCGCGCGCCACGCGAGCGGCATGAGCGTCTTGAACACGTTCGCGCACGCGGGCGGCTTCTCCGTGGCGGCCGCTGTCGGCGGCGCAGCGCGCACGGTCAGCGTCGACCTGGACCGTGCGTGGCTCGCGCGTATCGGCCCGCAGCTCGAGCTCAACGACGTTCCGCCCGACCCCAAGCGGCACGACACCATCTACGGCGACGTCTTCGACTGGCTCAAGCGCCTCGCCAAGCGCGGCGAGCGCTTCGATCTCGTCATCGTCGACCCGCCGAGCACGAGCTTGGGCGCGAACGGCAAACGCTTCTCTGCGGGGCGTGACTACGACGCGCTGGCGGCCCTGGCCGCGCCGCTCGTCGCGCCGGGTGGTGCGATGTGGACCATCACGAACCACCGCGCGACCGGCCCCGCCGCCTTCGCCGGTCTGGTGACCCGGGGCTTGGGCGAGGCCTTTGAGCTCGAGCGCGGATGGCCGATGCCGGTTGACCATCCCGAGGACGCCGCGGGCACGGTCAAGACCCTCGTGTGGCGCCGTCGCTCATGAACGCGGGCCCGCCGACCCACCTTCGGGAGCGGCTCCCGAAACGCGTCGTTGCGCTCATCGTGGCGGCCGTCGTCGCGACTTTTGCGCTCGTCGCGGTCGTGGCTCAGCGCGGCCTGGAGCCCTCGCGGGCCTCACTGCCGCTCGACGTGCGCGCGGAGCTCGAGCTACGAGACGCCGAGAAGGCGGCCCAGCGGGGTGAGCTGGACCGCGCGGAGGCGGCGCTCACCGCGGCGATGGACACCCTCGACCTGAGACTGCTCGAGGCGCCGGGCGACGCCGCCGCGACGCGGGCGTGGCTCGCCGCAGCGG
>Ga0114968_10001376_pt1 | contig 18673 bp, 13 predicted proteins | sample M_130807_EF_Meta_FD_87020 | JGI IMG/M metagenome (GOLD analysis project Ga0114968, IMG submission 87020) | Freshwater microbial communities from Lake Montjoie, Canada to study carbon cycling - M_130807_EF_MetaG | ecosystem: Environmental > Aquatic > Freshwater > Lake | place: Lake Montjoie...
GACTGAATCTGGCCGTGCAAAATAAACATATTCAAAAATACAGGGCGCATGTACTGCAACTTGCGCGCAGAGTTCGCTACTAAACTTGCCGTCAAGCGATACAAACACGGCTTCGCCTGGCAAAACGTCGCGCACAAATTGAAAACCCGAACCCTCAAGCGCGACAGACTCAGACGCTACCATCCACTCGGGGCCCTGCGCGGTATCAAAGCGACCGATGCACAGCGGACGAATCCCGTGCGGATCGCGAAATGCTAGCAAACCATAACCAGCGATTTGTGCGACCACCGCGTAAGCGCCTTTGACGCGCTGATGCACGGCTTTGACTGCACGAAAAATCGCTGACTCGTCAAGCGAGACACCATTTGCCGCCCGCTGCAATTCGTGCGCTAAAACGTTTAGCAGTACCTCTGAATCGGAGTTGGTGTTGATGTGGCGCTGATCATTCGTAAAAAGCGATACACGCAACTCACGCCAGTTGGTGAGGTTGCCATTGTGGGCAAACGTGATCCCGAACGGCGCATTGACATAAAAAGGCTGCGCCTCTTCGACGCTTTCTGAAGATCCTGCGGTGGGGTAACGCACCTGGCCAATACCGGTTGTACCCGGCAGCGAGCGCATATTGCGCGTGCGAAACACATCGCGTACTAAGCCATGCGCTTTGTACATATTGAAATGGTTGCCGTTTGAGGTGGCAATGCCGGCAGCATCTTGGCCACGGTGCTGCAACAGCAGCAAGCTGTCATACAAAAGCTGATTGACAGGACCACGACCAATAACACCAACAATTCCGCACATGTAGTTTCCTGAGATTCGTTAAATTCTGTCGTACTGCGTAAAACACACAACCAAGTTTAAATTCTGTCCTTCTGCGTTGAGCCACTCTATTTAAATTCTGTCTTTCTGCGTTGAGCCACTCTATTCAAATCTTGCAGTACTGATTCAAGCCAATCTATTTAAATTCTGTTGGGCTTAGTAGGGCAACCAACTTCGGATAGGCTCTGGCACACGCGCCTTGATTTGTTGCACCCCACCGACCACTTGCTTCGAAAACATGGCGTTTTTCCACCAGGGTTCTAATGGAAGTGACGTATAGCCCGCGAGCGTCACTAATACCAACACAAACAAAACGCCCCTGGCCAAACCATACACGGCGCCCAAACCGTGATCAGCCGGGGTCAAACCCGTTTTATCAATTAAGGCTGACAAGGTCATATTGACCACGCCGATCGACAACAATACGGCAATAAATACAGCGATGTAGGCCAAGGCCACTCGCAAAAAATCTTGAGTGACCCACTGAGCGAGCCATTGCCATTCGGCGACCCGTGGCCCCCACCAAATGGCCGCAATAAACGCAAAAGCATACGCTGCAAGCGACAAAAGCTCTTTAAGCAAACCGCGAATCAAACCGAGCACGGCCGATACGCCCAGTACCCCCAACAAAACAAAATCAAACCCGGTCACTGGGTTGCAATAAAGGCGCCGTCGTACCCAAGCGTGCGCAGACGAGTCTGTGCAGCTTGCGCGGCTTCTCGTGAGGGAAAGGGCCCAACCCGTACGCGGTACCTTGCCTTACCGCCCACATCGACTGGCCCGTCTACAAACGCGTTACCCACACCAGCCGCTAATAATTTGCTTTTTTGGGCTTGTGCGTCAGCCGAAGCATCGAGCGACATCGCTTGCACCACGAAATTGCCACGCGTTGGTGCCTTAGGGGTTGTGACAGAGCCAGGCGGGCCCGCAGATTCGGCGGTTGGTCGGCCCTCAAGCAAGGCCACCGCACGTGCACCGTCGTCAGAGCGATTCGTTGGCGCCGGAGTAGGCGCTGGTTTAGCGGCCTCAACTTTAGGAGGGTCTGTTTTTATTGGGACTGCAGAGGGTTCAACGCGCGGCTTGAGCTCGGGCTTGGCTGGAGGAGTCTGAACAGGCGCAGACGTGCTTGGCGTCGTTGTTGTTGCGGGTGCTGCCACCGCCCCTGAGGCGCTTGGAGCGGGCGCCGCGCTGTTGCTTACCACAGGGTCGCTTAAGTTAGGCTGAAAAGGCGCGTTGCGATCGGGGATTTTGATTGGAATTTTGTTTGAGACAGGTGCTGGCTCGGAGTCAAGCAACATAGGCAATATGACAACGGCGGCCAGCACCAAGGCCACGGCACCTGCCAGACGTCGGCGGGCTCGCACGCGCAGATCGGCTGCCTGGGCCTCGCTGGACACAGAGGGCCGCACCTTGCCCGGCGGTTTACGCGGCGCTGCACTATCTTTTCTGGAAAACAGTCCCATTGATCCAAACACCCTGACTCAAAAAAAAGACATACCCGAAAAGCGCCTGATGTCGGCGAAAAGCGTTTAAGCTGAACGACCGCTGGCTTGCAATGCTCCAGCCACAGTCAAAAACGATCCGAATACAACGATTCTATCATCTGGCTTACTGACTTTGTGCGCAGCTGCCAGTGCCTCGGCAACCGACGAGCAAGCGCTGACAGCCACTTCGGGCTCGCTTGTCTGCTGATGCCCCGCAATACTTTCTTTGACCTTGGCCGCCAGTTGCTCGGCGGTTAAGCCCCGCGTACCTGGCAAGCCGGCGCAGAACCAGTGATCGATACGCGGCGCCATGTGCTTGACCACCGCTGCGATATCTTTATCAGATAGCATCCCAAACACCGCATAAGTGTAGGGGTGGAAACCCATGTTACCTAGGTTTTTTTCAAGAACGGCCGCAGCATGCGGGTTATGCGCCACATCAAGAATGACGGTCGGCTGACCGGGCAAAATCTGAAAGCGTCCGGGCAACGACGCTTGAAGCAAGCCCAAGCGCACAGCCTGCTGCGGCACGGCCAAGCGCTCGCGCAGGGCTTCGAGGGCCGCTAAGGCGCCCGAGGCATTGAGCAGTTGATTGGCGCCCCGCAATGCAGGATATGCCAGCGCATTACGCCGCTGCTGGCGCCCCGCAAACGCCCACTGCTGGCGATCGCCCGAATAATTAAAGTCACGGCCAAATAACCAAAGATCACAGCCGATGGTTTTTGCGTAGTCGAGCAGGGATTGGGGTGGCGAGGGGTCACTGCAAATCGCTGGACGGCCGTTACGATAGATATGCGCTTTTTCAAAACCGATTTTTTCACGCGTATCGCCCAACCAGTCGACGTGATCGATATCAACGCTGGTGATGATTGAGCAATCGGCATCTACGATATTGACCGCATCCAGGCGCCCGCCTAAACCCACTTCAAGCACCATGACATCGATTGAAGCAGCAGCAAACATTGTTAGTGTTGCCAACGTGGAGTACTCAAAATACGTCAACGATACGCCTTGGCGGGCCGCTTCAACCATGCTGAAATAACGTACGAACTCTGCGTCAGAGACGATTTCACCATTGAGGCGGGCGCGCTCGTTGAAATTGACCAAATGAGGCGAAGTGTAGAGCCCCACCCGATAGCCAGCAGCGAGCAAAATCGCCTCAAGCATGGCACAGGTTGAACCCTTACCATTGGTGCCACCCACCACGATTTTGACCGCGGTAGATTCAAGCGGCAAACGCGCTGCGACTTCGCGCACACGCTCAAGCCCCATATCAATCGCGCTTGGATGAAGCTGCTCAAGGTAACTGAGCCAGTCAGCCAGCGAGGCGGTGTTTGAAGGTGCAGCAGGGGTCATGGCAAAGATCGCGTCGATTCAACAGACAAGTTTCTATTTTAACAGCGGCTCTGCCGACGCCCGAGAGCGTTCAGCCTTGAAGCTGACAGGGAAAAAGCGCTAGGCTTCATTTCTACTAAAATCATTGGCACATGAATGATCGCAAACCCTTGGACTTAACTGCTTTTCTTTGCATCGCGCTGCTCTGCTCTCTATGGGGTGGGCAACAGGTTCTGTTTAAGCTCACTATTCACGAAATTCACCCCAACATGCAGATCGCCATGCGTTCGGGTATTGGGTGCGTGTTGCTAGCCGCTTTCATGTGGCAAAAAGGCGTTTCGTTGGCGCTCTGGCGCGGGCCGTGGCAAGCGGGCACCCTGGTAGGAACCTTATTTGCCCTAGAGTGGTGGATGATCGGCGAAGCCCTCCGGTATACGAGCGCCTCGCATGTAGTGGTATTTTTATATACGGCTCCAATTTTTACTGCGCTTGGCCTGCACGTCTGGCGTCCTGACGAGCGCTTGAATTGGTGGCAATGGTCAGGGGTCTTGATTTGCTTTAGCGGAATCGGTCTGGCATTTTTAGGCTCGACTGCAACGACACAACTTGACACAAAGATGTGGCTCGGAGATTGCCTTGCCTTAGGTGGCGGCGTCCTTTGGGCCGCGACGACGGTCATCATTCGTTGCTCAGGTTTAGCGCGTATCGCCGCCACACAAACGACCATGTATCAGCTGTTCATTGGCGCTCTGGTGATACTGCTACTCTGTCTTGTGCTGGGCGAGACCGAGATCCACTGGAGCCCCTTTTTGGTGGCCAGCATCGTGGGTCAAGGCGTAATAATTTCGTTTTTTAGCCTCTTGTTTTTAGCCTCTTGGTATGGATTTGGCTTCTCAGACACTATTTGGCCTCAAGGGTTTCGATTTTTACTTTTATAGCGCCGCTGATCGGCGTAGGCTTGAGTGTGTGGTTGTTAGACGAGCCTCTGCACAGCGCATTTATTTGGGGTGCCTTGATGGTGATAGCAGGTGTGATTTTGGTGAACCTTGCGCCTCGGGCTCGGCGTTTGAACGGAGCATAGTTTTGCCATGTGTTTAGCTATTTTTGCGCAGAATGTTTTATCGGATTGGCCTCTTGTTGTTGTGGCAAACCGAGATGAACTACACGCGCGCCCGACCGCAGCTGCGCAGCCATGGGATGAGGCGCCCTCGTTGCTGGCAGGCCGTGACTTACAGGCCGGCGGCACTTGGCTTGGTCTGACCACGACCGGGCGTATTGCCTTACTGACCAACTATCGCGAAACGGGTATGCACGACAACCAAGCCCCCTCGCGTGGCCGTCTTGCAGAGCACTACCTTCGACAAGAACAATCGGCGCAACACTATCTGCAAGCGCTACAACAAGAAGATGCACCTTACAACGGTTTCAATTTGTTGGCGGGTGACCAAAGTGGCTTATGGTATTACTCCAATCGCCTGACCTCGGCCCCCTTTCAGGTACCCAACGGTGTCAGTGGGGTATCAAACGCCACACTCAATACGCCCTGGCCTAAATTGCTTCGCACGCAACGCAGCGTCTCTGAGCATCTGGCAGACGCTCAGCGCCCTGACCCTGCCCGCCTGTTTGAAATTTTTCAGGATACCGTCCGTGCCGCAGATCACGAACTACCTGACACAGGCGTTGGCCTGGATCGCGAAAAACTACTGGGCAGCCCATTTATTAAAAACGAACGCTATGGCACGCGTTGCACAACGATTATTTTGCAACATCGCGAGGGCTATGCCTTGTTTTATGAAAAACGCTATGACGCCTTCGGGCAAACGGTGGGCGACAGCAACTGGCGGGTTGATTTTTTAGCCAAGACGATGACAGGTGCGTGATCAAAGCACATCACGCTTGTGCGTGACGTGCTTAACCGCCCCGGCCTGAACACCAGAGTTTCGTGCACAAAATGATGAACACCCGCAGCGATTAAACGCTTTAGGCTAGGTAACAGAGCTCAATAATACTGTATATTTGTACAGTATTATTGAGCTTATTACTTATCATGCCGATCTCCGCAATTACACCTCTCTGCCCGTCTGCTTCGCTGCTTAAGCTGCATCCTGCGCTTTGGCGCGGGTCACAACTTGGCACGCGCGCGGGCCCAACCGTCTCAACAGGGTTTGCAGCGCTTGATGCTGAATTACCCGGCAACGGGTGGCCAACAGGTGCGCTCATTGAACTGCTTACGCCACACTCGGGCATTGGCGAAATCAGGCTCTTGCGCGCAGCCCTGCATGCCCAACCCAGCCCACAACCCGTTGTCTTGCTTCAGCCTCCGTATCAACCCAATATCGCCTGCTGGTCAGATTGGCGTTTTGGCCCACAACGCCTACTTCATCTGACGCCACAGCGTGCGCGTGATGCGTATTGGGCAGCCGAGCAGATTTTAAAAAATGGTAGTTGTGCAGCTTTGCTGTTTTGGGCGCATCCCGTCCAAACCTCAGTACTTAAACGTTTGCACCTTGCGGCGCAAAGCAGCCAAACCTTATTTTTTATGTTTCGTCCGCATTCTGTGCAAAACGATGCCTCACCGGCTGTGCTGCGGGTGCTGCTTTCTGCTGAGCCAACAGGTGCCCTAACCCTGTCTATTCTTAAGCGACGCGGGCCTTCCTGTGGGCATCCCATCACCCTCGCCTCGCCATCTTCTGAACTCTTTTCAACTATCACCCATGACCCTATGGATCGGCCTGCACCTGCACAGCCTCAGCCTCGACACGTGGCGACTCCGCTGGCTGACTGAGCCTGGCGCTGCCGCAGTCTTCGAGCACGACGCCCTCATCGCCCTCACGCCTGGCGCGCAGCAGTGCGGCCTGAGCGTGGGTATGCGTTGCGCAACGGTGCATAGCTTGGCACCAGAGTGTTTACTGTATCCCCGAGACCCACAAGCAGAACAAAACGCTTACGTTCAGGCCGCACACGTTGCCTTAGCCTACTCGCCGTCGGTGTATCAACACACTAACGCCACTCTTTTAATCGACGTCACCTACAGCTTGCGTTTATTTGGCGGTATCCGCCTGATTGTTCAAGGGTTGCGCCAACAACTCAAACGCTTAAAACTGCAGGTTCAAAGCAGCGTCGCGCCCACAGCAACTGGTGCGTGGCTGTTAGCGCAAGCAGCGCAGCACTCGGCACAGCACTTCGCACAACGCTCAACACAGCAGTCTGCGCAATACTCGGCGCGGCACTCAGTGCAACACTCGCCACGCTACGCCTGCGGCCAAGCGACTCTCGAGCGCTTACTCGACCGGTTGCCCTGCGCAGTGCTACCCAGTGCACAACCTCATCTGGTTTGGCTCAAAGCGATTGGTTGCGAAACCCTTGGGGGCATGCGGGCCTTGCCGCGCAACGGGTTACAGCGGCGCGTTGGCATAGCCTTACTCGCCGAACTTGAGCACGCGTATACGCAAACGGTTTGGCGCCAAGCCCCTTACCTTGCCCCCGAGCAATTTATTGAACAGCTTGATTTACTTGATCGTCTTGAACATACCGAGGCCCTTGCCTCGTTTGCAGAGCGTTTAGCCCTTCGCTTATGCACTTGGTTAGCCGCTAAGCAATACGCGCTGCGCAGTGCCACGCTTGAACTCCATCACGAACGCGGGCGCCACGCCTGCCCGCCCACCACACTTGAACTCGCCTTCGGCGAACCCGTTTGGCTCATGGCTCAATTGATGCCCTTGCTGCGCGAGCGCTTGTCACGCCAGAGTCTGGTCTGGCCTGTGGTCGCCCTCACCTTGCGTAGTCAGGCTTTGGCTGTACAAAGCACTCGCAGCGCTACGTTATTTCCTGATCCATTACATGCGCCAGCCGATTATCGGCGTCTGCTAGATTTACTCTGTGCCCGATTAGGCGCAGATCACGTCTTGCAACCCGCGCCGCTGGCGGATCATCGTCCAGAAATCGCCAACAACTGGGCGCCACTCGACGCTTCGACGGTCGTCGCGACAAGTGCCGTAGGCCCCTTAACCGAAAGACCCTTTTGGTTACTCGCAGAGCCGCTCGCACTGTCCGTAAGCGATGATCGTCCGATCTACTACGGCCCTTTGCAGTTACTGCGAGGCCCTGAACGCATCGAAAGTGGCTGGTGGGATCACTTACGTATTGCACGCGACTATTTTGTGGCACAAGATCAGCAGGCCGTACGTTACTGGATTTACCGCGAGCGTGATACTGAGCAAGCGCGCTGGTTTTTACACGGTTTATTTGCGTAATGATCACGTCTATAAGCACCGCTTTACCCGGCTATGCCGAGCTGCATTGTCTGTCAAACTTTACGTTTTTGCGTGGCGCCTCATCACCCGAAAGCCTGGTCGCACAAGCCGTAGCCTTGGGCTATCACGCACTGGCGCTCACCGATGAGTGCTCGCTCGCCGGCATTGTACGCGCGCATCTTGAAGCTAAAAAGTCAGACTTAAAACTATTAATCGGCACTGAGTTACGGATTGATTCAAGCGATCAACCCTCTTACAAAATTGTTTTACTCGCACAAGATCGCGAAGGCTATGGCAACTTGTGTGAAGTCATTACGCGCGGGCGTATGCAGGCGGTTAAAGGGCAATATCTTTTGCGTCCGCACGATGTCATTATTGACGGTTGCTTAGCGATTTTGATCCCTCAGGCAGAAGTCACCCCCGCAGACTTATCCCTTCAGTTGAGCTGGCTTGCACAACATTTTTCAAACCGCTGTTGGGTGGCGCTTAGCCGCCTGCATCGCGCACAAGAAAACCTACGCTTACAAATGATTCAAGCACAGGCTCAAACACATCACATCCCCTGTGTGGCAGTTGGGCAAGTCGAGATGCATAAGCGTTCACGCAAAGCGTTACACGACATTTTGGCGGCGATTCGCGTGCGTAAAACCATCGCACAATGTGGCTATGACTTGGCCTCAAACGCCGAACAGCACTTACGCACACGTTTGCGCTTAAGCAATCTGTACCAACCCGAGCTCTTGCTGCAAACCATTTGCATTGCTGAGCGTTGTCACTTCAGTCTTGACGAACTACGTTACGAGTACCCCGAAGAAGTCGTGCCCAAAGGGTATACCGCAGCGCAGTATTTGCATGAGCAAACTTGGCAAGGAGCGACTCAGCGCTACCCTGCAGGGGTGCCCGAAAACGTCGTTAGCCAAATCAAACATGAACTAGCCTTGATTACAGAGCTCGGTTACGAAACGTATTTTTTAACGGTCTACGACTTGGTGCAATTTGCGGTCAGCCGACACATCTTATGTCAAGGCCGAGGGTCTGCAGCCAACTCTGCCGTGTGCTATTGCCTGGGGATCACCGCAGTGAACCCTGCAAATGGCAACGCCTTATTTGAGCGGTTTATTAGCCGCGAGCGTAACGAACCCCCCGATATCGATGTGGATTTTGAACATCAACGGCGCGAAGAGGTCATTCAATATCTTTATCAAAAATATGGCCGCCAAAGGGCAGCCTTAACTGGCGTGGTGACGTCTTACCGACCTCGCAGTGTTTTGCGCGATACCGGCCGCGCCTTGGGGATTGACGCACAGATCATTGATCAGGTGGCCAAATCACATCGCTGGTGGGATGGTAAACAGAATTTAATCCAGCGCCTACTTGACGCCGGTTTAGATGCCGAGGCAAGTGTCACACAACAGTGGGCCGAACTCGCGCAAGCGTTGATGGGGTTTCCACGCCACTTGTCGCAACATCCAGGCGGCTTTGTATTAGCGCGTGGTTTGTTGTCACGTTTGGTGCCGATTGAAAATGCGGCCATGCCACAACGCAGTGTTGTGCAGTGGGATAAAGACGATTTGGATGCCGTCGGTTTATTAAAAGTCGATGTCCTAGCCTTAGGGATGTTGACGGTGATTCGCCGCAGCCTGGATTGGGTAGCCTGGCGGCGCAAATTGCCACACTTTAGTTTGCAAGACATCGCAGATGACGATGGGCCGACCTACGACATGATCTGTGCCGCCGATACCGTGGGGGTGTTTCAAATTGAGTCGCGTGCGCAAATGTCGATGCTGCCACGCCTGCGACCGCGCGAGTTTTACGACCTGGTCATCGAAGTGGCTATCGTGCGGCCGGGCCCCATTCAAGGGGGGATGGTGCATCCGTATTTACGACGACGGCAAGGCCTTGAGGCGATTACTTATCCTAGCCGTGCGGTGCGTGCGGTGCTTGAACGTACGTTAGGCGTACCCATTTTTCAAGAACAAGTCATGAAAATCGCGATGGCTGCCGCGGGTTTTACAGCAGGTCAAGCCGACGAACTACGTCGCTCGATGGCAGCCTGGCGACGCAAGGGTGGCATCGATCAGTTTCGACGCAAGTTAGTTGAAGGCTTACTGAACAATGGTTACACCCCCGAGTTTGCAGAAACAATTTTTAAACAGATCGAAGGGTTTGGTGAATATGGATTTCCTGAAAGTCATGCGGCAAGTTTCGCTTTACTCGCGTATGCCAGCGCGTGGCTGAAGTGCCACGAACCCGAAGCATTTTTAACCTCGCTACTGAATTCACAACCGATGGGGTTTTATGCACCCTCGCAGTTAATACAAGATGCGCGTCGCCATGGCGTGCAACTGTTACCGGTGGATGTTCAAACAAGTGAATGGGAGTGCACGCTTGAAATGGTGCCTGACACACCCAAACTAACGCCTGACGTGCTGCCTGTCGCCTCTAAAAGCATATCTAACAAATCTGAACGGCCACTGGGTGAATCTGAACGGGTACTTCAGGACACAGCCGCAGCACGCACTCGTCCCGCTGTGCGCTTAGGTCTGAACCAAATTCTGGGTTTACCTGAGGCTGCCGCTCAAGCCCTGCTTGAGGCGCGCCAAGCCGGGCCGTTTCTAGATTCACAAGATCTTGGTCGGCGTGCAGAGCTCAATCAAGCGGTTTTACAGCAACTTTCCTTAGCCGGCGCCTTGCATGCGTTAAGCGGGCATCGCCGCCAGGCGGCCTGGAATGCCGCAGTGAGTGTTGCTACCAAAGGGCTTTTGCGCGAGGCCGAGCCACGCGAAGACGAGCCACCTCAGTTGTTGCCCCCTACCGAGGCGCACGATCTGGTGACGGATTATCAACGCCTTGGTTTCACGCTCGGGCGCCATCCCTTGGCTTTGCTGCGTCAAAGCCTCACGCGCTTGCGCTTTGCACCCGCGACCACACTGGCGCAACTGCCCCAAGGGCGCTTTGCACGCGCCTGTGGTTTGGTCACCATGCGCCAGCGACCACAAACAGCCAAAGGCGTGATCTTTGTCACCCTTGAAGACGAAACAGGCTCGGTCAATCTGATCGTACGCGCTGAATTAGCAGTACGCCAGCGCCGTGAGCTGTTACAGGCCCATTTATTGGCCGCAATTGGCACCTGGCAAAACGTACAAGGCACGCAACATTTGTTGGTGGGGCGCTTAGAAGATCACTCACACTTATTGGCAACGATTGGGGCCGAGCAGACGCTTTAAAATCTTGATGCCCTAAAAGCGAAGCCAGCCAAAGCTGCGGCCTTGAGCTAAACAAACTGCAGCGCCTGGCAACGGGTAAGATCGTCGACCCAGAAAGCGTCGAGGCTCTATACTAAGCGTCAATCTTTCTAAACGACCGGGCTTATCATGTCAGACCTCAAACTTCGAATCGCAGAATCCGTTAAAGACGCCATGCGCGCAAAAGCGAGCGAGCGTTTAGGCACCTTGCGATTTTTACAAGCCGCTATCAAACAAAAAGAAATCGATGAGCGTAAAGACGTGACCGATGCAGACGTCACGGCGATTATTGAAAAACAAATCAAGCAGCGCCGCGAGTCAATCGCCGCCTACGAGCAAGCGGGCCGCACAGAAACCGCTGCGCAAGAAACCGCAGAGATGGTCGTGCTAAAAGAATTTTTACCTCAAGCTGCCACTGAGGCCGAGGTCAATACGGCCATTGATGCTGCCTTAGCAGAAGTGCAAGCACAAGGCATCACAGGTAACCCGGCCATGGGCAAAATCATGGCGATCTTAAAGCCTGCTCTGGCGGGGCGCGCCGATATGTCAGCGCTCTCTGCATTGGTGAAAGCCAAGCTTAGTTGACATCCTCCACGCCCTCAGTCAATGGCACTTGTGCGGAAAGTCCGGCTTCTCGAGATGCCCAACTGTGTAAATGCTCGCAAAAACTCACATTTCAATATTATTGTAGGTCGAGTCCTTTTGAATGTCAGAAGTGATTGCATTTTTGACGGTACGATTGTGTCTTGTTTTGTTACGAGTCATCGGTCCAAGTGAAAGGAAAGGTGCCGATTGAGTTATCCAGGCTCAATGCCTCACACCTGCCACCCATCAACGTATTTTTTTGAAATTTCAGATGTTTCCTGAATCTTTCATAAGACTCATATGACACAACGAGCATTTGGTATTTACAAATTCGTGTTCGCCCTGCTTGTGAGCGGTTTGATGCACGCTGCCAGTGGTGCAACGTCAATAACCGAACTGTTAGATCAGACCATTGCTAACGCCAAGCCAGCATCTTGCACCTCGCCAAAATCGCTTGATACTTTGCAAAATATTCTTTGCTCCAAAAAAATCGATATCGGCGTGCGTAGCGATTACAGGTCAATGTCTGTACGTGATGGTTCTACGTTTGTAGGTTATGAGGCCGATCTTGCCCGGTTAATCGCTAAGCGTTTACAAGTCGAACCGAATTTCGTGGTCGTGACGCCTTCGACTCGAATTGAAAAGCTCTTGAACGGCGAGGTTGACCTTGTATTGGCAACGATGAGTCACACGATTGCCAGAGACAAGGTAGTGACCTTTGTCAAACCTCACTATTATTCATCGCCCAGCAGTATCTTTGGCCCTGCCCGAATTCCAGTAAAGGTCTTAACAGACTTAAAAACCCAAACGGTTTGTGTTCCGCTGAATACGTTTTTTTCAACTGTATTGGCCGAAAGCAATATTCGGATGATGATTTATGACAAAGCTGATCGACTAGTCGATGCAGTGCGTTTGGGAAACTGTACCTTTATTGCACATGACCAATCGTTTCTCAGGGCAACGTTTGACAGCAAACATACTCCACCTGAACTGAAAAATTTAGTGTCAGAAAAAATGTCTTTTCTAAACGTCCCCACAGGAATGGGCGTTAGAAATGAGGATAAGTCGCTTAGCAATGTCATTGGCCAAATTGTTGCTGAACTGCATCAAGCAGGTATCTTAGTTGAGAGAGCACGTGCGCACGATGTGTACCCAGAATTCCTTGAGAAACAACAAATATTATGGAACTCACCTCAATGCGCCCCGACCGCCAATGGTTTAGCTGAAGAGTGCCTGGGGCAAGCTGCTAATTTGTCGGATCGGTCTTCGGCAATCGCTAGTAAGGTCAAAAAGATCGAGGGCTGGTTGCTTTCTACAGTGGGCGCTGACTTCACTATGCCGATGTTGTCAGGCCAAATTGCCTTAAAATTTTTCCTGTCGGGGCTGACGAACTCAATCATTATCAGCGTGGGTGGGATAGCTACAACGTTGTTGATAGCGGCACTATTTTTTAGTTTAATGCGTTCAGCAAATCGGCTTTGCAGTGTATCAAGTTATGGCTTGACTCTAGTTTTTCAAAATACCCCGATTATCTTGCTGTTTGTCGTGGCAGCTATGTGTCTGAATCTTGTTGGCTCCTTCACGCCTAGCCAAACCATTATTTTGTCGATCTTTGTGATTGGAATCAGTAATGGCGCGAATGCAGCGGTGGCGATGCGAGACACTTTGTTAACACGTCCTGATCCCAAAAGTGAGTCTCTGAAAAACATGTTCTCATTGACTTTTATTCAAGTCAGGGGCTGTTTGATTAATGCGGTGAAAGGTACTCCGATCGCATCGTTTGTTGGTACTCCAGAGCTGCTTTCGGTCATGGTCAACATTACTGCTTTCACTGGTACTCGGGCCAGCACTTACGTTTTCATGGCGATCTTTTATCTATTGAGCGTCCAACTCGTGCTGTATCTGTCTACCAAAGCTTTTTCTTATGTTTCCAAGCCATCTGAATCCATATCCCCTGAGAAGAAACATCTGTGAAACTTGATTTCATTACCTTCCTACCAGGATTTTTAAATTCTTTTTTGCAGAATCTCTGGATGGGATGCCTCGCAATCTTGATTGGCTTAGTGCTCGGAATACCTTTGGCGAGCCTGGTTCATCAACAATCTCCTTTCCAGCGGGTGATCAAAGGGCTAATTGTTTTCTTGCGGTCGCTGCCCGTTTTTATCGTGATGTACATTGCTTTAGGCATCCTCACGATGACAGTCGTGATCGACGAAAATAATATTTTTTCAACGCCTGTTCTGGCGTTGCTATTTGGTCTTTGCTTTTCGTCGGTTTCTGGTGTGTTTGATGCAATGGTCGATTACTTCAGGCTCCGCGCGGCTGGCGATAGGCGTCAGGCACTACTCGTCATTCCAAATATATTCAGGCTGTACGTCAATGTGGCCTGCACCACCGCTGTGGGGGCTGCACTAGGAGTCAAAGAAGCGGTCAGTTACTCTTTAATGACCGCTGAACGTCTGACAAGTACTGGCGATCGACTGATCATCGTGCTCTTCGTAAGTTTGTTTTTTGTTTGCTTTGTATTGCTTGCCCGCTGGCTTTTGAACTTGCTGATTAAAGCCAAAATACAAAGATAATTTTTGGTGTATCAAACTGTGTGAGGTGTACCCTTGAGAGTCTCAGATAAAGTTCTGGCGATCGGGCCCGCGACTTCGATAGAAATTAACGAAACCGTTTACAAATTAAAAAGCGAAGGGCGTAATCCAATTACCCTCTCTTACGGAGAAGCACCTTTCTCTTTTGACAATAGCTTTCGTTTTGAAGATACTGATTTCAATGCTGGCGCTCATTATTCAGATAGCCGTGGCGTCCTGGCATTCAGACAAAAGCTACGTGACTATTATCAATCTGAGTACCAAGTCGATGTGAGCGTTGACGCGTTCATGGTGACCGCAGGCTCAAAGATTGGTTCTTATATTGCTCTTCAAACCATTTTGAATGAAGGCGATAGCATCTTATTGCATGAGCCTTCTTGGGTCAGTTACCAAGAACACGCCAAGCTCTCTAATTCGGCCATTGCCTTTATGCCTCACAGCGCAGAGGTTAAAGATTTTGATCGTTATTTTGACAGTAAAACTAAAGTTTTAGTTCTCAACAACCCAAACAATCCTCGCGGTTTGTTGTACACAGAGCAAGAGATCCGTCACTGCGCTGAGTTGTGCAAAAGACACGATGCGTACCTGTTAGTTGACGAGTCATATAGCGATTTTATTGGTGCTGGTAAATTTTTTAGCGTGGCCTCGCTGATCCATGAATTTGATAACGTTGTAGCGCTGAACTCCATTTCAAAAAACTTTGGTTTGTCTGGATGGCGAGTTGGGTATTTAGTCTCGAACCAAAATTTCTTAGACTATGCCGGAAGATTGAACAGGCATCTCATCACCTGTGCACCGACAATCCTACAAAATTATCTTGCTACGAATTTTGATAAATTGTTAGAAGCGACCCGTAAACAATTACTAGACTTGATGGTTAAGCGTGTCGAAGTGCAAAAGATGTTAGATCGACTCGGAATCAAGTACTTATCGGGCGCCTCAACCTTTTATTTCTTCTTGGATGTGCGTGATTATGCAATCGAGGCGAAGTCGTTTTGCTTAGATCTTTTGCACAACGAGAACGTAGCGATTATTCCTGGTAATGCCTACGGCAACAATTTGAAGGATTATCTAAGAATCTCGTTTGGAGTCGAGTCTCTTGAAAGAATCGAAACAGGTATGTTGAAAATGCTGCAAAGTTTGAAGGCAATCAAAAAACAAGATTAGTGTGTAAAGTCTTTTCTCAACAAATCAAGTGCTGAGGTTCAAAAAGTCATTCCCACTCAATCGTTGCAGGCGGTTTACTAAAAACGTCGTACACCACACGGTTGATGCCACGCACTTCATGAATAATGCGCGACGACACTTTACCGAGCAAGGGATCAGGCAACGGCGCCCAATCAGCGGTCATGAAATCTGACGTTTGTACAGCACGCAACGCCACCACAGAGTCGCAGGTGCGCCCGTCATCGCATCAGCTGACAGCACCTAAAACATGTTTGGCATACTATGTCGTGTCTTTGTAAACACGAGTGAGTTGCAATGCATTCAAACAAATACGTTTTGAAGTCGGATGTTGTGATCGAGCCACTCATCTCAAGATGGTACGCCTGGTCGCACCTAGTATCTCCGGCGACGGCGTGTATGAATCTTGCCTATCGCTATTTACCGCTTATGGAATCATTTGTGACATCGCCTGATGTCCATGCTGCCGCTTGTAAGAACCCGGCTCTGATCGGAGGCCCGTTTGTCGATCTTCCTGCCTCTAGTATCGCTGAAGTACAGCAACTCATCCAAACAACCAAACAACAATCTGAGATGATTCTTTTTGGCGAGGGGCTTAGAAATGCCTTTCGCCTTCTCATCAAAAACGCAGATGGTTTTAGTATAGAAAAATTTTATTCTTTGCTGCCAGAGAGTGTCAAAGGCTACGTTGAATTGTCTTACACACTTTCAGGCGCACCAGAGCTTCGAGTCATTGAACCCTTGCTATATAAAAAAGGCTTTCATAAACCCGAAAATCAAAGTGCGATGATGTATCGCATCAAAGGCGATCAAAGAACATTTGCCTTCAGTACGCCTCGCCTTAAACGCCACGGTGCGATTGAAATTGAAAGCCCATTTGACAGCGAGGTGTATGATTTTTTAGCCACCCTGAGATTCGTTCCAAGGTCTCTTGATGACATTACTCAGACACTGAAAATTTCTGAAGATAATATTGAGTGTTTACGCAGTTTTTTAACTGAAGACAGGTTAGTCGCAGCACCTCAGACTCCGCCAGGCAAAACAAGATGGAGATACTTTGGACACGCGTGCGTGTTAGTAGAGTCTCCAACAAATGTGAACGTACTGGTCGATCCACTCATCGCTTATGAGAACCACGAGACGTTAGCTCACTTCACTCTTAATGATTTGCCAGACCATATAGATTACGTTGTGCTTACCCATAATCACGCTGATCACGTTCAGATAGAAACGTTACTAGCGATCCGGTATAAGGTCGACACGATTGTTGTCCCCTCAAGCGGTGGCTCATTGGTTGACCCTTCACTCAGACTCATGCTTGAATCGATCGGCTTTAAAAAAGTCATCGAACTCGACGTTTTTGAGTCCATAACGAAAGGTGACTTAACGCTTAGAGCCTTGCCTTTTTTAGGCGAGCATGGCGATCTTGACATACGCACTAAAGCCGCATGGTTAGTGAGCTCTGGCAAGGACACTATCCTATTCGCTGCAGATAGCAACAACTTAGAACCCAAGCTTTATGATTTGATTCAAGAACACTACGGTTCAGTTTCTACACTGTTTTTAGGGATGGAATGTCTAGGCGCACCCTTCAGCTGGGTATATGGCGCGTATCTTCCGCTTGCAGTGGACAGAAAAAAAGATCAAACAAGACGGCTAAACGGCTCAGACTGTGATCGAGGAATGAAAGTCATTCATAGCCTGAAGTGCGATAGTGTTTATATCTACGCGATGGGTGCTGAACCTTGGCTACAGTTTGTCACCAGCATTGATCCCTCTGAGGATACTGTACCTGCGGTGAATGCCAGACAACTTCTTGAACTCTGCAAAGCAAGTGGCATCAAAGCCGAGCGCCTGTTTGGATCTGCAGATGTCACCATAAATGAGTGACCGTCTAAAGTGCATCACGCGAAAAGGCGGATTATTTTTTCATTGAAAGTAATCCGCCTTTTCAATTACTCCCACTCAATAGTTACTAGGTTAAGAAACATATTTAAATCATATGTTTAAAGCCGACTAAACAAGTGAGTGTAAGTTTTTTGTAACTTGACTGAGATTGATTTTAACAAAGCAAAATTCTATTCATTTTCAATGCTTAGTTATATCGATGCTACACAGGTTGCGGAACTTAACTTTCGCTTACTACTTAAACAATTTATCGAATATTAACTGAGTCGTTAAAATTTCAAATGCTCCAAGCACACGCTAAAGACTCACCAATTTTTTAGCTTTTATAAACAATGCTCTCTTACTAGTGCTACATCTAGCTGTATAAATGTGCCGTTCTTTCGGCATAAACTTGTGTGTGTGTTTTCAGCAATCGTAAGTTCGAACGATACTCAATTGTCAGCAAAGCATTACGACTTAGTCTCTTTTCTCTTCTTCAATGCTAAATCACCTTTGTAAATAACTCATCCTTTACGGTCAGTATCTTTGCCATTGCCCAAACAGGCTATAAATTTGATCCATATAGTCTTCTCTCGAGCTAGAAACTACAATAATTCGTTCTGTTTTGGGATCAATGCCCACACGCTGACCAGCGTAACCTACCCACCAATAGCTATTTCCTGGACCAAAGTTGCCAATGAATGTTTGGTATCCATAACCTTTAAAACTACGTGCCGTGTTGCCGCTATTACTGATCTGTTGCTGTGTAGCGGCCTGCATATAATCACGCATACAAGCGTCGTTACCCTTGAGTTGATCTATGCTCCACATGGCCAACCTAGCCCAATCTCTAGTGTGTGCCGTAAATCCAGCATAGGCTACAGCACGTTTATCCTTATCCAATACCCAACTGGCACCTCGCTCTGCACCAATCTTGCTCCAAATATTCTCTTCGAATTGACGTAAGAAACCACCACGTGACTCAACAACACTTTCTAAAGCTAGGGTATCAGTGTTCTTATAGCTGAATGTAGCGCCGCTTTTTGTAGCACCAAAAAAGCCCTGCGCTCTATCGCCGTTGGCACGAAGGTACGCTTGCCCTGTTTCAACTTGCTGTACGATTTGCTCCCACACCATGCTTCGATACTCCCCGTTTGGTTGAGAATCTCGAGCACCCGATGCCATAATAAGCAGATCCTTAATACGGGCTTCACCGTAGACAGTTCCCCGTAATTCTGGGCTTATTTGGGCCGCTGGTGTGTCCAAACTATCGATCTTACCTTGGC
>Ga0114968_10001377_pt1 | contig 18652 bp, 4 predicted proteins | sample M_130807_EF_Meta_FD_87020 | JGI IMG/M metagenome (GOLD analysis project Ga0114968, IMG submission 87020) | Freshwater microbial communities from Lake Montjoie, Canada to study carbon cycling - M_130807_EF_MetaG | ecosystem: Environmental > Aquatic > Freshwater > Lake | place: Lake Montjoie...
TATTTCATCTAAGTCTCTACGAGTGTATGCGCTATCTAACTGTTCAACTATACCATGTAATAATACATCAGTGGACGTCGTTGACTGTCTAGTAGTTGAATTGTAGTTCTTAAAAGTTAATCCACGATATATTTGAGGGAAACCTAGTGCAAGGCCGTCGGCGTTAGATTGGAATGAATCACTACTGATAATACCAATAATTTCTCCGTTGACTTGCATTTGAATAGTAGGATGAACTATCTGTGAAATAGATGTCATCGCTGTTGAAACAAATCGTGTAGTTCCGTAACCAGGTACGTTCTGCGGGCCAATTAAGCTGAAACCTGTTCCTGTATTAATATACAGTTGAGCATCGTCTGATTTAAACCATAGGTCGCCTGGTTCACGTGCTGTGATTAGATTGCCGCCTTCGTCTGTTATAGTACTTGTAGGTGCAACTAGAATTGTAGCCATAGGGCGCCAGGCGCCACCGTCATATACTATAGGGCGAAGTACATCTGTTGCGGTATCAAACCATATCTGTCCTGCTATAACATTTGCTGGCGGAACATGATTTGCAAAATTCTCAAGCATTTTAACAAAGTTTTCATTTTGTGCATCGCCAAAGTTAGAACTATTACGCCCTATTAGATTGATCGATAACGTAGTGTTATCTATTTCGTAATCAGGAAGATTTGTTACTAACGTATTGTTTGTTTTTCTTATTTCGTATGCCATTTCTTTTTCCTAATTAACTAATAATAGTGCTAAAGACCCACTGGCCGGCGGCAACAATATATTCTCTAATTTCCTGTGAGCACACAGGATATACTACAGGACTTGTTGTTCTAACTGTAACACCAGTCAATACGTTTACTGCATTTTTAACGCCGTTTTGATCAACTGAGGTTACAGCATAGTTACTTACACCGTCTTGCGCCCAACTGGGAATAGCATAGTTCATACAGTTAACTCTACATCTAGCCTGTTCCGGAATGTAATTAAAATCATTAGGAGATCCAATCGGCAACATCCTGCTTAGAAAATTAATTGCAAAAAGATTAACGTCGGTAATTTGTGTTACATCTAGAGAAAATACAAATGTTACTGAATTCTTAAGAACTTGTAAATTATCTACATAATATTTTGTAACCACAGTCGAGGAACTATCAGTCGGCCCAATAGTACCGGACTGGATAAGTTTCTTTCCGGCAAGGCTTACATTGCCTACACCAGTTTTATTCAATACAAGATCGCTTGTTCCGTCAACTGTAGATATCGTGCTGGTATTAATAAAAATATTACCAACAGTTAAGTTTCCTAAAGATCCAATTGCTGTTAAATTTGGTGCATTAGCCACAAATAAATTTCCAGCATCTAATACTTTAATATCATTACCAGTTTGGTTAGTAACATAATACCCTTTGTTATATGCAACTGCAAAGTTATCGCTTGATGACCATCCTACTAATGAATTCTTATATGTAATTGTGTGATCTGTAGTGCCGTGCAGTATGATGCCGCCGCCATCGATAGCCGCATCTGGTAAACTATTTGGTGGGTAGGCCAACTCAATCTTGATGTTGTCTACTTCTAGATTTCTAACCTGTACGCTTGTGCCTGTACCAATAACATTTAAGTCACCTGTAATATTAAGATCGCCTGATACGTTGACTGCTCCACCTACTACACCAGGTAATAGATTTACACTCTTTGTAAACGGATCAATCGTTAGTCCAACTACTGTACCATTGTTAAAATCGTTAGCGGCAAAGACTAATTTAGCACTAGGAGTACTGCCGCCATTGCCGATCCTACCACTTAAGATCAATGCATCTTGATTAGTTCCACCAAGAACATTGCCAATAGATAAAGTTAGATCAGTTCCATTAGGACCAATTGATAATCCACCATTGTTTAAAATTGCCCAAGTTCCTGTTGTATATTGATAGCCAGAATTTCTTATAAATTTATCTGCACTGATACCTGCGACACTGAGCGCATTAGTCGCAGTACCAATCAATCGCATGCCTGATAAACTATTGTTTAGTGTTAGGCCAACACCGATTGTAGGAATACCGTTGTATGGTGTAGCAGGAGTGAAAGCTACTTCGCTTAGAATTGCTAATACTATGCCGTTGTTGTATAATGTAGAAACTGTTTTAGGTAAGTTTGTATTATCTATAATTTCTTCTATAATCCAGCCTGCTTTTCCTTGAGGAGTTGCATAAGACTTACCTGCTGAAATAAAATTAGTGCCATCGAATACTGTTAATTGTTTATTAACAGAATCTAACCATAAGTCGCCGGGTACAGAACCTGTAGGTTGTATTGGACTTACTATAGGACTGCCAACTGGTCGGAATTGATTATTATTATTGTAATAGTACATTCTACCCTGAGCAGAATTAAACCATAATTGTCCATATAGTGGGCTTCTTGGCTGTGTAGGGCTTGCAAAATTTTCTAACAGATATATTAAATTTTCATTAAAATAAGTTCCGTACGCAGGTACATTCTTACCAATTAAAGTTAGACTGGTAGTAAGTTGATCTGTCTTTTGATCAGACAGGTTAAGAAGAATAGTGCCGTTAGTTAGTTTTAATGTATATGACATGTTGTTAGATCTTTATATAATAATTAATGTAACCGGCTCCCCAGCTTAATTCATTTCTTAAATCGGGCACCTTGAATTGTTGTGTTCCAGCTTGGCCACCAAACTTCTGTCTGATTACCTGAAATAGGCTGTTGTAGGGAGTCCCTGTGCCGCCATCATAAGTCGTACCGTCGCATAGTAACCATCCAGTAGGAGCGGTATCTTGTGCAAAAGGAACTATAGCACCTGTAGAAAGTCTGTATTCGTATAAATCTTTCAAGAAGTCGTATCTTGATTCTTTGTATAAAGTTCCATTACCTTGAATGCCAACATCTGGCTGGGCTGAAGGACGATATACCATTATAAAATCATCGTCAGCAAATGTAGGACCAGTAACTGTGACTCCGGCTACTTTAGGAACATAATTTCGACCATAGATTGCAGATTTATCAATCTCCACATTCATAAGGTAGGTTCCGGCAGTACCATCATACTGCAATAATGCTGTGTGGTGTACGTTTCCAGTGGTACCAAAGAAAGTATTACCAATCAATTTTGAAGCCGTTGAGGCATTGCCAGCTAAGAATCCATTAAAGGTAGTGGCAAATACGTTATTCCATTTTAATGATTGAGACCCAATATCATATTGATTTGTCTTTCCAGGAACGATTGAAGCAACTGATTCAGACCCGAGAGGTCCGGTTGCTCTACCTACTGCTAACGGGCCGACTAAAACGTGTTCTCCAGTAACTACGAGAGTCGCATCAACTCCTAGTCCGCCTTTGATATAAACAGCATTTAACGAAGGAATGTCAAAATTCGAAGCCGTTGATGTTACTACTAGGCTTTCTACAGTTGTGCTAGAAGTAACTTCAAGTGTTCCATATGCTTTTGTCGCACCTGGTAAATTTGCAGTATGGACTTGTACTAAAGCAGGAGAAGTGCCCTGGGCACCTGTATTACCATCAAGAGTTAACAACGTATTAGCAATGTTATTGCTTACTATCTGGAATGTGAATCTGCCTTTATCGTAAGTATTCAAAAAGGTAGCGTTATACTGACTATTTCTTTGTAAAATAAATGTAGGGTCTTGGCCAATCTTAATACCAGCATCTGTACCAACTGTTAGCTGGCCTGATACCTTTTGATCTATATCATTACGAACAAAATTGTTAGCACTAACTATTTGTAACGCTGGAACTGTTTGTTGTAAATGACTTGCTTGGTAGGCAACTCCATTAAAAATTGCGTATGAAGGACTTTGAGTAGTACCTAAATTTTTACCTGAAATGTTTACACCGGCTTTGATATTGCTGAACCCATCAATTACTTGTATCGGTGTGAAATTTTCTTGAGATATAATTTCAACAGCGTTATCATTGACATAATTAATGATAATATTGTGAATCGATCCATCGATTGCTGTGGAAGTTGTAGCATAGCTACCTGTTTTTAATGCGCTTGAATAATTTGGTCCAATTAGTGTAAAACTCGAACCGTTAAAAATACTCAATTGGTTGTTTGATGTATCAACCCAAATATCTCCACTGTATACCGGAGTGTTTCCTAAGGGTGTGATTGGAGTTCTATGCACACCCGCGATAGGTGCATAATCAGATCCATCAAATACTTTTAATTTTTTATTATTAGGATCAGAAGTATCAAACCATATCTGTCCTTCGATGTTCTTTGAAGGTCTCGAACTGTTGGCAAAATTTTCTAAAAGATGTACTAGGTCCGATGCAATGAATTGACCGTAAGCAGGATAATTTCTACCGACAAGGGTTAAAGGAGTATCAGTGGTGTTTAGACCATTGTCTGGCACCGTGATAACGATATTTCTAGCCGCTTTTGATAAGTCAGTAAAATTTATTGTATAAGACATCTAATTATCCAGTAATTGTAGTTAAACTTTGAATTCTAATTGTGTAATCTATCTGCAACATTCTGTTTAGACTTTTTTGTACTGGGTGAAAAATAACGTGTGTTAAAAGATTTCCAGTTCCTGCACCATTAGAACTATATGCTCTAAGACCCAATTCATCAAACACATAGTTTCCTGAATAGTTTGTTGAGTTATCAAATGCTGTTTGATCAGCAGGCTCGCCAAAGTCTAATAAACAACTGATCATAACATCAGTATAAGGAAGACCTGTGATATGACGGACATTCATGAAATTTCGTGATGGATCCAAATTATCTACGCTGTTACTGTCAATAACTTTTGTATATGTTTGATTATATAAACTTGCGTTATTGCCAATCGCATTTGGTGTTAGATAGGTAATAATGCCGGTAGGATCTACGCGGCTACCTCCGTTGCCAAAAGACATTTCAGCGATCCAACCCTGCCCATAGTTGCTTATGCTATTTGCCAATGCTATACTAAAATTTTCATAGTGAATAGCGTTAGGTTTATCAATGATAACTTCTTTGGTTTCTGGGTCAAAAATCTTAATATGGCCGCGAATAGACAAGTTGCCTTGTTCGTCCGGCTTAGCTGGGTTAGCTGTTTGATCTTGATTTTCTGTCATTTTGTTGTCTTCTGATTGATCCATAATGTTATTTATTCGCTTGTTAACTGTAGAGTTTACCATGAACTACTTGTCCAGGTAATACGTCTCCATATATTTGCTGTACCGTCTGTATAGTCCACTATACACACAGATAAATGTCCTGCATCGTAGGCAAACATACCTGCTTTGTCTCCAACGTTTCCTTTAGAATTAACAGGTGACGCTTTTCTCACAACTACTGTATTTGCAAATACGTTAGTTGCGTGGACATCTCCGTCGGCGTTAACATCTCCCTGAGTATCAATATCCCCTACTGAGGTAATTGCGGCAAATGGTACTGTGCCTGATCCTAAATTTACAGACAATAAACCTGCATTGTCTACGGCTAGACCGGTGCCCACAACTACAGTTCCGGGAGTAGTTGTAGTAGCAGTTAATACAGGTTGTGCACCTGCTTGAGTGATTGCCACTGCACCAGATGTTCCACCAAAGTTTAATATTTCGTCAACAGCCGCAGACGAACTTGCGCTCATGTTAACTCTATATAATCGCAGTCCGTTTCTTTTGTTGAACACAGTAGTAACACTCACTACTGTTCCAGGAGTAGACCCAGGATTAGTTAATGATGTTACCGCTTGTCCTGCTGTGATAGGAATTGTTGCCCCGTCACCTTTTCCGTTACCAAAAGATCCAGTAGCATACACATACAGTACAGTTCCCGCTGTTCGAGCAGTACCCAATGGATATAAATTAGTAGTAACTTTCCAAAGATTGTTATCTGCATTTGAAGCAGTAGTGCCTGCGCTACTTAGAGAAGATACTAAAATTCCCTGGGCGGCTGCGGTATATTGTTGACCAAAATTTGTAACTGTTACACTACCTACAGTAGTCGGAGCCAATATAGCTCTAATATTGTTAGATAACACAGGGTTAGGAACAGTATCTATAGTGACACTAACTGTCGGAGTGCTGGTGTATCCTGACCCACCAGTACCTAATACAGTACCAGTTACGCCAGAACGAACTTTAACCTTGTTAATGTTAGTTCCAGCAATGTCAGTTGACAAATAGTAAAAACCTGGCTGTCCTGTTAGTGGCGTACAACTTACTGCCAGATAACTTGTAGCGGTAGTACCTTGAGGTAGTCGAGCTGTATCTAAGCGATCTGCAATAGCCACTGAGTATTGTCCACTACTGGCAACAAACTGTCCAACTTGTATACCTGTACAAACGATAGGGTATGCACCGTCAGCAACCACGGGCTGAGGAACTGCAAACACATATACACCAACTGGTATTGTTGCCCTAGATAACGAAGCATCAAAAGAAATTGTTCTAGTTGGCAAGTCTACTGATGTTATCTTGAAAGTTTTTAGAGTGTTTGTGCCTGGATCTAAGAACTTTGGAAGTCCGTCACGAGTATCTGCAAGATTTTGATATGCAATAAAACTATTCAATGCATTTGCCTGTGCTTGATCGCTAATCTGTAGAGTAGCACCAACACCTAGTGTAACAGTTGCATTAATTACTAAAGATGCTGTTGGTGTTGTTACATAACTAACCTGTAGATCATCTAGATAAAGATCCACTGTTGCGACAGCAGTAGCCGCTGTTCCAGATACTGGATTAGCAATAGTAATTTCTACTGTAGCGGCTGGGTCAATATCAGGAACGCTAGGTGTTATATTAACATCAAGTCGATCAACTGAAGTAGGAGTTAATGCCGCGGTTCCTGCAAAATCTTTTCCTGTAATGTCTACAACTTTAACTTGCGGAGCATTAATATATGTTCCGCCTGTGGTTACTTGGACTTTTGTTACAGATTTACCAACATCAAAACCGCCTGTAGATGTTAATCTACCATTGGTATTAGTTACCAATAGTCCAGAGAAATTCACATTCTGTGTAAATGTAGTCCCGACTCTTTTTGCCGATGAGCCAATATTTCTAGTGGCATCTCCGTCTGGAATAATGTTTGTCGGAACAGCACTATTATAAGTGTTAGTGCGACCCAAGAATATACTTTGTTCATTTTGTATTACAATCTGACCAACCATGCTTGGATGGTAGAGACATTGGTAGTAGAAGATATACTGCGAAGGATTAGTTGGAACTGTCCAAAACAATGTTCCATCATCTCTGCCTATATTTACAAGTGCTCCGCCCTTAGTCACAGTTCCGTTATTACTAACGAACCACCAACGTCCCTCAGTGATTGCGGCGCCGCCTGGCGCTGTACGTATTTGCCAAGGATGTGATCCTGGACTAGATGTAAACACCCAAGAATATGTTGCGCCAGGCTCTACTGTAAGAATTGGATTTGATCCGCCGTATCCTTCATATGTATAACCGCTAGACGCTGAATTTCCTACAGTATATTCTTCGGAAACACTCATATACAATCTTGGATTTATAATAGTTGTTGCTAATCCATCTACTAACTTTAGACCCAGCCCAGGAGTAATAGTACCCGATTCGCTGGCTGTAGCTGTGTTAATTGTAACGATAGGAACGCTAAGTGTTCCGTCACCAGTAACACTAATACCAGATCCTACTTTAAAACCACCAAGACGAACTGTAGTTGCAGTACTGAACGGTGCGAGTGGTCCTACAGGACCTTGTATACCTGTATCGCCCTTGGCACCAGTAGCTCCTGTTGTGCCTGTTGCACCCTGGGGGCCTGTGGCTCCAGTTTCACCTTTATCTCCCTTAAGGGTTGCCTTAAGTGTTGAATAGGTAAGTTTTTTAGTTACACCGTTGTCAACAACAACAAACAGACTTTGGTCTGCCATTGCTGAAACTACAGGTAATTGCGTAATTTTTGTCATAATTAAATTCCTTCAAGTGGTACTTGACTCTCATCTGTTAATACTTCACCAGTTTCCAGTATAATTACTGGATCACCTGGGTAATAAGCATCGGTTGGTAAAGCGGCTGGCCGTTCGTTTATAAAACTTATAGCCGGTGTGTTTTCAAAGATTTCACCTATTCTCTGCGATACAGAAACATAGGAGGTAACCGTAAAGGCGTTTTTCCAAGTAACCACTGGGACACTCTTATTATTAATTATCCGTTTTGTGACGGTATAGTAAGACGTTGTGGTAGAAACGTTGGAATTTCCTAACGAATCAGTTTGCCCCGAATCAAAAGCTAGATTAATATCAGTCGTTGATAAAGTAATAGTTGGTTTAAGTTGTAAGACTCCATTGACACGAATTTCTACCTGATCACCATACCGTGCGCTGTCAACTAGATTTATTTGCGTTAGAGTAAACACACTATTTGTTGCCGATCCTACAAAATTTTCAATAATGGTTTTTTCTTTAACCGGAATATTCTGTAATGGGCCTTGGTCAATTACTGATGTGCCTGTTGGTAGACCATCTAAAATGCCGGTGCCTAATGTTCCTCTGCGTAATTGACCTAAGGTGTTTAAGGCCGGGTTTACCAAGAAGAACTCAATACGTTCGCCTGCAATATATACGATACCTGGTAAATTCTTCTGTGTATTAGGAGCAGTTAGTACCGATGCATTTGTAACATATATTACAGTATCAGTTGCTAATAAAGGTTGGGCCAATGCTGTTGTATTTGCCTGGCTTAGACGTTTATAAGATGTTCGTCCAACTAAGTCAGTAAACATTCTGTATGCGTGGCTTCCGTCGTATGAGCTGTCATTTAGACTCATAATGACAACTTTGTCTGTTTTACTTTGGAAGATCCCTTCTCTAAGTCTTATAGTAATTCCGTCATCTTCTATCGCATAATCAATGTCATTTTGCAATGGAAGACCGTTGTACTCTACCCAAACATAGTTTGTGTTAAACACAGGGCGACTCATTACATAGCGACCAACTGCATTAGCAGGGTATCGTTCTTTACGGAACATTCCTTCTTGTGCAGTATCATCTCTAGATACACCTGTTGTTGGATTAATAAACGCACCACTGTCGTTACTAAATGTAATAATCTTTAGTGTATCAGTGGCTTGTCTGTTGGCTATATTTTGTATTGTTAAAAATTGTTCTGTGTCATCAAACGAATACTGATTGCCAACCAAACTCATAATAGCCAATACATCACCAATTTGTATAGTTCCTAAAGGGAACGTAACTTTTACAGGGAGCGGAGTAAAGCTAAATTCTATTCCTGGAATTAACGGTTTTCCATTTTTATAAACTTTAACATTAGTCAAGTCAATTCGACCTGGTAATAATGGATCATTTAAATCAACCGTAAATTCTGACTGATCATTTTCTACAACATAGTAACTTACCTGAGGAGGAATTAATCGTTGCTTATTGTATTCAACAATCATTTGTGGTTCATGTGGCAACGCGGTGCTTGGCACTTGAGACAACAAGAATGTAGTATTCTGAGGATTTACATTAGTAAACACCTGTTCGTGTACTTGACTGTAGGCTTTTGCTGGAGCATTAAATAACCAAACTTGAACTTGTTTTGACCCGATCGCATTATGATATACAGTGATCGCACCTTTTGGCTTTTTCTTATTTTGATAACCGGGTGCCGCATTTATAGCAAAGGTTGTTGTTTCTTGTCCGTTAACTGTAACATACGCATCTTTGATACTGGCCAATGCAACAGAACTAACAATAGTAGTAAATGTAGAATTAACTGTTGTTGTTATCTGAGTGTCAACTAGACCAGTTCCACCAACTGTCAATCCGCTAACACTTAACCAACCTGTCCATGTATTAGATGCAATACTAACTGTGTTAGCAATAGTGTTTACGGTGTAGTCAACTGCATAGCGTAAGGGAGTAGTACCAATACTTACCAACACAGATGCTGTACTTGCAGGCTTACCGCCGATGTCAAAAGTTGTAGTTAGATTATCTAACAAATATTTTCTGTTGATGATCAAAGGACTTGCTTGCCCTTTTGATTCAAATACTGTAACCGCAAAACTTTCTTGCACTTGACCTGGTAATAGTTCTTCCGGAGCATAACTGTAGTTTGCATCTAGGAATGCACTACCGTCTAGTAAAATATCAGATGGTTTAATACCAAGTGTAATTTCACCTAGTTGGCCGCCGCTGATAACCGCGTCTAGTGCGTCTGGATCACCAGGAAGGATAGTTCCGTCACTTATCTGATCCCTAAATGTAACATACTGAGTTGCAGACAAAGATTGAGTAAAATTAACCAACGGAATATAAACTGTTGCCGTCGTTCCTGTTCCTATAATAGTAGGAACCACTGTAGGGTCTAAACGAGTTGTTCTTCCTGATCCTGTTGTTACATATACATTGATGTTTGTGCCCACAGGAACTACAAAAGGTGTAGTTACTGGTATTAGATTTGCTTCTTCGTTAGAAATAAGATTATTAAGTTCGGCGGCTTTTGCTGTGTACTGATTTACTTGTATCTGCGATTCATTAACTTGTCCTAAAATATATTGATACTCAGGATTGTTAATCAACTGCACACCTGATCCAGGTACTTGTATTAGAGTAGGAGTTTGCGCCAACACAGACTGTAGTTGCGCCAATCGTGTTGACCAGAATGAAAGTTCAGTAGTTACACTGACCAATTCTGCCTGATGTACTGCTGTTAGATTTACTGCAAGGTTCAATGGATCAGTTACTACTCCGTAATTAGATTCACTAGAATAGCTGTCCCATGCGCTGGTATAGTATGGTAATGCATCCCATCCAGACGCATAGTTGAACGGTAGCGTGTCAACTTTTACACCGCCAAAAGTCATACCTTTCATTAACTGTGTTAGATCTTTTCCTGGCATCCCTGAAGCAGGATTATAATAATTGTTAATTCTGTCAACTGCTGATAATAATTTAATATCCTTGATATATGTCAACACTAGACGTTTTTGTTTATCAGGAACAAAATTTAATACCAATTTTGCAAATTTCTTAAGAGCAGTAACTCCGCTGGTGTTTGTAAAGAAATCTGAATAATATTCAATAGTGAATTGATCATCTAATATCATCGAGCCGTCTATTGTAAGATCGATTGTGTTCTTTTCGGGCTGTGGTACCCAAGTTAATACCCAAGTATATGTTTGGCCGTCACCTATAAAATAATCAGTCGTTTTAATATCTATGATTTCTGTTCCATAAGATATACGATCAAACTTCATTGTTACAGAAGTTGTTCGAACTTTTCCGTTGTATAGTTGTGCTCTAGCAGTTGCCTGTGTATAATCTTTTCCGCCACCGCCTATTAGAACAACAGTTGGAGTTTCTGTATAGTTACTACCGGGATCAATTACAACAATTTCATATACTTTTCCTAGACTGATATATGCCTTAGCAAATGCTCCGTAACCTGTGTCGTTAGGCGCTGTTATAATTTCCACTCTTGGAGCACTTACATAATTAGATCCGCTATCAGTTATTTGAACTTCTCCTACGCCATAGGAAAAATTATCTGCCCATGATCTATAAGGGTATGTGTTTAGTAACGGATCCCCAAAAGATTTAAGCGTTGTGAACTGACCTAGGGTCTGATCATAGTAAGCGGGCAGATCAAAGTCAGTACTAAAAGTATGAGTTGGTTCTAACGATGTGTAATTAGTTGTAAAGTTTCTAACTTTTGTATGGTACGGCTTTACTTCTTCGATCCATTTTTCGTAAAAAGTACTATCTTGTAACTTGTACGTTGGACGCTGATCCAACTCACCTGCTTTATTTGTAACACTAATAAAGGCTGTTTTAAATGCCCAGTCAAGATTTGACTGTTCCGAAAATGCATATTTTACAGCATGGAAGAAAAATTTATTCCAATATTGTTTTAAATCCCCTATGAACAAATCATCCTTAATCGCCTTAAGAATATATTGTAATTCTACATCAGGAGCTTGATCAAAGAAAGTTGAATCATATGCGGCGACTTCATCGAATCCAAAGTCAGTTAGTGACGAACTCCATAACGCAGGATTAATTTGTATAGTTCCTTTTTCTTCGGCAATTATATCATAGTCAGTATCGAATGTGCCTATCCTGATTGTTTTATCAACTCTCTTTAAAACTACATAACGGCCTGCACCGGCATTTTGTATTTTTACAAGGTCTCCAAGTTTTGGAGTTATTCCGTTCAGTCCGTATGTGTCGCTTATTGTGTAAGAAATTGGTTGTAGATTGTTGTAATCTGCTCTAGTCCAGTCAACAAAGCTCCAGTACTTGGTCACATCGTACTGCTGACTGTGTATACGGGTCCATAGTTGCTCTGCTCGATTCCATTCAAACTTACTCCACATATTTTTTGCTTCAGAATCTGTTTGTATATAGACAGTGTACGGACGAACTAATAATTTCGGTATCGCTGTATAGCCGTAGCCCGGGTCAACAATAGTTGCACTGACTACTTGGCCTGTTTCGTTTAATGTTGTCTTTATTATTGCCCCGTATCCGTTTCCAGAAACTGTTACAGTCGGTGGATACAGATAATTATATCCGCCACCTGAATAAGAAACAATCACTCGATCAATGCCACCGTTACTATTAATTGTACATACTAACTGTGCTTGACTTAATGCCTTAGTTTCGATGAGGCCTAATTGATAATTTGTTTCAACAACTTGATCCCAAGCATTTTCTTCAGACGACGGAATTTCTTCCATCATCTTTAGATTAGGTATCGATTTTAAACTTGTAATTCTATTTTCTAATAAAACAGTATTAGTCCATTCTAACACTGTTCTTAATGCTTCCATCCTATTAGCAAACATTGTTTGACGAGGTCTTACATTAATACCATATCTTTGCTGTACTGATAATGCAGGATCCGGTACAGGTTGACCAATTTTGTCGTAACCAACTAAGCTATCTATTAATTTTTGTTCTAACATTATAGAAGGACTACTATACGGATCTCCTTCTTGTAACAGCAACCATTCTGTATGGCGCGGTGTTGAGTTTACTAAGCTATCAAAATTAATATGTAAATTAGTTGAATCATTATTGATTAATCCTTTAATATTAACTAACGCTAAAGCATCTTGTCTTAAAATTATAGCGTGTTCTACTAATTGATTTTTAGGATCAGCGATTAATCCTGCAACTGTTATTGCATTAATTCTTCTGTTTCTAGTAGTCGGTAATGTAGTTTTGTTTCTAACCCAGTAATAATATACATTACTAAATGTGTTAGTGGCTTGATTATAAACCTGTTTCACTGACAGCACACTATTGTCAGGATATTTAGGTTGGCCGCTTATTCCTCGTAGCAATCCATTATTAGTATCGGCTACAGCCGCCCATTCGTTAGGCAATAAATCAGAACTTATCCATTCATATACCTGGATAGCACTTCCTGGGAATGTTGTTCCCCACTGATTTTTTCTATACTCTAACTCGCCCTGTTCATACCAATAGTATTTTACAGCACCAGTATCCCACCATAACTCTCCGACATGATTATCTGTCCAGTTAGTATTGGTATCAACTGATATTTTTCCACTTCCGAGAGTATAAACCGCAGGGTCTGTCATTGTTTTATATGATAATTCTTGATTGGCTGTGCCGGGAATGTAGCCTTTTACAGGATCAAATATTTCAAGGTACTGTGTAATAGTATCTTTATCTGCATCAATTACCATGAGACGTTTAATAACTGAAGGGTCAACTAACGGCTCTTCATGCCGTAACAAACTCCAGCTGTTTACAGATGTATCTATTTTTTGGAATATGAATGTTTGTCCGTTATTTTTTCCAGCAGTTGTATCAGAGCTGGGAGCTCCAACGTAGATGTTTCCTCCTAATTGGGCAACTGAATAGCCAAAGTCACTACCTGTTGTAATTGCGTTTGATTGTATATCCTGTGCATAGGAGAAATATGTGCCATATCTATTAAACACACTAACAGAGCCTGCACCTTCTATATTACTATAGAATCGCGTTGACTGATTATCAAATGTTGTTTTTACATGGCGGACTTCACTTCCAGGATCTTTAACATACTTTGTGCCGTATAATGCTCTTGCATTTGGCAGTAACCCCATATAGTTATCGAATGTAATATTTTGTAATTCTAATGTGCCAATACTTGAAACAATTAAAGTTTCTTCGTTGTCGTCAATAGAAATATCAAAGCCAAAAATTGTATTAGAATTTCTATTTGGCTGTGTTAGGTTTTGTAACCAATCAAATTTAGATCCGTTCCATTTCCATACACTAACCATGCCCTGGTACAGACCGTATTGTGTTCCTGGGCTACTAACAAACAAATACTTGCCGTCCTTGCTCATTACAAGTTTGTTACCAAGCAAGTCGCCCGATGTGATCAACCCTTTAAGTCCGATTGTGTCTTTTGTTATATCAGTTGATAACGCTGTAAATGTATTATTAGAATTTTTAGTAAAGATTCTAACAACGCCAGTGTCAGTATATGCTCCAGGAGCACCAACTGCTACAATACTAAGATCATTGCTGGCAGCAATACTCTGACCAAAGAAACTATTTTGCGGTAAGTTAGCATTTGATAAAGCCGTTAAAGCAGAAATTGTTACAGTACTTGTGTTGTACTGCCCCATGGTCATGCTATAATTATAAACACGGCCAACACCTTCTCCCGGTGCTCCTACTAAAAATTGTTTGTTAGTCGCTGAAAAATTTACTACAATCGCATTACCATATCTTCCGTTTGAAGTAGGATTAGGAGTAGTTAGTGCCGCTAAAGTTATTGGACTGTTTGTAACTCTATTGATAGCAGTAATTTTAATCATGCCGCTTCTATCAAATAACGTTACATTGTTTATATCATTTACAAATCTCAGATCACCAGTGCCTGTTGCATCTCCGCGAACTCGACTGGTTGTAGGTGCTCCGGCAAAAATTATGTTGTTTGCCGCATCATATTTTAAACTGTATCCAAACTGAGGAGGTATCGTGCTTAGATAATAATCGCGGCCTGCTTCTTTTAATGAATACGTGAATAGGGTGTTTACTTTTACATCTCTAACAGATGTTTTGTCATAAACAAATATTTTACCATATCCGTAGTTGGCATCGAGAAATCCCGGCGCACTAACTACATACGTCGAAGTTGACTCGTTTGTACTATATGAAAATCCATACAGTTGATTTTTATTGTCAACTTCATCTGAATAGGTAGTGGCAGAATAATTGTTGATCTTTTCGTAAACTGCCCACTTGTCGGTGCCGTCATTATCGACCCAGATCTTATCACCGTATTTGGTTGTAGTTAATCGTGGCAGGGAGGCTAGGTCGTCAAAACTACCAAAGCGAACTGAAACAAATTTAGAAACAATTCCAATATAGATTTCTGATGAATAAGGTACCGCAGTTAACGTACTAGAGACAGTAAATTGCGTATTAGATTCAACAGATGTAACAAGATATACTTTATTGAGGTCTGGAATAAATCTTGAAACAGCAACTACCTCGCCGATGCCCAGGCCATGCGATTGTGCAGTAGTAAACTGAATACCGACACCAGGATTGGTAACCGTAACATCAATAATCTGTACATTCTGTCTTGTGTATCGTAACACATCCCAACTGCCAGTGGGGCTATAGCCTAACCAGAAAGTACTGCCTTCTGCGATTAAATTTGGATCTCCAATGTCTAAAATACTGTTGATATTATATGCCGTAGCAGTTACATCGTCAATACGAACGTATCCTGCTGTTTGTATTTCAGAAATATATTCTGAAAAATTAGTATCCAATATTGGAAATACATTAGCAGAATCATAATCGTCTGGTGCAATTAACACCTCGCTCTGTGGAACACGATAGATAAAATCATTGTTAGTAGTCGTATAGCCGGTAAATTGTATTATTTGAGGATTCTGAACAAATCTCTGATCACTGAGATTAATCTGTAATTCTTTGTATGAATTATAACCGCCAAATGCTCCAATTCTAAAGGCCCAGGTTTCTAAAAATTCAACTTGACCTTGCAGATTATTAAGACTTGCTTTAGCTAATTTAGTAACAGAGTTAGCTGTACCTTTTTCTTTAATGTACCCTTGATAAAATTTATACTGTGCAATCCTATCATCAAAAATATTATCTAAGTATATTCTTGGAGTGTATCCTGTAAGGTGTTGGGCCATACGTTGTTGGCCAACATCAAAGTTATCTATGTCCAAACTATAAAAATCTTCAAATTGAGTAATCTTATATTCAAAATTTGGTAACAATGATGGAGTAGGTTTTGATCTTAGGCCGCGCCATGCAGTAAAATCAAAAGTCGTAGAGCCATCAACTTTCATAATGGCTGAATAATATTTTCCAGAATATTGTACAACTTCGCCCGGTGCATAATCTGTGTATTGTTGCCAGTTAACTACAACTGCTTCGTCGTATATAAATCCAGGAGTTGTAAGTCCACCATTCCATTCTGCGGTTCTAAATCCTGTTAATTTAATGCGTTGTTGACGATAACCTGTTTCTTTGTCGTAAACAATATCTTTGAACATACTAAAATTATTAAAAATAACCGCATGTTGCTTTTGTATAATGTTGACCTGAGCAAAGTAAAAACCTGTATTAGGTAGCAAAGACTCAATTACAAATTCGTTATCCTCTCTTGATAGAGTAAATTGTTGAGCCGGGAATACTGTACCATCTGCGGTTAGTAAGTTGTATTGATAATAAGGATCTGTTAAATCATCAACTATTCCATATACTGTTTGATTTCCAGAACTATCAATCGTTTTAAACTTAACTTGTTGAGCAAAAGGGCTTAATACAATTATTGATCCGTCTATCCAATTTTGTGTTGTCCAGAATAAAAATTCTTTTGTTGCAAAATCCCAGTCAAGTATTGAATTAAGATCAGTTTGAAAATAATCAAATACAAAACCTCGGGTTTCTAGGTAGTTTCCGTAGCCGCTTAAAAAATCGTAGACATCTTGTATTGTTAGTAGAGTAGAACCGTATGAAACAGTAGTTGTAGCAGTTTCATATTGTTTTGCTTTTGCAACAGTAATACCACCCACTGTCGGTAGTTCGGCTAACTTCTGAAAATTATCAGGATTAAATGTTGCAGTTGCAGTATGGCTGAGCTTTGTTCTGTAGAAATTATTTTGGTAAGATACTAATTGCCCTGTTTGATAAAATTTATTTTCAGTCCAGGTTACAAAATTCTCAGAGGTGCCGCCAAGGGTAACTTTAGCATCTTGAAAACTGTGGATAGGATTTAATATTGTAAAATAAGGGTTAAGAGAAGCATAACCTTTTACAATGTACGAACCTTCATTCTTTTGAATAATAACACCACTAATCGATAATGATAAAATAGGATTACTTTGATTCAATTGAATTGAATAATCTTCTGCAGGTAACAATACTCCAGGATTAACACTAGATGGATCTACTGAATCAATTCGTACTGCCAGTTTATCTTTGTCTAAAAATCCTTCTGCTTTGTAGATTAAATTATAATCTACGCCTGATAAATCTGCTTTTAACTTGTCAATATAATTTAAATTTCTTTGTAGACCTGCTTCAATAAGCATTACGCTATAGCCAGCCGCATATTGTATTTTGCCGGCAATTGTATCTCGGTATAAAATAAGGTCTGATAGTTTTAATAATTGTTCGTTGATTCCATATACCGTCTGGCCTGCAACCGACAACTGAATTCTACTGGTATCAAATAGTGTGCTGGCGTAGGCGGCGGGCTTAGTAAGGGCCAATAATATCTGAACAGCAAAAGGCCAAGAGCTTGATCTTCTCCATGCTGTTTCAGCCGGTGAGTGATCTCCGAAAATCCATTCTGCATTTGTTTGATTAAAAATAACATTTTGAGCCAGGCCAATACTTTGCGGATCTAGCAAGGTTCCGTTTTCAGTAACTGGCAATATATCTAATAGGTTTGGTCTAGCATAGTTTAAATCAATTCCAGCTCGCGTGCCTTGGCGAATAATACCGTTTGATAAGTCTGTCCATAGTAGTGTATTACCCGATGTAAAAGGCGCGGGACCGTATTGTGATTTCCACCAATCTGGTTGTTCGCTGAATCCCAACATTTCCCATGCATGGGTATGCGGACGATCAGTATCATAAAAATATTTAAAAATTCCTCTCCAATGGCCAGGAAGTTGCAAATTGTTTGTAGAATTAGCTGCCGATGTTCTGTAGTTCCATGTTCGAGGGTCGTTCACTTCAGTTAGATTTTTTCTATAATCAACTCCGTTAGCTCCTGCCCATTTTAAAAATTCTGAACTTAAAATTTTAAAAATTTCAGAGTAACTAAAATCTTTATTTCTATAAACTCCAGGTAATACAGAATTAATATCAACTAGACTAGAAGTGTATATTGACTTTGATTTTGTATTATTAAAAATTCTTTTTTCTAATTCTAAAATAATATCATCTCTGTAGTCATTGTAGGCTTGCATAATACTTCCGTCATGCCCTTCAATTACAAATGACGGTGATGTATACGTTGTGTCAAAGTACTTTGATGGTCGGAAGATAGGATATATACCTAATTTTGAAGGAGTAACAGGAACATAACATCCTTGGGTAGTTGCATAGGATCTTATTTCAATAAGATCGTCAAGATTTAATTTTTTAACAAATGTTACACTAGGGTCTGTTGA
>Ga0114968_10001382_pt1 | contig 18616 bp, 8 predicted proteins | sample M_130807_EF_Meta_FD_87020 | JGI IMG/M metagenome (GOLD analysis project Ga0114968, IMG submission 87020) | Freshwater microbial communities from Lake Montjoie, Canada to study carbon cycling - M_130807_EF_MetaG | ecosystem: Environmental > Aquatic > Freshwater > Lake | place: Lake Montjoie...
ACATCAAACAAAACAGATAACGATGCCAAACGAACATTAAGCATTAATTCGGAAAGAAGAAAAATAAGTGATTATATAAAAAAGAATGATCCAACGTCAGTTTCAAAAGATGAAAAGCAAGAAATGTTTCTACATCAAAGGCAAACAATTCTGAATAATCTTATGCAGAAAAGATTAAAGATTGTTATGCCTGGCAACTTTCAACTCTCTTCAGGGTTTAATGTTACCATTGATGCTTCTGGATTTTCAGCACGAACAAAAGGTGAAGATATAAATGCTGATTTAAGTTTGAGTGGAAAATATATTATAACAGGAACAAGGCATATAATTGGATTTCGTAGTCATGTTACCATAATTGAGGTTGCAACAGATTCGACAAATGATTCTAGAACGCTAGTTAGTTCTTCTAATCAAAAAGAGGCTTTAAAACAATATGACAATTCAATACGAGCAATATAATGAATAAAAATTTTGCTGGCAAAGATGGTTTTATATGGTGGACAGGTGTTGTTGAAGATCGACAAGACCCATTAAAACTTGGCAGGTGTCGAGTTCGTTGTTTAGGATGGCATAGCACAAATAAATCAGATATGCCAACTAATCGTCTGCCATGGGCAACGCCTAATATTCCATTGAATATGCCAATAGTGTATGCTCCTAAAGAAGGTGACATGGTATTTGGTTTTTTCATTGACGGAGAAAATGCACAAGAACCTGTTATGCTTGGCGTATTTCCAGGCATACCTTTAAAAGCAGGCAATAGACAAGAACCTTTTAATGACCCAAGAACATCTGCTGAACTTGCTACCGCACCTGTAAAACCTGATGAGTCTGCTACAAACTATCCACGAAAGTTAGATGAACCGACAACATCACGATTGGCACGTAATGATTCTGATTATCCACCGCCAATTAATGCAGCAAAGAAAACAAAAAAAGCAACCAAAGTAGAACCTGATTCTTACTATGCTGCTAAGTATCCATACAACCATGTATATGAAACTGAATCAGGCCATGCGTTAGAGTTTGATGATACTAAAAATGCGGAAAGAATACATCTATATCATCGGTCAGGTTCTTATGTTGAGTATGGCCCATTAGGTGATCGTTCGGAAAGAATACAAAGAAATAAGTTTGAAGTGGTTATTGGTAACGAACAAGTTTACGTTAAAGGTGATGTTACAGTATTCATTGAAGGAAATGCTACCGTAGATGTTCGTAAAAATGTTAAACTGACTGTAGGTGGAAATTTCCAAGCAGATATTACTGGCACATGTAAAGTAACCTCTGGAGGTAATATGACACTCAAAGCACCACGTATCGACTTAAACTAATATGCCAGCAGTCTCTCGTAAATCAGGAACAGATTCAATATCCACAGGACATGGATGTGATGCTACAACTGTTACCGATCAAGGTTCTTCTGATGTTATTGTGAATGGCATTGGTGCAGTACGTGCTGGAGATTTGTGTCAAGTGCATTTGATTCCCTCAGGAAGTTCTTGTGTGCCACACACTGTACCTCTAACCTCATTTTCAAGCACAGTATTTGTTAATGGAAAAGGTGTTGGAAGACAGGGTGATCAATATTCTGGTCATACTTTGACTTCTGGTTCTGGTAATGTTTTCGCTGGAGGTTGAATAAATAAACGATGTCAACAACAATAACTTCCTCAAATCCAATAATTAATGGCGAAAGAGTCTTTAAAGATTTGGATTTAAATTTTACAGCACATCCTATAAAAAAGGATATTGTAAAACATACTAATGAATATGCAGTAATTAATTCCGTTAAAAATTTAATTTTAACAAATTACTATGAGCGTCCTTTTAGACCAGAAATAGGCAGTGGAATAAGTAACTTATTATTTGAAAATGTTGATCCTCTGATTTCTTCACGATTAGAACGTGCCATTGAAGAAACAATTTTAAACTATGAACCTAGAGTTTCATTGAGTCTTGTTAATGCAACCGCGTATCCTGATGAAAACAGATATAGTGTGACACTGACATTTTTCATTATCAATAATCCAAACCCAATTACAATTGATTTTTTCCTAGAAAGAATTAGATAAAAATGGCAGATCGTTTAAGAATTACCGAACTTGATTTTGATACAATCAAGGAAAATTTAAAAGCATTTTTAAATCAACAGTCTGAATTTACCGATTATGATTTTGAGGGTTCTGGTTTAAATATACTGTTGGACATACTTGCCTATAACACACATTATAATGCATACTATTTAAATATGGTTGCTAATGAATCGTTTTTGGATACTGCACTGCTTCGTGATTCTGTCATTTCTCATGCTAAAGTTTTAGGTTATGTTCCTTATTCTTCTAAAGCACCTCGTGCAAATATTAATTTCACTGTATCAACAACCAACAGTACTCCTGCAACATTAACTATACCAAAAGGATTTACTTTTTTATCTGATGACATTGATGGTATAAGTTATAATTTTGTGACGTTGCAGGAAACTATTGTAACAAAATCAAATACAAGTTTTTCTTTTTTAAATTTGCCAATTCATGAAGGCCAATTAGTATCTTATGCATATGCTCATGATCAAGCAACAAATCCAAAACAGTTATTTTCTATACCGGATGCCGACGTAGATACTTCTACTTTAACGGTAAGAGTTAGTCCTTCTGTAGCAAATACAGACTTTACCACATTCACTCTTGCTACGGATGCATCGGAAGCAACTACAACTTCTGCCGTTTTCTACTTACAGGAAAATAAGGCACAAAGTTATCAAATATATTTTGGCGATGATATAATAGGTAAAAGTATTTCTGACGGTTCTATCGTATCAATAAGTTATCTTGTAACGAATGGTGATGCTGCCAACAAAGCAAATAATTTTGTTGCGACTGCTACACTTTCGGACTCACTAGGTAATAATTTAACAGACTTTACAATTGATCCAATTGGTGAAGCGGCAGGTGGTTCTGAACGTGAAAGTGTAGATAACATTAAATTTTCTGCGCCACTTCAATTCACAACTCAAAATCGTTTGGTAACATTTAAAGACTATGAGTCCTACATTCAAAAAAGTTATCCATCGGTTGATTCCGTTTCTGTATGGGGTGGTGAAGATGAAGTACCACCAACCTATGGTCAAGTTTATGTTGCATTAAAACCCAAAGCAAATTATTACTTATCTGATACCGAGAAGCAAAGAATTATTGATGAGATCATTACACCAAAAGCGGTTGTTACCGTAAAAACTGTAATTCGTGATCCAGAATTTTTGTATCTATTGATTTCTACTGCGGTTTCTTATGATCAAAATAAAACCACTCTAACTCCCGAACAAGTTAAAACAGGGATTAAAAATTCTATCTTATCATATAGTTCAACGTATTTAAATAAGTTTGATTCAAAATTGGTTATATCAAGACTGCAAGATGCAATTGATGCTACGGACCGCAACTCAATCGTTGGTTCAAAGATAAGTGTTCGTGTTCAAAAAAGATTTGAACCTATAGTAAATCAATCCAAACCTTATTTTATTAACTTTAACACACCTGTCCGTCGTGGCACAATCAACAATAGACTAGCATCAACGTTTTTTATTGTTGAAGATAGTGAAGGAATTAACCGCGAAGTTCAATTTGATGAGATTCCACAATCATTTAGTGGTGTTTCTTCAATCGGTGTAATGAATCCAGGTAAAGATTATACAAGTTCACCTACTATAACAATTTCTGGTGATGGTGTTGGCGCAACTGCTTCCGCAACTATAGTTAATGGCGCAATTGAAAGCATTCAGATTGTCAATCGTGGTATTGATTACACACGTGCCACAGTTACTATTACCGGCGGCGGTGGATATGGTGCAACAGCAGAAGCAATTCTTGATGGTAGAACAGGACAAATACGTACAGTATATTATGATGTTAATTCTCAACGTCAAATTGTTGATGAGAATGCTGGAACAATAGACTATGATTCTGGCACGATATCCATATCAAATATTCTTATCAAATCTGTTTCCGCAGTTGATGGTTTAATACGCCTATCTTTAGAGTCTGAAAAAGGTATTATAAGTACCGTAAGAAGCACCATATTAACATTAGATCAAGATGATCCTATATCTATTAGTACCACACTAGAAACCGCATAATGTCAGCGAATACAGATTTTAAAACATCATTACTTGTCGGTCGGCAACTTCCAGAATTTGTTCGAGATGAGTATCCTACGTTTGTCACGTTCTTGGAAGCATACTATGAATTTCTTGAAAAGAAACAAGGAACACAAAAAAATGATTTAGTTAATGCTGCCAAAAGTCTTAGAGACATTCGTGATGTGGATTCTTCGATAGCAGAATTCGAAACCAATTTTTATAATACATATGCATCACTAATACCTATTGAAGTGCAATCAGATAAGGCACTTTTATTCAAACACCTAGTTCCACTGTATAAAAGTAAAGGTAGCGATGCGTCCTTTAAGTTATTATTTCGCCTTGTTTTTGGTGAAGATATTGATTTAATTTTACCTAAAAATAATGTTCTTAAAGCATCTGGCAGTAAATGGCAAATTGATAATAAACTTCGTATCAACGCACAGATTTCATCAAGGTATGTTGGTAATGGTTCAACTAAAATTTTTAATTTAGCACAAGTATCCGCCGCAGATCAAATAACAGTTTATGTTGATGGAATAGAGAAAAATTTAACAACTGATTTTTTCCTTAAGGTTGAATATCGACAGTTAATTTTTAAAACTGCACCAACAAATAACTCAGTCATTACGGTTGAATATTCTGAATTTAATCCAGCACTATTATATAATCGTAAAGTTACAGGTTTAACTTCTGGCGCAAGTGCTATTATTGAGAGCACAAATCGCCGTGTTATTTCCGACTCTTTGAATTTAGGTTTGCCTATTGAACTTGTAGTTAATGCAAATTCATTGGATGGTAATTTTCTTAATGGTGAAAACGTATCAATACCAATCTTAGATTCAAATGAAGTTCTAATTGATATTCGTGCATCAACGTTTTCAATCGTTAGGGCAATTGATATCATTAGTGGTGGTGTAAACTATAATGTGGGTGATGTTATAGTTGTGTCTGGTGGTGGCTCTACTGAAAGTGCAACCATTAGAGTTGAAGATGTTTTCCGTGGTACGATTGATAGAATCTTAGTGCATCATGGTGGAGCAGTATTCACATATGGTTCGGACGTTCGTGTTTCTGGTAATGGTAGTAGCGTTTTAACTTTGGTTGTTGATGGGGTTGATACCTCAGGTGCAAATGCTTCAAATACCTTCATCATTTCCACAGACACAATTTCAAATTTTAATGGTTCCGTTCATGCGGCAAACTCATTAATTAGTGGAGCAGCATATGGTTTTACAAATTTTGGAAATGCAAATTTAAGCACACGGGTTATTGACTCACTTACGTTTGATACCTTAACAGTTGGTCCAATTACTAATGTGTCCATTCTATTTTCAAATGTTCTTTCGTCGGTTCAACCAACATTAGATGCATTTGGTGCCGCATATGGAAATTTTACAAACTTCCGTACACCAAGAAGTCTTGGCACACTTGCTCGATATAAAATTAATAATCCTGGTGTTGGTTATAGAATTGGTGACGAAATAGATTTTGGTCCTAATCCATCGATGACTTTTGGTATTGGTGCTGCTGCCACAGTTTCAAATGTATCTTCTGTTGGTGAAATTTTAACAATTTCATCCGCAAATTCAAGAATAACAGGAACAGTTTCTATACAATCGGGTCTGACTCAAGTTGCTGGCGCTGGTACTAATTTTTTATCCGAATTGTTTATTGGCCAAAAAATTGAAGTCAATAGAGAATTCCGAACAGTTGCTACGATTGCCGATGATGTTACATTAGATGTTACTGCACCTTTTGCCACAAATGCAATCAATAAAAAACTTGGAGTGTTCAACAGATATCCTAAAGGTGGTGTTGGTTATGTACAAAATAATTTTCCGTCAATAACTGTATCTTCAAACACTGGTTCAGGTGCGTCTGTTGAAGTGGATTCTCTTGCTTCAGACAATGATCGATTAGAAGCGGCAGGTGTTGCCAATTTAGGTGCGATAACTAAAATTCGTATTGTAAGTCCAGGTGCAGGGTTCCAATTTAAACCAATCATTAGTGCTACAACATTAGGTAGTGGCACAGCAGTTCTAGAAGCACAAATTGAAAGTTCATATTTGTCCACTCCAGGTCGTTGGACAACTTCAGATTCAATCTTATCATCAACTGAAAGAAAACTTGCTGGTCGAAATTACTATGTTGATTACTCATATGTCATCTCATCACAAATTGAATTCTATCGTTATAAGCAACTGTTAAAACAACTTCTACATCCAGTAGGTTTGATTAACTATGCTTCTTATGAAAAATCAACTGAGATTGCAGCAAATAATTTAAGTTTAACAACCTCTGATGTTTTTCCTGATCTTGCTTTTTCTGGAAGAGTAAATGTAGGTAACGGTAGTATTGTTGTTACAGGCACCAACACAAAATTTAATATTGCCAATTCTAGAGGAAGTTTAACAGTTGGTTCATACATTAATGTAAATGGTGAATCAAGAAAAGTCAATTCAATTATTAGTAACACATCGTTGATTACTTCTTCGGAAATTAATCAAATCTTAATCAGTAACACAGGTTCAGGATATTCAAATTCTTATGTGACCTTTGCGAATGGTGGTGGTAAAATAACCACGTTATCCATTCCAGCAAGTCAAGGTGGTTCAGGTTATTCTGACGGTCTAGTTTTGTTTGTTGGTGCAGATGAAGCAGTTCCTGCAATAGCATCAATTTCTGTTTATCCATCTAATGGAACAATTAATACGATTAGTTTATCTGTAGAAGCAAATGTTTATGCAAATGGTTTATATTCAAAACTACCAACGGCAATTCCTGCTAGTGATCCAGATTTAGTTCTTTATGCAAATACAATTACTATAGCAAATTCAGGTGAAGGTTATTCAAATGGTCATCTAGTATTTACTGGCGGTGGTGTAAAAACTAAAGCATTTGGTTCAGCAACCATATCTGGCACAACGATGACCGTTACGGGTGTTCCTGTAGCAAATTATGGCACATTTGCTGTAGGACACACAGTTGCTGGTACGGATGTTACTCCAGGAAGTAAAATTGTTTCTTTAGGTACAGGAACTGGTGGCAATGGTACTTACGTATTGAGTGTATCATCTACTGTTATTTCCGCAGTTAATGTTGTTGCTACTAGACAAGCAACAGCAACCGTTGAAGTTTATGGTGGTGCTTTAGGCAATGGCGCAATTCGTAGAATCACCGTTAGTGATCCTGCGCTGTACGAAAACAATCCTTCTGCAAAACCAAACTCAGAACCTAACGTTGTAATATCTCAAGTCACAGTTACCTCTGTTGGTAATGGACATTCAAATGGTGTTTTAACATTCTCTGGTGGAACTCCAAGAAGAGAAGCAACAGTAACAGTTGAAGTTTATGGAACACCTACTCTCAATATAGCAAACTTAACTATATTAGATTCTGGTAATAACTACACAAATGGATTCATGACTTTCTCTGATACTGCTCGGTCTGGTAATTCAGCAAATATTAGAATCTATGTTCACAGTCAGGGTGCTGTAGGTAATGCAACTATATCTGGCACAACAATGACCGTTACCAGTTTTGCTTCTGGTTATGGATTCTTTGCTGGTCAAAGTATTAGTGGTAATGGAATTGTTACAGGAACAACTATTACTGCTTTGGGTTCAGGTTCTGGTTCTACAGGAACATACACAATTAGTCGTTCACATACGATAGCATCTGAGATAGTTGTTACATCTGTTGGAAGAACTGGTAACGTTAAAAATGTTGTCATACAAGATGCAGGCTCATACTTATATTTGCCTGGCATTATAAAAGCAAATAGTTTAGGTGATGGTAATTTACGATTCACTGTGGGTGTCAATACGATTCCAGCAAACGGTTCTATTCGTACTGTTACGATTGTTGATCCTGGAAGATATTCGACACCACCAACTGCCGTTTTAAATACGGCACCGATTTCGATTAGTGCAATTTCTCCAACAACAGGCACTCCAATTCTTTCTGGAAATACGCATTCAAATGGATTCATTGTCTTTACTGGTGGTGATCCTGTTATTCCAGCAAATGCAAGTGTTGAGATTTATCCTCCTAGTGTGGTTGGAAGTAATGGTGTGGTTCGCAGAGTTATAGTTAATAATGCTGGACTTTATCGTACAGCACCAGTTGCTACTGCAAACAGTGTTCCAGTTTCGATTACACAAGTGCTGCCAATTGAAGGTGGAACTGGATACTCAAATGGTTTTATAACGTTCAGTTCAGCAGCATCACAAAATGCGATAGTCCGAATAATTGTTAATGCTGCGGGTTCTATTGTTCGAACAATTATTGATCATGAGGGATTGTATCCAAATAGTAGTGGTGTGATTATTACTGGAACAACAGGTGGTGGAACAGGTGCAACATTTGCAATATCATTCAATGCAAATACAAGTAATCTAGCACAATTTACGCTAACCACTGGTGCAAATGCCACATATACTGGTGCAGTAACAATAACTGCAAATAGCAATGTTTATACAAATGCGGCATTTACCATAAACGGTGTAGCAAATGTACAAACCACCGCCAATATAACTGTTGGATTTACTGGTAGAAATACTGCGGCAAACGCCTCTGTGGAAGTATATCCAGGAAACGGATCGATTCGTTCTGTCACTATTAATAATCGAGGTGACTATTATTATGTTCCAGACATAATTGTTACCTCAGGCGGTACCTATGGTTCGATAAATATAACTGGAACCACAATGACTGTTACAGGTTCACCTGTTGCGCCAGTTGGAAACTTTAGAGTCGGACAACGAATAATTGGTTCAGGCATCACTGATGGAACTAAAATTCTATCTTTGGGAACTGGAATTGGTGGAAATGGAACGTATAATGTGTCAATTTCACATGCCGCAACTGCTACAGTAAATGCGATTGCTATTGGAGTAGATGCAATTTTAAATGTCAACACGTTTGGCATATTTACTCAGACAGCAAATTTACAATCTGCAACCGTTTCAAGAAAAGATCCTTCAATTTTCATAACTGAAGATTCTTCTTACGACCTAGTTACAGAAGATAATAACACTATTACTACAGAGTTTTAATTAGGACAAAAAATGGCAAACATAAAAGTATCTGAATTAACTGAATTAACTTCCCCTACGGCAAGTTCGGCGGATAAATTTCTACTAATTACAGATTCAAGTTCGGGCATTCCAGTGTCTAAGAAAATATCTTTAAGCACACTTGATACGTTTTTGGACGTTACAAATAGTCATGCGAATGGCGCATTCAATAAAGCAAACGGTGCATACAATCATGCAAATGCCGCATTTGTTGCTGCCAACACATTTGCATCTAGTTCAGATACCGCCAATGCTGCATTCATAAAAGCAAACGCAGGAATACTACACGCACAGTCTGCGTTCATCCAAGCAAATGCCGTATTTACACAATCAAATAACTATGTGTGGCCAACTGGTAATGCCGCATTTATTCAAGCAAATGCTGTATTTGCACAATCAAATATCTATGTATGGCCAACAGCCAATGCAGCATTTGTTAAAGCAAACTTAGGTCTTACACATGCACAGTCGGCATTCATTACTGCCAATGCTTCTTTCCTTGCAGTCAATACTATTATTGATTTTGCAGCAAGTGCATTTAATAAAGCAAATGGTGCGTATGATCAAGCAAATAATGCAAATGCGTATACCGCAGCAAATTTAGCAACCACATTGTGGGCAACATCACCGCCAGCGACAATTGATATTGCAATTGAACGGTTAGCAAATGCTGTTATAATTCTGCGTGGATACAGTCCAATACCATAATAAATATAAACTATGACCTCAGTAACAACAAAAACATTATCCTATATTACGGCATCTCAATTTAAAGAGTCGTTTTATGAATTATCGCCAACTATTGGTTATCTGTTTATTGGTAACCATTTAAAGTATGTTGATGAAAATAATCCTCCGATTATCAAAGATACCATAGATACGCAAAAAACCATATGGGATAATATGTTTGCGGCAAAAAAGATTGTCGGTAACGATGTTGAGTTTGTATTACCAAGAATCAATTGGACTGCTAATACAAAATACAAACAGTATGACGACATGATACCCCAAAGCGATTTGTTGACGGGTAACACTTCGTTGAATGTTAAACCCATGTATGTCATGACAACGGAACGAAATGTTTATAAGTGTGTATCTAACAATGTCTCTGCAAATTCCACAGTAGAACCGTCTGGTGATTTTACTTCTTCAAATGGTAATATCTCAACATCTGATGGTTATATTTGGAAATACATGTATAATGTAAAACCATCAAATAAGTTTTTTAATTTGGATTGGATGCCTGCACCCACATCGACTAATCAAGTCGATTATAGTGTGAATAACATTGGTGTGGTTGATGGCGAATTAACAACCATAGTAGTTCAAAATACGGGTGCTCAATACTATGAAAGTAAAGTGAGTGCTTTTGCATTTAGTGTTGGTTGTACTTCAATTACTTTAGCAAACACAACCAATGTTGTTGCAAATATGTCTGTGTCTGGAACAGGTATTGCACCAGAAACATATGTTTCAAGTGTAGATATACCAAACAATAGAATAACATTATCCATAGAAACAACTTCAGGGGGTGGTGTAACTGCGGCAAATCAATTGTCCATCTCAACAAGAATTTATATTGATGGTGATGGTACAGGTGTTTCAGCAACTCCAGTGGTCAATACCACTGGACATATAACCAAAGTTACAGTTTCCACAATTGGTATTAATTACTCACGTGCCAACGGATACATTTATGGAACAGGCACTGGAGCAAACACCGCAAATGTTCGTTGCATCTTGTCGCCAAAATACGGTCATGCATTGAATCCTGCAAGGGAACTTGCCGCAACAAACGTAATGATTTCTTCTCGTATCGGTGAGATTGATACAACAGAAAATGGTAAAATACCAGCAAATACAACAATTCGACAATACGGGATTTTTGTTGACCCGCATAAATATGGGGATGCAAATGTAGTTTCAGCAATAAATGCCAACTCAGTCATTTCGCAAACTACCGATGTTTCTATAGTTGCTGGCGCACCATATTTTATAGATGAATTTGTTTATCAAGGTTCTTCATCCGCTACGGCATCTGCTTATGGGTTTATACTTGACCAGACATCCACTGTCATTAAATTGACGAATGTAAAAGGTACAATAGCAACTGGTGTTCCATTTGTCGGTGTGAATTCTGGAGTTAGTAGGTTGGTTGTTAGTGTAACTAATCCAGAATTTGAACCATACAGCGGCGATTTACTATACGTGGAAAATACAAATAAGATTACACGTGCAGATGGACAAGCAGAGAATTTAAAACTTATTGTTAGATTTTAAAGGTTAATAAATGGCACTTACTACAAATTTTAATACTGATCCTTACTACGATGATTTCGATGATAATAAAGATTTTCATCGAATTTTATACAAACCAGGATATGCAGTTCAGTCCCGTGAATTAACACAATCTCAAACAATACTTCAAGACCAAATTAAAAAATTTGGTAATCATGTTTTTACCAGTGGTTCTGTTGTAACTGGTGCCCAAATTTCAATTCAAAATACCGTTTATCTAAACATATCTTCAACATACGGCTCTTCAGATATCGGTTATATTAATTTTGATAAACAAACGATTTATAATACAGCAAATACTAAACGTGCATATGTATTAAAATCATATGATGCAATTACTGCAAACAGTGAACCAATTCAATTTATTATTAATCAAGTTTTTGGTGATCCTTTTGTTGCAGGGGAAACAATATACACCGCAAACACTGATTCAAATTCAGTAGCATATTATGCGAATGTATCAAGCACTGGAACACCAGTTGGTAATAACTCATCGTTTTCAATTAATGACGGTGTATTTTATTATGAAGGATTCTTTGTAAAGAATCAACCACAAACTGTAGCAATCAGTAAATACGATAGGAAAGGAAATGCTCTTATTGGTTTTGTGGTATCTGAAGATATTATTGATTACACCGAAGATACTTCGTTGTTAGATCCAGCACAGAGTTCTTCTAATTTCCAAGCACCAGGTGCAGATCGTTATAAGATTACTTTAACTCTTGATAAACGCAACCTTGATAGTACAGACTTAACTAAGTTTATTGAACTTGCACAATTTAAAAATGGTCGTCCTTTATCAGTAGTAGAAACTCCAATTTATGGTCCGTTAAAAGATGAGTTGGCACGCAGAACATATGATGAGTCTGGCGATTATATTGTTAAAAATTTCGAAATCTTTTTAGAAGATAACACCCAAAATACTGCATTTGCAAATGCCATATTCAGTCCAGGTAAAGGTTATGTACGTGGTTATGAATATGGTACTGGCGGTGCAACATCTATCACTTTCGCAAAACCTAGAACTCTTGTAAGTGTTAATAATCAGAGAGTTAGTTCAGACTATGGTTATTATGTTTATGCGAATGGTTTTTATGGTTCGTTTGCAACAAATCAATATGCAAATGTAGATATTCTTGCCGTAGATTCTGGAGTTGCTCGGTCATATCTGGTTAGTAGCACAAATGGAGTTACTGGAAATACAGCAAATATTTCTAATGTAACTATCGGTACAGCAAAGGTTAAACTATTATCATTTGTTTCGACTGGTGCGGATGAACGTACTGCTAACAATTACATCTATAAAATGTATTTGACTGATATCAATACCAAATCTTTGCTCAATTCTACAACTGGATATGGATATAATGCAGCAAGTGGTTCTACCACAACAATTGTTCATCCAGATGGTTTTCCAGCAAACGTAGGTTTATATATTGGTTCGACTATTCGAATCACACAGGGTGGTCAATGGGCTGATGGACCACGAATGGTTAAAGACTATGATGCAGCATCAAGAACTATTACTGTGGATCGTCCATATTCTGTAGCAGTTAATGCTGGTTCTAGATTTATGATTGACTATAAATTTACTGATGCTGAATCTTTTATTGTGAAAACTTCTGCTGGCGAATTGCTTGCCGCAGCAAATGTTCATCCTTATTCTAAAGATGTAACCAGTACAATACCAGGAGTAACTCCATATGTTTATTATCAACCAGCGTTTGTTTCAGATATAAAAAATGAACCTTTATTATTAAGAATTGGTAAGAATAATGTTGCTGACAATACGATTGCTGATTTTAGTTATTCATATAAAAGACTATATCAAAGTGTGGCATTCAGTTCAGGTATTTCCACTGCATTATCTGTTGGTGTAGGTGAGTCTTTACCAACGGCATCGTCCGAAGATTTGAAACGTAAAAACTATACCATTATTCCAACATCTACAGGTCATGTCACTTACGGTAAAGGTTATCCTGTATCATCAGCAGACTTTAGTGTTGATACGGATTCCCGTACGATAACGGTAACTGGTGGTTATAGTTTTACTGCGAACGTGTATGCAACAATTAATGCATCAAATCCAACATCGAAAACTAAAACATTCACTAAACCAAGTATGACATTGATTCCAGCAGCAGGTGGTGCTGCTAATGATATCTTTGGCAACGGTATGGTTTACATGACAAGTGTTTATGGCCAAACTCAAATTACCGAAACTTCTGCTGATGTTGGCACTGCTACTGGTACTGTAACAATGTCTGGTACCACTATGACTGTTGTGAGTGTAACTGCTGGAAAATTTGTTGTCGGTATGAAGATTACTGGTGTAAATTCCATCGATGGAATCGTTAATGGAACAACAATTACCGCTTTAGGTTCTGGTGCTGGTTATGCTGGTACATATACTGTAGATCGTTCAAGTGGAACAATATCGGGTGCAGTATCAGTTACTGGTGTTAAAGAAAGTTTTATTATTAAAACTCCTGGAGTAAAACAGTATCTGTATGCTGGAGACGTACATTCAATTAATGCTGTTTTTGATTTTGAAGGACAAGCAATTAACGATACAAATTATGCTACTGTACTTGCTAATCCATCAGCAAACATAACTTCACGGTATACTTTAGATACTGGACAGAAAGATTCATACTATGATTGGGGTGCAATCATACTCAAACAAGGACAACCAGCACCAAAAGGACCTCTGTTAATTCGTTACAATAGGTTTAGATCAACAGGTACAGGTTTCTTTAACGTTGATTCTTACACACGATTAGGTAAACAATCTGATGGTGGAAATGGATTGGATTATGGTTATATACCAGAATATGTTTCCGAAGATGGCACAACTTATAGACTCCAAGATTATCTAGATTTCAGACCAGTCCGTAAAGATGCCGTAAATGCATTTACTTCCAAAAACTTTGTGTTTGATGTGGAAGAAGCAAGTTCTGGTCCTAAAATTAGTGATCCAGAACAAACTGTTCTTCTAGATTATTCTTATTATTTGCCACGTATAGACCGAGTTGTTCTTAATAGAGTTGGTCCAAAAATTGAAGTGTTGCCTGGTAATCCGTCAGAAACTCCTAGTGCTCCAGAGGAACCTGAAGGAACAATGACACTTTATACATTGTCACATCCAGCATACCTATCTGATCCTGCGGCTACTTTAATTAAGTTTTATAAAAATAGACGCTATACGATGAAAGATATTGGAACTCTTGAAAAACGTATTGAAAATCTTGAGGTTTATCAGACGTTGACTATTGCAGAACTTTCTGTAATGAATAAAGATGATAGGACAACTAAAGATCCACTTGGTGTATCTAGACCAAAAAATGGTATATTTGTAGATACTTTTGTTGATAAAACTGGTTCTGCAATTACTAATGACGATTATTTGGCAGCAATAGATCACTTAGATAATTTGTGTCGTGGATCATATACCATCAAATCAACTAAATTGGCAAAAACTACAGGAACTGATATTAATGTGGTTACTAATGGTCCATTGTTAATGTTAAACTCAACAACAGAATCATTTGTAGTTGCGAACAAAGCATCAAAACCACTTAATGTTAATCCATTTAATGTTGTTAATTTTCTTGGTACTGTTGCTATTGAACCAAATTCTGATGTTTGGAAATCCGTAGATCGTGTAGAAAAATTACAAGTTGATTTAACTGGTGGTCAAGATGCAAAAGATGCATGGAATTCAATTGAAAGTACAACATGGGGTCCATGGAAACCAAATTGGACAACATCATCTAAAACTTCTAGCGACACTCAAATCATAGGTGTTACATCTGGTAAAACTGTAACCAGAGAAAAAGGGCCAGGTGGAAATTTAAAAGAAACAAGTTGGACGGACACCACTTATAAAACCACAAATACTACTGTTACAACTGACAAAATTACAGCAGCGAAACAAGGTGTAACTACATCAATTAAAGCACAAGTATTAACTGCCGATTTAGGTGATAGATTATTGGATGTTAGTATTGTCACATACATGAGACCGATTGATATTTTAACACTAGCAACAAAATTTAAACCTTATACTGCATTGCATGGTCGTTTTGATAATGTTAAAATTGATGATAAGATTATGAGTTTAAATCGGTTCACTATAACTGGCGACTCTGTAGCACTAGAAACCAAAATTGGAAATCAAGAAAGAGTTAATTTATTTGATAGCGTTTCTGGTGCTGAAGTTGGCGCAGGACTGGCCGCTTTAACTTCAGGTAAAAATTTCTGGCTTGTAAATTTTGTACCAAGTTCTACATATGGTACTTGGAATACTACCAATTTAACTCAAACTGGAATTAGGGTTGTGGGTACAGTGTCGGGAAAGACATACACATGTAAATCTTGGGCACACTATCAAGGTCGACCATCCGCAGCATCAACTACAACAATTACCCTTTCACCTGCTGCTGGTGGTTCAAGTGGAATTGCTGATTATGTCGGTCAACTTTTAACCATTGTTGATGGTCCAGGTAAAGGTTCAGTAAACAGAATTTCTGCTTACGATGCAGCAACACGTATTGCTACCATTGAGGGTTCGTGGCTTGTATTGCCAACCACAGATTCTCAATACTCAATAGGTTTATTGGAAACTGATGAGTATGGTTCCGCTGCCGCTGTAATTAAAATTCCAGGCGATACTTTCCGCACAGGTGAAAAGATTATTCGTCTAATTGATGATGAGTTTAATAATACTGAAAATTCTAGAACAAATGGTGAAACAAGTTTCTTCGCACAAGGCGTGATTACAAAAAATCAAGAAACTTCAATATCAGTATTTACACCTAAAATTGCAGAGAAAAAAGATGTGACGGAATCGTTTACCGTATCAAAACAAGATGTTCAATCTAAAAGTTCCATAAGCATAGGACATAATGTAGATGGTGTGCGTTATTTCGATCCTCTTGCACAAACATTTTTGGTAAATCAAAAAGATTATCCACAGGGTGTAATTATTGATAGTATCCGAGTTTGTTTTAGAACCAAAGATGTAGCAATTCCAGTCACATGTCAAATTCGTCCTGTTATTAATGGATACCCCTCTTCATCAATAACATATCCATATGCTGAAGTTACATTGACACCAGATAAGGTACAACTTACAAAAACTCCAAATCTTTCGGATTCGGCAAAATATACTGAATTCAAATTTGATGTTCCTGTTCACTTACAACCTGGAGAGCATTCGTTTGTTCTGTTATCGAACAGTAATGGATATGAAACATATGTTGGTGAGATTGGCGCAACTGATATTTACACCAATACTAAAATTTCTGAACAACCGTACACTGGTTCATTATTCTTATCTCAAAATGGATCAACTTGGACCGCAGATCAAACTGCTGACATTATGTTTAGCATCCAGAAAAAAGTATTTTCTACAGATGTTGGATATGGTTTCTTTGAAGTTGATTTGAGTGACATTTCTACTGTGGGTACCGCATCAATTTCAGGAACCACAATGACTGTTAGTAGTCAATCTTTTGGTGGAAATGATTCTGATATTGCAAAATTTAAATCATGGACAAATGGTGGTGCTGCGTTTGCAGTTGGTCAAACAATCCGCGGAACTGGAATCACAACAGGAACAACAATTACTGCGTTAGGTACTGGAAGTGGCAGCACAGGTACTTACACAGTTAGTCCAAGTCAAACTGTGTCAAGTACACCAATTTATGCTGGAAATGATTCTTATTTTGACTTGATGCATTTTATGACAAGTGAGGCAAAACCAGATCAAACTGGAACTCTATATGAGTTTATATCTGAAGGCGATAGTGGTTCTCAACATCCTTATATTAGAATTATACCAGATATTGATTATAGAATGACTGATGGTTATGGTCGCAGAAAATTAAATTTTGCAACAGGAAATCCAACGTTTAAAATGCGTATAGCATTAAATACTATAAATCGTGATGTTTCGCCAATGATTGATATCAATCGTTTAAATATATTAACAATTAAAAATAGAATTAATAATTTACCATTGTTGGATTCTAATCTTTCTATTACGGGTGGAACTGGTTACACTCATTTAGCAATCGATGTTTCTGGTGGTGGTGGTTCTGGAGCAAATGCTAAACCAACATTAACTGCAGGTGTTTTAACTGGTATAACGTTTGATAGTATAGGGAGTGGTTATACCACATCCCCAACATTAACTCTTCGTAGACCTGCCAATGCTGTTGGTACTGCTGCAATTGCTTCAACAACATTGACAGTTAGTTCGGTAGATTCTGGTGTTTATGCAGTTGGTCAAATTCTTAGTGGTTCTAGCGTTACTCCAGGAACAACAATTACTGCGTTAGGAACTGGAACTGGTGGTGTCGGTACGTACACTGTTAGTCCAAGTGGAACAACATCAAGCACAACAATTACTGGCACATATGGTGGTTCTGGTGCAATTGTGCAATATAATGGTGAAGATTGGTCAACTGGTGGTAATTCTGAGATTCGACACATCACTAAGAAAATTGCATTAGCAACTGGATTTGATGCGGGTGATATTCGTGTCTATATGGATGTGTATAAACCACCAAGTTCAGGATTCTTGGTGTATTATAAAGCACTATCTACTTCAGATACCGCTTCATTCGAAAGTCTGAAATGGAATTTGATGACACAATTGGATAATAATTTGGTAAACTTTATTTCAGAAGATGAAGGAGATTTCCGTGAGTTTGCGTTTGCACCAGGAACTAAAGGAACTGCTGATAACAATATTGCATATACTTCTAACGGTTCAACGTATAAAGACTTTGCTGTTTTTGCAATTAAGGTAGTCATGTATGGAACTACTACCGTAGATGTTCCTAAATTCACGAATTTGAGAGTTGTGGCATTACCATCAGCAACAATAACATCATCATACACTACAAGTAAAATTGTAGCATAATGGGAAAATCATGTACGTACCTATAAAAGATAAAAAAGATTTTGTTAGAGATATATCTAATAAAGCAATTCTAAATACGAACATGGAAGAATTGAAAACGTATTATGCTGAGAGAGATTTGGCAATAAAAAGAAATGAGGAAAAGTTAATGATGGAACAGAAAGTAAA
>Ga0114968_10001383_pt1 | contig 18613 bp, 17 predicted proteins | sample M_130807_EF_Meta_FD_87020 | JGI IMG/M metagenome (GOLD analysis project Ga0114968, IMG submission 87020) | Freshwater microbial communities from Lake Montjoie, Canada to study carbon cycling - M_130807_EF_MetaG | ecosystem: Environmental > Aquatic > Freshwater > Lake | place: Lake Montjoie...
GACGACGAACCATTTGATTCGGTGATTTCTGACACTAAGCGAATGGTGTATTGAAAGTCAGCCGCGTTAGGCAGCAAAGGCACGAGCGAACGCTTAGCCAGACGGCCGTGGCCGATCTCGCGACGCTTAGGTGTACCTACACGACCAGTTTCGCCAGTGGCAAACGGAGGCATGTTGTAGTGCATCAAGAAACGATCACGATACTCGCCCATCAAGGCATCGATAATCTGTTCGTTTTGCTTGGTGCCCAGCGTTGCAATCACAAGCGCTTGTGTTTCACCACGTGTGAACAAGGCGCTGCCGTGTACGCGTGGCAACACGCCCATACGGATGCTGATCGGGCGCACAGTGCGTGTGTCGCGACCATCGATGCGTGGCTCGCCTGACAGAATCTGGCTACGCACAATGCGGGCTTCGAGGTCAAACAGGATGTTGTCAACCACAACGCCATCATGCTTGGGTGTGCCTTGCGCAGTCGCTTCTTCAGCGAGTTTAGCGTGCACATCAGAGTAAACCTGGCGTAATTGGGTGGTGCGCTCTTGCTTTTGACGCGTTTGGTAGGCGGCGTTTAACGGGCCTTGTGCAGCTGCAGATACGCTTGCAATCAACGCTTCGTTTTTAGCAGCAGGTTTCCAATCCCAATCAGGCTTGCCAGCATCGCGAACGAGTTCGTGAATGGCGCCAATGACGGCTTGCATTTGGGTATGACCAAACACAATGCCACCCAGCATGATTTCTTCTGAAAGCTGTTGGGCTTCAGATTCAACCATCAGTACGGCGGCTTCGGTACCAGCAACAATCAAATCCATTTGCGAGGTTTTGAGCTGCGAGGCAGTTGGGTTAACCAGATACTGACCGTCGATGTAACCAACGCGTGCAGCGCCAATAGGGCCGTTAAAAGGGATACCTGAGATTGCCAGCGCCGCGGAGGCACCAATCATGGCGGGGATATCAGGATCGATTTCAGGGTTGCAGGACAACACGTGAATGATGACCTGAACTTCGTTGTAGAAGCCCTCTGGAAACAAGGGGCGCAACGGACGATCGATCAAACGCGAGGTCAGTGTTTCTTTTTCAGAAGGCTTGCCTTCACGCTTAAAAAACCCGCCAGGGATCTTGCCCGCAGCGTAGGTTTTTTCGATGTAATCCACAGTCAAGGGGAAAAAATCCTGACCTGACTTGGCATCTTTTTTTGCAACAACGGTTGCGAGTACGACAGTGTCTTCGACAGTGACTAACACTGCACCTGAGGATTGGCGAGCAATTTCGCCGGTTTCAAGCACAACAGTGTGTTGGCCATACTGAAAAGATTTGGTCACTTTATTGAACATGACATTTATTCCTTACAAATGAAAAACCGTGGACAGTGCGGCAAAAATGCCGCAACGACCACGGTTGCTTCACGGGGAGACTGCCCCATGGATTTTGATCACTTACGCAGGCCGAGTTTTTCGATCAGCGAGCGATATGAATCTGGATTGCGGCCCTTGAGATAGTCGAGGAGCTTACGGCGACGGCTAACCATACGCAGAAGACCGCGGCGTGAGTGGTGGTCTTTAATATGTGCTTTGAAGTGACCTGTCAGTTCATTGATACGAGCTGTCAGCAGAGCCACTTGAACTTCAGGAGAACCGGTATCGCCTTGCGCGCGTTGGTACTGCGCGACGATGTCGGATTTTTTAATATCAGCAACAGACATTTTTAAGCCTCAAATGACAAGCGTTAAAGCCGAGGTGCTTTAACGTGATTAAAAAAGAACGAAATTTACAAACAAGCTTTTAGCGAAAAAACACTATAAGCCGCACTTAAACGCTTTACGAACAAACAATTTAATGGATAAAGATCCAGTAAAGCCTGAGAATTATAGCTTATTGACTAAAATGGTGATATTCCGCCCATCAGCGCGCGAAAAGGCTACGTTTAATTGGCGATTGGCAAGTTTTTTGAAGCACTTTAATCACGCATTAACTCATTAAATCTTAGGGAAAATATGCGCACGCAAATATATGTAGCAATGTTGTTAGTCTTCGCACTTGGTGGCTGTGCACAACTACAATCCGCCAAGCCCGGCACCCCAGTGGCCGACATCATCAAGCAATTTGGCAAACCCACCATCGTTTGTCGCAACCCAGATGGTACTGAGCGACTAGTCTGGTCACAACAACCGTTTGGACGTTACGCCTGGGGCACAAACATCACCAAAGACAACACCATTGGTCCGGTCACTCAGGTGCTGACCGACGCACATTTTGAATTGTTATCCACTGGAACCTGGTCTGACGAACGCGTCCGTTGCGAATTTGGTCCCCCTGCAGATATTGGGGGCATTGCCAAAGGAAACGAAAAAGTCTGGGCGTACCGCTATTTTGAATCTTCAGTGTGGTACTCGTTGATGTACGTCTACATGGGGCCCAACGGCAACCTAGCTAATCGCCACAATCCGGGCCCTGATCCGGCGTATTTGCTAAACGATCGCTAGCTTATTCGCCACCGCTGCGCAACGCCACCTGCTTAGACAGGCGGCGCCAGCGCCACAGCCATACCCCCCAGCCAGATAACCCGTAAATAATAAACAGACCAAACAAAATCACAGGCGGGTTGCTCGAGATAAAAACGAATCCTGCGACAAAGACCAAAATCATCCAAAACGGCACGCTACGACCTAGCGCAAACGCTTTACCACTGTAAAACGGTAGATTCGAGACCATCGCAATCCCGCAATAAATCGTGATTGCAAAGGCTGTCCAGGCCAAAAACTCGTGCGGCACTTGCAAGCGATTGTCGACCACCAACCAAACAAAACCTGCAATCAAAGCGCCTGCTGCAGGGCTAGGCAAGCCTTGAAAAAAGCGTTTATCTACCACTGCGATGTTGGTATTGAAACGCGCCAGACGCAGGGCCGCACCGCAGACATACACAAACGCGGCTAACCAACCCCAGCGACCTAAATCTTGCAGCATCCACTCGTACATCACCAAAGCCGGCGCAACCCCGAACGAGGTCATGTCTGAAAGCGAGTCATATTGCTCGCCAAAGGCCGAAGTTGTGTTGGTGAGCCTAGCTACCCTGCCATCCATGCCGTCAAGCACCATCGCAACAAAAATTGCAATGGCTGCCATCTCGAAGCGACCATTCATCGCCTGCACGACAGCATAAAACCCAGCAAAAAGTGCAGCAGTAGTGAACGCGTTAGGCAGCAGGTAAATACTGCGATGACGAAGATCAGGATCGCGCAAGGGGTTATTGGGCATTTTTAGCCTCAGATAGTTGGCGCAGGCAGATCAGCCAGAACCGTACTCGTGGCACTCACCTTATCACCAATTGCCACTCTGGCGCGCGAACCAAGCGGTAAATAGACATCGACACGCGAGCCAAAGCGAATAAAACCGTAGCGCTGACCGCGCGCCAGAGTGTTACCTGCCTTGGTATAGCAAAGGATGCGCTTGGCGACCAAGCCGGCGACCTGGACTGCCGTCACGAGGTGACCAGCGGGCGTACGCACCACCATGGCGTTACGCTCGTTTTCGAGCGAGGCCTTATCGAGCGCTGCGTTAAAAAACTTGCCTGCAAAATATTGTGTTGTTAGAACTTCGCCATCGACGGGGCTACGATTGCTGTGCACGTTAAACACATTCATGAACACGCTAATCTTAAGCGCCTGGCGTTCGCCATAGGGGTCGAGGGTCTGTTCAACCACCACGATACGACCATCAGCGGGCGACAGAACGGCCAAAGGCTCAGTTGAACCCGAGCGGGCTGGATCGCGAAAAAACTGCAACACAAAGGCTGCAATCACCCAAAAAAAGATCGACCAGCCAAGTGACCAAAAGCTGACAAGCACAGCGATGAGTATCGAGCCCGCTAAAAAAGGCCAACCCTCACGGGCAATTATGGGGTGCGGATAGTGTGGTGTATTCATCATGCCAAGAGGTTAACCCAAAAAAAGCACGCCCCGAGGGGCGTGATTCAAAAACTGAAGACTTGGTTTGACACCTTGCAGACGAGATAGCCTGCTGACTTACACAAAGTGAGAAGGCTTAAGGATCAAACCTTCGCGCGTCAAACTCAATACTAAATTAGTTCTTGCTCTTATCGACCAGTTTGTTTGCTGCGATCCAAGGCATCATGGCGCGCAATTGAGCGCCGACCACTTCGATCTGCGACTCTGCGTTCATACGGCGACGCGAAATCAGTCCGGGCGCGCCGGCTTTGTTTTCAAGAATGAAGCGCTTCGCGTACTCGCCTGTCTGAATGTCTTTGAGTGCTTGACGCATCGCATCGCGTGTAGCCTCAGTGACAATCTTAGGGCCTGTCTCGTACTCGCCGAATTCGGCGTTGTTAGAGATTGAGTAGTTCATGTTGGCGATACCGCCTTCATAAATCAAGTCAACAATCAATTTCAACTCGTGCAAGCACTCGAAGTACGCCATTTCAGGGGCGTAGCCGGCTTCAACCAAGGTATCAAAACCTGCCTTAATCAATTCGACTGTACCGCCGCATAAAACAGCCTGTTCGCCGAACAAGTCGGTTTCAGTTTCTTCGCGGAAATTTGTCTCGATCACACCGGCACGACCGCTGCCGATTGCGCAAGCGTAAGACAAGGCGACGTCGCGTGCCGAACCTGAATTGTCTTGATGCACAGCCACCAATGAAGGTACGCCGCCGCCCTGTGAGTAGGTACCACGCACCGTATGTCCTGGAGCCTTAGGCGCGATCATCACGACGTCAATGTCGGCACGGGGCACAACCTGACCGTAATGCACGTTAAAACCGTGTGCAAACGCCAATGCAGCGCCAGCCTTGATGTTGCCGTGAACGCTTTCACGATAGACCTGACCGATGTTTTCGTCGGGCAAGAGCATCATGACTAAGTCTGCTGCTTTGACTGCGTCAGCGACTTCAGCGACTTTGAGGCCAGCGTTAGCCGCTTTCGCCCATGAGGCGCCATCTTTGCGCAAACCAACCACTACCTTAACACCCGACTCATGCAGGTTCAAAGCGTGGGCATGACCCTGCGAACCGTAACCAATAATGGCAACAGTCTTGCCTTTGATCAGGGACAAATCACAATCTTTATCGTAGTAAACCTTCATTCTGGGCTCCAGATTTTTTAAGTTGAATGCAAATAATCAGAAAAATAAATCGGCTTCGCTTAAACGCGAGACAAGCACCGATCAAAGCTTGAGGATGCGCTCTCCACGACCGATCCCTGAGACGCCGGTACGAACCGTCTCAAGAATCGCGCTGCGATCCAACGCATCGATAAACGCCTGCACCTTCTCTTGGTTACCCGTGAGTTCAATGGTGTAAGCCTTGTCGGTGACATCAATGATACGGCCGCGAAAAATATCCGCCATCCGCTTCATCTCTTCGCGCTCTTTGCCCACCGCACGCACCTTGATCAACATCAATTCGCGTTCAATATGGGGGCCTTCGGTGAGATCAACAACTTTGATCACATCGACCAAGCGATTCAGGTGTTTGGTGATTTGCTCAATGACATCATCAGACCCCATGGTGACCAGCGTCAGACGCGACAAGGTCGAGTCTTCAGTTGGCGCGACGGTGAGGGTTTCGATGTTGTAACCGCGAGCAGAAAAGAGACCCACCACGCGCGATAACGCGCCAGGTGCGTTTTCCATCAGAACAGAAATAACGTGTTTCATGGTGGTCTCCTTATAGATCTTCAGAACCGAGCAACATCTCGGTCAGACCTTTGCCCGCCTTGACCATCGGCCAAACGTTTTCTTCGCGGTCCGTGATGAAATCCATGAACACTAGGCGATCTTTCAATTTGAACGCTTCGCGCATGGCACCATCAACATCCGAAGGTTTTTCGATACGCATACCGACGTGACCGTAGGCCTCGGCGAGTTTGACGAAATCGGGTAAGGCATCCATGTAAGACTCGGCGTAGCGAGACGAATAATCGATTTGCTGCCACTGACGCACCATGCCCAAATAGCGATTATTCAAGCAAAGGATCTTGGGCGTCAGGTGATATTGACGGCAGGTCGACAGCTCTTGGATATTCATCTGAATCGAGCCTTCGCCGGTGATGCACGCCACTGTTGCACCTGGGTTGGCCATTTGCACACCCATCGCATAGGGCAAACCAACACCCATCGTGCCTAAACCACCCGAGTTAATCCAGCGGCGTGGCTTATTAAAGCCGTAATACTGCGCGGCCCACATTTGATGCTGGCCCACGTCAGAGGTCACGTAGGCATCGCCCTCGGTGACTTCCCAAAGCTTTTGCACAACCGATTGAGGCTTGATCACCTCGTTAGAGCTGGCAAATTTCATACACTCTTTGCCTCGCCAGACTTGTACCTGCTGCCACCATTTGGCCAAGGCCTCAGGATTTTGGCGGGTTTCGGTTGCGCTGATTTTGTATTGCGCAATCAAATCAATCAGTACGTCTTTGACATTGCCCACAATCGGCACATCGACTTTGACCCGTTTTGAAATTGACGAGGGGTCAATATCAACGTGAATAATCTTGCGAGCATTTTGCGCAAAATGCTTCGGATTACCGATCACGCGATCATCGAAGCGCGCACCCACCGAAATCAACACATCACAGTGTTGCATGGCCATATTGGCTTCGTAGGTACCATGCATGCCAGGCATGCCGACAAATTGCGAATCTGAAAACGGAAATGCGCCCAAGCCCATCAGGGTATTGGTGCACGGTGCCCCAACCAGTTTGACGAACTCGTGCAGCTCGGCCGACGCGTCAGACAGAATTGCACCGCCACCGCTGTAAATCATTGGGCGCTCGGCCTGCAACAGCATCTGTACCGCTTTTTTGATCTGACCTTGATGACCTTTAACAACTGGTGCGTACGACCGCATGACGGGCTCGCCCTTCGCTGCCGTGTACTTGCAATGTGCTGCAGTAATGTCTTTGGGGATATCGACTAGCACTGGGCCCGGACGGCCAGTGCGGGCGATATAAAACGCCTTGCGCATGGTGTCGGCCAAGTCTTTAATGTCGCGCACTAAAAAGTTATGTTTGACGCAGGGGCGTGTAATGCCCACAGTGTCGCATTCTTGAAAAGCGTCTTCACCGATCGCGTGCGTCGGCACCTGACCGCTGATGATCACCATCGGAATCGAATCCATATAAGCCGTGGCAATGCCCGTGACGGCATTGGTGACCCCTGGGCCACTGGTCACTAAGCACACACCGACTTTATTGGACGAACGTGAATACGCATCGGCAGCGTGCACGGCAGCTTGCTCGTGTCGTACCAGAATATGCTGAAATTTATCTTGCTTGTAGATTGCGTCGTAGATATATAAGACCGCGCCACCCGGATAACCAAAAACGTGTTCTACGCCTTCGTCAGCCAAGCATCGCACGACGATGTCTGCGCCATTGAGTTCCATAAGTTCATTCCTTTCATTACCGGCATCGCCCATCTGATTGCATCCTCATCTAGAGAAATGCTGAACCGCAACATGTTCAGCAACATGATCCGACGTTTTTAGACTCACGGAGCCTAGCCACCCGGACACCTTGCCAATCTGCCGCGCATTCGCCATCAGGCTATGCACGCACCCAACAGGGGTGCACTGGATCGAAACGGAAGCGCTTGCCGCAGCTTGTGGCAGGGAAAGCAGCAAAAGTTTAGATGGCAAGAACATTTGGGCGGTGACCCAAACTAAAAGCCATTGCATCAAAAAGCGGTGAGCTTTAAGGTGCGAGCCGATAACTGTAACCCGTTGTGCGCCGCAGCGCAAATTGAGATACCCTAAAACCCATTGAAATCGCTGAGATTTCGTAAAAAACACCCCAGATCTGCGCAAGGTGACGAATTCACAAAGCGTTTGTTGTCACTCACCTCAAGGTTGGTTAGAGTGAACACACTTGTCTTTTGTTGCACCGCACCGCGACCAGTCTCACCTCTGGCGAAACACCCTTAACCCCGCCTCGAAACGTGGATTGTTCGCTCTGAAAATAATGACCTCTGCATGATTTTTAGCTACGGCCCCCTGCAGCGCTTTCTATTTAGCCACCATTTTTATAGCGGCGTGAGACGTGCTGCCGGGATTTTGCTGCCCATCGCAATATTGGGCGGAGTCTTTGGCTGGTATGCCAGCGGTCTAATTGCAACCTTTGGCGCACTGTGCGTAGCCTTCATCGATCAGCCGGGGCCTCACGAATATCGAGCGCGCGAAATGCTGGGGGGTACGGTACTCAGCACCCTGACCGTCACGATCACTGGACTGGCGTCGTCTTATCCGCTCTTAATTTGGGTCGTTGTGATGGCGCAATGTTTTGCCTTCTCGATGCTTGCCGTTTACGGCAAAAAAGGCGGGCAAATCGGTTTTGCCTGTTTATTGCTCATGACTGTCACACTGCACAACGCACTGTCCACGCAAGAGGTCTGGGTACACGCACTCACCTCGTTGGGTGGCGGGCTGTTTTATACCCTGTTTAGCTACTCGGTCAGCCGGGTCATGCAATTACGCGAAAAAGAGCAAGCTCTCTCGGTCGCTCTGTTTGCCACAGCCGATTACATCGCGCGGCGCGCCGATATGTACGACTTAGATCAAGACCTTGAAGAAAGCTACCGCAAGCTGATTGTCTGTCAAGCCGACATGACCGATAAACATCAGGCCGCACGTGACATGGTGCTGCGCGGGCTAGCGACCAAGCAGGCACAAACCGATGCAAGCCGTGTGATGCTTTGGAATCTGTTCGTTGAAATGATTGCAATGCTTGACCTGCTCGTTGCCACCCGCACCGACTACGCTTTTTTACGGCAAAAATTGAAAGGTGCAGACGCGCTGCTGTTTATGCGCGACGCCCTGCATAAAATGGCCAGCGATCTCGAGCGTATTGCGCTTGCCGTGGCTCGTGAAAATACCGCACCGCAACGCAGCAGCGTCAAAGCAGAATTGCGCGCACTTGAGTTTGAAATTCAGCAAATGCAAACCGATGGCTTGGCGCAGCGTGAACCTGAGCTTTATTCCCTATGCATCGAAATCTTGCGGCGTTTACGCAATAGCGCAAAAATAATCGACCGTATGATTTTGGCGACGCGACGCGATCGCGACGCGCAACTGCTGGATGCCGTAAAAATCGATCGCTCACTGACTCAGTTTTTATCGCGCCAGCAATACCGACCACGCCTGATTACCAGCAACTTGCGCCTTGACTCACCATTTTGCCGCTACGCGTTGCGCGTGACACTCGCGGCGGGTATCGCGCTTGCGCTCTCGGCGCTGATCCCTGCGCTCGCCCGCCAAGGCTATTGGATTTTGTTAACCGTACTCATCATCATGAAGCCGGGCTTTGCGCTCACACGCCAACGCAACGGTTGGCGATTGTTCGGCACCTTGTTAGGTTGTGGGCTTGCCTTTGGTATTTTGTACACTACACAGCACGAGACGTGGTTGTTTGCAGTGATGGTGCTGTCAACGATTATCGGCGGCAGCATGTTGCAGATCAATTACCTCGTGGCCTCGGCCTTCAACACAAACGCTGTGCTGCTTGCGTTTAATTTTCTTGACCCCGGCGCGACAACAATCATCGCTGATCGTGCGCTTGATACCTTTTTGGGCTCAGTCATCGCGTTTGCTTGCAGCTATGTGCTGCCCTGGTGGGAGGCACAGTTCATGCCATCGTTGATGCGTGCAGCGATTTCAGCTAATCGCGAATATCTACGTGCTGCGCTGGCTCAGATACAGGCGCACGAAGCGCGCGCCTCTGCGTTCGAGGTGAAACGCGCAGACTTTAACTTACGCTTAGCTAGAAAAAACGTCCATGTGGCGCTGGCTAACTTCGCCGAGGCGTTTTATCGCATGATGCTCGAGCCAAAATCGCGACAATGGCATGTGATCGAACTCAATAATATCGTCATGCAAAATCACATGCTATCTTCGCAAATCTCGGCTGTCGCGACCGTACTGATCAGTTCGCCAAAAATCCCTGAAGCGAGTATCGAGTTTTTGAATGCCCTACTACCGCAACTTTTGCCGGCACCTGAGCACCCGACTCCACTTGTCCCAAAATCATTGCTTGACGGAACGTTTCCGGATCTGACCTACCCACTCAAACAACTGCAACGCTCGATCGTGTTGATCAATGCCGAAATTGAAGTGATTTATGATAGAGCAAAAGTCAACCTGCCGAGCGTCTTACACTGAACATACGCGGCATGCGCGATGCCTGCCCTCTTCACTCACGTTATTTGACTCACCCCAACCAGGAGCTTCTCATGTCAGTTAAAAACAAGGTTGCCTTAATTACCGGCGCAGCGAGCGGCATTGGCCGTGAATGCGCGCTCACTTTAGCTCGCCAAGGTGCGGCGGTCGTGGTGGCAGACCTCAACCCAGCAGCCTCAGAGTTAGTCGTCGCTGAAATTACTAAGGCGGGCGGTCGCGCCCTCAGTGTTGTGATGGATGTCACCGATGAAGAGGCCGTCAACGCAGGCGTGAATTACGCAGTCGCAGAATTTGGCAGCATCGACATTCTTGTTTCAAATGCTGGCATTCAAATCATTCATCCTATTGAAGATTTTCCGTATGCCGACTGGAAAAAAATCATGGCCATCCATGTGGACGGCGCATTTTTAACGACCAAGGCAGCGATCAAACACATGTACGACAGCGGTCGCGGTGGCTCGATTATTTATATGGGCTCGGTACACTCACATCAAGCTTCAAAACTGAAGTCTGCCTACATTACTGCTAAGCATGGGTTGCTAGGCTTGGCGCGTGCGATCGCTAAAGAAGGTGGGCCACGTGGCGTTCGTACCAATGTCGTGTGTCCGGGTTTTGTCCGTACCCCTCTCGTAGATAAGCAGATCCCCGAGCAAGCGGCTGTATTCAACATGAGTGAAGAAGACGTCATCAAAAAAGTGTTTCTGAACGAGACGGTTGATGGCGAATTCACAACGACCGCAGACATTGCAAATACCGTTGCGTTTTTAGCGGGTTTTGAAACCAACGCGCTGACTGGGCAATCGATTGTGGTGAGTCATGGCTGGTCTATGATTTGATCACCACAGTTTGCCGAAGTTGCGAGAGGGGTCGATCTTTAGCGGGTCGACGCCTCATCACCCGCAAAGGCTCGTTATCAACTGAAACATCTTTTAGGCTCTAGATTTTTGTTTCGTCGTGACTGACCTGCTATTCTGAGAGCACTGTTTATCCCCAGTGATTGAGCGTACGGAGTCAGACGTGCATACCCTCGAAGCAACGCGCTTTTCTCGGCAAATCGGTTTTGGCTTCGCACCCGATGAAACAACACCAAGCGACGTGGTGGTTTGGGCACAAGAACAGATGAACCGAGCGCCTGACGTTCAGTTTTTCGCTGACCGACAAGGTCATTTGTTCAAAACACTACCCGAAGGATTGAAACTGCTGCACACGCAAGCAGAGGTCGCAGAGGCGCTCTTTCAACACGACCAAGCACGTCTGCTCAGCAACGAAAAAGCCAAAATTTTGTCGGCGTCCGAGGCCGAGCAATTTCGATATGAACAGGTCAATTACCCCTACTGGCGCCTTGAGCCCTGGAAAGAAGTCTTAGCCCGCGGCGCGATGGCGGTCAACGGACCCGCGCCGGTGTTTGAGCGTTTTTGGCACTTTTGGACCAATCACTTCACGGTTTCGCCGGCAGTCAACAACATCAATACCGCGATCGGCCCTTACATGCGCATGCTCAGGGGGCACATGTCCGGATACTTTGGCGAGATGCTACGCGAGGCGGTCACGCATCCGGCGATGGTGCTGTATCTCGACAATGCCAAGTCGACTGGACCAAATTCGCCCGCCAGAACCAAAGGCAAACTCAAAGATTCGTTCAACGAAAATCTTGGGCGCGAGTTGCTTGAATTGTTTACCTTGAGCCCCGCCTCGGGCTATTCGCAAAACGATGTGATTGCAGCGGCAATGATATTGACGGGCTGGGGCTTGAGGCGTCCGCAGCGCAACCAAACCGTCACGGGGCCCTACGGCAGCTATTTCGATAACAACAAGCATGAGCCATCGATTCAAGCCGTCATGGGTCAACAATATGGGGGCGCGTATGCCAATCGCGACAAATTACTCAAGTTGATGGACGACCTAGCCCGTCACCCAGCAACTGCGCGTCACATCAGTACAAAATTAGCAACGGCGTTTATTACAGATACGCCCTCACCCGAACTTATCAACCGATTGAGTGCAGTCTTTCAAAAATCGGATGGCCATCTTCCAACGGTTCACAAGGCTGTGATTGCAGAGGCGGCCTCGGCCGGCACCGCTTTACGTAAACTTTCAAATCCCGAGACTTGGCTTTGGACCATCTATCGCGTCACAGGTGCAGCGTTGCCCGTTGTATTGCCACAAAAGGATTCGAAAGGTGAAAAGCTGCACGAGTTGCTTTCAGAACTTGGTCAGGCCATTCACAATTGCCCGCAGCCGAATGGCTGGTCGCTTTACGACCGTGACTGGCTATCAAAAGAAATGCTTGATCGAAGAATTCGCTACGCCTTTCAATTTGCACCCCGATTGGTCAGCCAAGGCGATCAGCTCAACGAGGTGGTGCTTCGACAGCATGGCGAGCAAAGCGCGATCTTTAAGACGCTGAAGCAAGCGCGACGTATGCCCGATCAGTCACTTCGAAGTCTCTGGGCCGTGTATTTGACTTCACCCGCTATTCTTTGGGGTTAGACAATATGAAACGCAGAGAATTTATTAAGTTTTCAGCGAGCCTGACACTTGCAGGTGCCACGCCGTGGGTCAGCGCGGCTCAACCCTCTCAAGCCAAACGCCTATTGGTCATCATGCTTCGCGGCGGCATGGACGGCCTTGCAGCTATTCCGCCGTTTGCAGATCCTGATATTGGGTCCTTACGCTCTGAATTGTTGCCCTCAAATTTATTACTTGGCAATCAGTTTTTTGGCATCCACCCCGCGTTACCAACGTTTGCAGAATTCATGGCAGCTGGCCAAGCGACTGCGATTCACGCCACAGGATTTGGATATAAGGGGCGCTCGCACTTCGAGGGGCAAGACATTATGCAAAGCGGCATCATGAAGCCCTATGCCTCGGCTTCGGGCTGGCTTGGTCGGGCGATGCGGGCGGCGCAATCTAAAGGCGGCGTGGCGATTTCGATTCCCATGCCACTCATTTTGCGAGGCGATGCTGCGTCAGAGACCCAGTACCCGAGCTGGATGCAGGCACCACCTAAAGCAACCTATGAACTCGTGGGCCAGCTTTGGGCTAACGTCCCAGAACTCAAACCCTATGCTTCGCGCTTGATAGAGCCAGACAACGTACGACTCGCTGTCGACGGCACACCCGAACCAAATCAACAACGCAGAACCGCCTATAGTCTGGCCAAAGAAGCCGCACAAAAAATGCAGTTACAAGGCGGACCAGTGGTTGGCGTCTTGGACTTTAACGGTTTCGATACGCATGCCGGGCAAGGCGCGGCAGATGGGGTCAACGCCACGAAGCTCAAACAAATTGACGATGCCATTAGGGGTTATCGCGAGGGCATTGGTGCAAAGTGGGCGCAGAGCTTGGTCGTGACAGTGACCGAATTTGGCAGAACAGCCAGCGTCAACGGAACCTTAGGCACAGATCACGGCTGGGGTTCATGTATTTTGGCGGCTGGCGGGTTGGTCAAAGCAAAGGGAATCGTGAGTCAGTGGCCCGGCTTGAAAAAGTCTCAGCTTTTTGAAGGTCGAGATTTGAAGGTAACGGTCGATGCGCTGGCCGTCTATGCGGATGCTCTTCAGTCAGTGTTCGGTTTACCGCCCGAAGTGATTCAAAAAGATGTGTTCACTTATGCACGCGATTCGTTTGATTCGCGTTTATTCGTTTGATCTACGATTTGAATAGGTCTCGCGCTTAGGGTCACTATTGATGACGATGCACGTCATACGTCACAAAATTTTCACCAGGCGGTGGCAGACTTAAACAATTAGGATTTTCAAGCGTTCGACGCATATCTGACAAACCAGTGCGCCAGTGATGACTCATGGTTTCGTGACTAAATTCAAAGTCTTTGTAATGGCCAGCGCTAGGCTTATTTTTATAAATCAATTGAATACAGTTATAGCGAGCCCCGTATACCTGTTGCGCCAACTGATCAAACCACGGATCTTTCACCTTGACGTTTTTTGGTATCCGGGCCAAAGCATCCCACAGCAGTTGCCGCAACTGTTGCAGATCGTTCACTTGATTGGTTACGCCGCGCGTTCGACTTGAGTACTGGATATCCTTTTGGCGCTCAAGCACCTCAAAAATATCAGTCGGTAATTTGCCCCGAGCACTCCATAAATCCACCTGAAAAATCAGGGTATCTTCACGCGGCTTGACATTCAGAACTTGTTCAAGCGGCGTGTTCGAGACACAACCGCCATCCCAATAAAACTCGCCATCGATTTCAACGGCCGCAAAGCCGGGTGGTAGCGCCCCAGAGGCCAAAAAATGCTTGGGTTGGAGTTTCATCTCAGTATTGTCAAAGTACACAAAGTTGCCTGTGCTGAGGTTTGTCGCGCCAATCGATACACGCATCTCTTTACTATTGATACGATCGAAGTCCGCAAATTTTTCTAAGGTTGCAAGCAGTGGAGTCGTATCGTAATAGCTTGTTGAGCCTGGGCCACCGCCACCTGGGGCTAGCGGACGTGGTGTAAAGAAACCAGACTGGCCCTCAAGCATCGTTTGAGTCGCGGCAAACGAGCCAAACACTCTTTCAGTTTGATTCTGTGTGTAGGTACGCAATGCCTGCGCGCCGAGTCCGAACATGTCAAACATCGTAGAGACGGCCGTCGCAGCAAGTGAAGGCGGCCGACAAATCGTTTCCCAAAATTCTTTCAGTTTACCGACCCGATGCTTGGGTGCATTGCCTGCCATCAAGGCACAGTTCAAGGCGCCGATTGAAATACCCGCAACCCAGTTAGGACTAATCCCAACTTCATATAATCCTTCAATCACGCCCGCCTGGTATGAGCCAAGCGCACCACCGCCCTGCAGAACTAACGCGACTCGAGGATAAGCCAGTACCTCTTTGTGGCGCACCGCTTAACCCGCGCGCCGAAACACGAGCTTGTCTTCAGTCGACAAGTTCGCCGTAAAGGCATAACCCTCACTATTAAATTTTTTCAAATCTTCTGGTTTGGTGACGCGGTGCTCAATCGCAAAGCGTGCCATCAGGCCACGCGCACGTTTCGCATGAAAACTCACAACTTTGTACACATCGTTTTTGCCGTCCTGAAACACGCATTGAACGATGCGCGCCTTCAAGGTTTTAAGGTCGACGGCTTTGAAATACTCTTCAGAGGCTAGGTTCACCAGAACGGGGGCCTTCTCTTTTGCTAAGCGCTCGTTCAAATAAGGGGCGATGGTTGTTTTCCAAAAGGCATACAGATTAGGCCCGCCCGGGTTTTCAAGCTTAGTACCCATTTCAAGTCGGTAGGCTTGCATCAGATCAAGCGGTCTCAGCACGCCATACAGGCCGCTCAAGATTGCCACATGCTCTTGCGCCCATTGCAAATCTTTTTCTTTGAGCGTGGCCGCGTTCAAGCCTTCATACACGTCACCGTTAAACGCCAAGACAGCTTGGCGTGAGTTTTTTTGCGTAAAGGTTTTTTTCCAGGTGGCGTAGCGCTCTACGTTTAGCTGCGCTAAAGCTTCACTCAGATCCATCAAAGACGCGACGTCATCGGCCGATTGCGTTTTCAGCACCTTAATCAGCTGAGCGGCTTCGTCTACAAACAATGGCTGAGTGTGCAGATCAGTTGGCAGAGCCGAGTCGTAATCCAGTTTTTTTGCGGGGGAAAGCACGAAAAGCATAGCGATAGTCTCAAAAATGGGTCTCGGTGTGACACCGAGTTTACTGGCTTGCCTGCGCTTTTGCGCCCTTTGAGCAATTTGAAGGGCGACACAGGCCTAACAACAGGGCCAAATAGTAAGAAAATGCTACCTAAACTTTGCTTCCTGACCAGATTCGATGCCCCTAGTCCCATTGAGGCGAGGTTTTACGCGCAAATCAAATAAATCGCTGTTTCTGCTAGAATAGTTGGCTTGACCAAGGTATGGCGCAACGCCGTCATACTCGCGATTGTTCCCCCAATTGCACACACCGGAGAGGTGGCAGAGTGGTCGAATGTACCTGACTCGAAATCAGGCGTGGGTGCAAATCCACCGTGGGTTCGAATCCCACCCTCTCCGCCAGAAGCTATTACTTATTCCAAGTCGTTCGAACAGATTCCAGTTCGTTGTGCTCTACCCCATCAACGGAGAGTGAGCGTTGGCTGTTAAGAGAGAGCCAATTTAGCCGAAACTAAGCGGTTAATGCTCACCCCCAGATCGGCCGCCTCGGTAGCAAGGCGACGATGCACGAGCGATGGCACTCGAACCATGAAGCGGCCGCTGTAGTTCTTTTCAGCAAGCGCTTCTGGGATGGGCTCGCCACAGGCGGTCATTTCGGCAACCACTTCGCCAACGACTCGGCGGATACCGGAAAGCGCTTTTTCAGGGGAAGCTGCAAGCCAGGAGAGCGAGGGAAACTCTGTGCACAAACCAACGTGCTCGTTGTCCTCGGCAGACCAGGTGACTCGATAGGTGTAGTGATTGATGTTCATGGCTTAGCTCCTAAACGCTCAATGGCAAGAAGGACTTGTCGAACTTGATAAGCCTTTGCCTTTCCTTTGTTGCTCTGAATATTGACCCGCGGATTTCCAGGCCATGGCGTTTTGTAGATGGCGTGACTGCTGCCGTTTTGCCTGGGTTTTCCAAAATAGGTTGCACACACACGTTGTAGCTCAGAAAAGCGCACATTGGCAGGCTCAGTGCGCATTTGTTCGAGAGTTTTTTCAACTGTACTCATTCATAAATGGTATCAATAGTGATATCAAATGTCAAATACAAATGATTCGACAATCTCCAGAGCTGTCTTGACATCATGCGTAAGGTTGGGAAAACGGCACTACCCCACTCGGCTCTACCGGCTCTACCCCATTCACGGGTGCTAAGTTGCACCCATGGTACTTAAGCGTGCAGAGCGCAGCAGCCATTAGTCGGAGGTCGCCGGCAATTTGCCGTACAAAATCAAAATCATTGTGGAGCTTGTCATGCCGGCTAAATCCCTCGTTTTACCCCGTACGACGAAACTCCAGTCCGCTCGACTAGAGGCTCGGATCAGTCCTGACCTGCATCTGATTGTCAAGCGTGCTGCAGAAATTCAAGGTCGTACGATGACCGATTTTGTAATCCATGCCCTTCAAATAGCGGCCTCGCAAACAATAGACCGCGCCGACCGCGTGCGCCTATCAGTGCTTGACCAAGAGGCTTTTGCAAACGCTTTGATCGCACCTGCCAAGCCTAACGCAGCACTCAAGCGCGCCTTTGCCAAGGCCAACAAGCTTCTTGCTGCGTGAAGTCACGTGTGACTGTAAGCAGGAAGGTACCTAAATTTTTTGTTTCTGCGCTAGATCTCACTGCTGATCGCGCGAAGTTTACGTGCGGCACTGAACCACTGGATCGGTACTTTCGTACTCAGGTTAGCCAGGATATTAAACGCCGAGTGTCTGCTTGTTTCGTGGCCAACGACAATATGGGACAGATCGCGGGCTATTACACGCTGGCCTCGGCGAGTATTTTGCTATCTGACCTGCCCGAGACGCTTGCGAAAAAACTACCTCGCTACCCCAGCGTGCCGGCAGTGCGTATGGGGCGGCTGGCCATGAGCGATTCCTTCAAGGGCAAAGGCCTCGGAGCCTCATTATTAGCCGATGCCCTCAGGCGTGTGGCCACGACAGAGATCGCAGCATATGCGCTAGTCGTTGATGCCAAAGACGAGTCGGCCGCCGGTTCTACGCTCACCACGGGTTCATCGCGCTCCCAGAACAACCACTTTTTCTCTTTCTGCCCCTTGCGACAGTCAAATCCTTGCTCGACTGATCCATATAGATTCGTGGATCGGACTGGCTGCAAGATTTGTACATCACGCGAGTGACCTCAGTCATTGGTTAGTATCCCCCCGCAGGCCAAAGCGAGACCTCAGACCGCGCTCCTCAATTTGATCACTTGCTGCTTGAACGGCCCTGCCAAGGCTTTTTTCAAAAGCTTGTAGATATCAAGATCAAACTCAACTTGCTCGGAATCTGCTAGTTCGTAAAGCTCTTCTTCATTAATGGCCGTACCCAAGTAACACCAGTTATTCAACACGATCATTTCGTCCCCCTCTTTGATCGCAATTGCACCTTGATAGGGCCACGCCTGAACTTTATAAAAATTCAGCGCTGTTTGAACTTGGAGATTGTGCAGTTCAATTGACGACGCACCAATGCAAGCACCTGTGCACTGTTTGACTTGGTAGGCAAAGCAAGATTTTCCTTCGTCTACTTTTTCTAAGCCTAGCAAAGCCGCACATAGTCGATATTTTTTAGAGACTGCGCCAAGGTAGGCATGCGCTTCTCGCTTGCTATAAAACAATCCATAGAGGTTATCTTGCAACCCAGGGATCAAAGCGTGATGGCCAATAAGGGTAGGTCGCAAAACGCCAGCGGCATCATGCGCTAACTGCCAGGCGCACAAATCTTTTGAACGACGCAGCTTGATATTCATGCTGGGCATACGCTCTTTAATGAGCTTGGCCTCA